>Ga0207873_1000663_pt1 | contig 36652 bp, 35 predicted proteins | sample BGWIniCompost_FD_187373 | JGI IMG/M metagenome (GOLD analysis project Ga0207873, IMG submission 187373) | Cellulose adapted compost microbial communities from Newby Island Compost Facility, Milpitas, CA, USA - BGW Initial Compost (SPAdes)... ... | reverse complement strand
CCCGCAGCCGAACTATGCGTCGTCGACCGCGGACCTGATCCTGCGCGACGGCAAGCGGGTCGGCATGTCGATGTTCAACGGCTACTCGTTCAACGAGCGCCGGCTGCTGTCGCTCGGCGTCGTCGATCCCGACGTCGAGATCGGCGACGAGCTCACCCTCGTCTGGGGCGAGCCGGACGACACGGAGAAGACCTCGACCGAGAAGCATCGTCAGGCCGAGATCCGCGTCCGCGTGTCGCCGGTGCCGTACTCGCGCGTGGCCCGCGAGAGCTACGCGGCCGGCACGTGGCGCGAGAAGGGCTCGGTCTAACTCGCGACACGCATCCCGCCCAGGCCGAAGGGCCGGCGCTCCTCTGGAGCCCGGCCCTTCTTCATTGCGCCGCCCTCGCCCTCGCCGCAAAGAGCACGCTCACGCGGCCAGTTCGCTCATGAACGCCGCAGCGTCTTCGGCGTGCTCGTGCCATATCGCCCCTTGCCGGAGCGTGCGCGCCATGGACGGCGCGCACGCAGCCTCCATGGACGGATTCACGGCGGTCCGGCAAGGGGCGATATGGCGCGGGCACGCCCACCACCGGCCCCCGATCGTTCATGAGCAGAACGGCCGCGTGAGCGTGCTCTTTGCGGCGAGGGCGGAGGTTGCGACGAGGATCGGGCCGCGCTCAGGCGATGTCCGCGAGCGCGACGGACTCGTGCCACGGGATCATTAGGCGCTTCGCGACGTTGACCGCGAAGAACAGCAGATAGCCGAGACCCGCGAGCAGGATGATCACGGCGAAGAGCTCGGGCGCGTTCAGCGCGTTCAGCGTGACGACGACCATGTAACCGAGCCCCTGGCTGCCGCCGAGATACTCGCCGACGATCGCACCGATCACCGCGAACACGATCCCCACCTCCATGCCGGCAAAGACGTACGGCAGCGTGCTGTGGAACTCGAGCGACCAGAACGTCGCCCAGCGGCCGGCGTTCAAGCTCCGCATCACGTCGCGATGCCCGGGATCGACGGAGCGCACGCCGAGCAGCACGTTCAGCATGATCGGGAAGAACGCGAGGATCGCCGCGATGATCACCTTCGACGTCATGCCGAAGCCGAACCAGATCACGAACAGCGGCACGAGCGCGACCTTCGGAATCACCTGGAACGTCACGACCATCGGCCGAACGGCGCGCTCGAGCCACACGAGCCGACCCAGCACGGCACCGACGACGACGCCGGTGACGAGCGCGATGCCGAAGCCGGCCACCGACTCGATCAACGTCGTGCGCGCGTGCACGGTCCAGACGTCGGGACGCCGCACGAGCTCGACCAGCGCGGCGACCACGTCTTCCGGCGGCGGCAACACGAAGGGCGAAACGTCGAGATAAATGGTCGCGAGCTTCCAAAGGCCGACGATCGCCACGACCAGCACCGGCGTGCTGATCCACGGTAAGACTTTCGTGAGCTGCTCTTGCGACGGCATCACGTCTCCTCGTCCAGCTGCCGCCGCAGCTCCTTGACGATCGCCTGAAAGCGCGGATCGGCCTCCACGTCGAGCTTTCGCGGCCGCGGGAAATCGACCTCGGTGATCGAGCGGATACGGCCGGGGCGCGGCGACAGCAACACGACGCGATCCGCGAGAAAAACGGCCTCGCGAATCGAGTGAGTGACGAGCACGACGGTCGACTCCGATTGCAGCGCGAGCGATTGCAGCTCGAGGTTCATCTTCTCGCGCGTCAGCGCGTCGAGCGCGCCGAACGGCTCGTCCATCAGCAGCACGTCGGGCCGATAGCTCAACGCGCGGGCGATCGCGACGCGCTGGCGCATGCCGCCCGAGAGCTCGCGCGGATACGCGCGCTCGAAGCCCGCGAGGCCGACGAGCGCGCAGAGCTCGCGCGCCCGCGAGCGGCGCTCCGCTTTACCCACGCCTTTGAGCTTCAGCGGCAGCGCGATGTTGTCCTCGACGGTGTACCACGGAAAAAGGTGCGCATCCTGAAAGACGATGCCCAATCCCGCCGTGGACTCCGGATCGCGAGAGCCATCGCGCCAAAGCGGACGACCGCCGACGCGCACGTCGCCCGAGCTCGGCTGCACGAGCCCGGCGAAGATTCTGAGCATCGTCGTCTTGCCGCATCCCGAGCGGCCGACGAGCGCGATGAACTCGCGGCGATGCACGGCCAGGGAAATGTCCTTGAGCGCAACGACCGTGCCGTTGCGCGCCTTGTACTCGTGCGTGATCCCGCGAAGCTCGAGCGCGACACCGCCCCCGACGCGATTCGGCGCGTGCTCGTTCTCGCCGCGTTTCGCCTCGGCTCCGGCGGCCGTCTCACGCCGATTCACTGCCTGCTGCACCATCGTCGTTCGGCTCTTTCGCCATCGCCGTCACAGGCGCTCGACGAGCTCGTTCGTGAACCATTCGGTCGGATCCTTCCCGGGTTCCGCGAGCCCGGCGTCGATGAGCTCTCGATAGCCGCTCGTCCAACGCTCGGGCAGCGTGAGCAACAAACGCTCGCGGCCTTCCGCCGTCCAGACCTTGCGGAACTCGGCAAGGCTCGCTTTCGCGACTTCCGTATCGTTCAGCCCGTCGAACGAGTACTTGCTACGCAAAATCTCGAGAGTCCGATCGAAACCTTCGTCGGCGAGCATGAACTCGAGCGCATCGTGCACGGCCGCGAGGAACCTGCGAATCGCCTCGCGATGCTGCGCGAGCCCCGCCTGCGACGTCATGTAGAACTGTCCGCCCGAGCGCATGTAATCGCCCGGGTTCAGCACGACGGCGTTCTCCTGATACCGCTCGAGGATCATCGCGGTGTCGACGCTCACCGCGTAGCCGGCGATACGTCCCTGCTCGACGAGATTGAACACGCCGGGCGTCAGGCCGACGACTTGCCGCCGCACGCTGTTGCGATCGACGCCGGATGCCGCGAGGAACAGGTCGAGCTCGAGCTCGCTCGAGCCGCCTTCGGACGGAATGCCGATCATCTTCCCGACGAAGTCGTGCGGCTCGAGCAGCGGATCCGTCTTGTGCGACACGTAGCGAATCGTCGAGCCCTTGAAGACCATGCCGACGTTCAAGAGCGGCGCACCGCGATTCGCCGCCGCGCGCATCCCTTCGATCTGGCTGATGCGGGTCAGCGGCGCGCGCCCGGCGAGCACGAGCTGCACCGCCTGCGCGGAACCTCGCGTCGTCTCGAACGCGACGTCGAGGCCGTGCGCGGCGAAATGGCCGCCCGCGTCCGCGAGCAGCTCCGGCGCGAACGTCAGGCTTTGCGGCGGCAGGATCGTGAGGAACGTGAGCGACAAGCGGCCGTCGCCCGCCGCGGTACCGCCGGGCGATTGCTCCGCCGAGCAGCCGCCGAGCAAGGCCGGCGCGGCCGCAAGCGCCGCGGAGCCGCCGACGAACGCACGGCGCGTCAGGCCTCGCCGGCCGACGAGTTCAGCATCACCCATCTCGTAACCCCCTCCGCCGTCGCCGAGCGGCATCGGCGACGGCCCCGCCCCGAGCGGCCCCCGGGGCTAGCGGAAGGGCCGGAACTCGGAAGCAGGCGTCACGATAACGGAAAACGGACATGCGGTGGAGCTTGAAACGAAGCGTGCTCTGCGCAATTCGCGTTTATCGGCAAAGATCGGTGATACAGATCGAATCGAGCGTGCGTCCTTCCGGCGGAACCTCGAGCCCGCGCTCGAGCATCAAGCGCCGCAGCAACGCCGCGGTCTCCGGGTGAGGAATCGCCGATTGCACGCCGACGCGCACGAGCCCGTCGGCGTAGTCGATCGCCTGCCACGTGACGCCCGCGAGCGCGTGAATGCTGTCGCGGCTGCCGATATCCCGCGCGGCGAGATCCGCGCCGTGCGCGACCAGCAGCTCGACCACGTCGTTGCGCCCCTTGTGCGCGGCCCCCATGAGCGCGGTGCGTCCGTCGAGCGTCTCGCGCGCGTTCGGATCGGCGCCGAGCTCGAGCAAGAGCCTCACGGCCTCGTACGTCTCCTCGGGCGACCATTCGAACGTCACGCCCTCGACCCAGCCGATGCCCGACGCGACCATCAGCGGCGTGACGCCGTGCTCCGTCGTGATCGTCGGATCCGCGCCGTAGGCGAGCAGCAGTCTCATCAGCTTCACGTCGCCGGACTGCGCGGCCCGCAGGAACGGCGTCGCGCCCTCCTCGTAGAGCCACTGGTGCGTGAAGATCGTGCGCGTCTCCGTGCTCGCGCAGCCGGGCCGCCCGCATCCCATCGCCAGACGCGCGTTCGGATCCGCGCCGCGCTCGAGCAAGAGCTCGATGAACTCGAAGTGATCCATGTCCGGCCGGCGCGTCGGATAGTCTCCGGCCTCGATGTTGCGGTTGTCCGTCGCGAGGTAGAGCGGCGTCCAGCCGAACTTGTTCGCCAGGTTCGGGTCCGCGCCCTGCCCGAGCAGATAGGCGCCGAGGCGGTAGTAGCGGTTCTGCGTCGCGACGAGCAGCGGCGTCCAACCGAACTCGCTTTGCTGATTCACGTCCGCGCCCGCCTCGACGAGCAGCCGTACCGACGCCTCGTCCCCTTCGCGAGCGGCGAAGATCAGCGGCGTCAGGCCGCCGAAATCCCGCGGCCTCGGTCGATTGAAGAAGCCGCCGTCGTCGTCCGACGTGTCGTCGGCCGTTGCGGCGGGTGCGGGCGCGAGCTCGTCGACGCCCGCGTCGGGATCCGGATTGTCGAGGCTGAACCGGACGGCCGCGCCGCGAAGCCCCGTGCCGCTCAGAAACTCGTCGATGCGCTCCCTCGCCGGCGGCGCGAGATAGGGTCCGCGGCCGCGCTCGATCACTGCGGATCGCGCCGCCGGATCCGCGCCCGCCTCGAGCAGCGCGCGCACGGCGTCGGGATTGGAATATGCCGCTGCCCACATCAGGGCCGTCGTCCCTCGCAACGACTCGCGCGCCTCGATCTCGGCGCCGCGCTCGAGCAGCACCGCGATCGCGTCCGCGCGCCCGGTCCGCGCGGCGAACATCAGCGCCGTTTCACCGTTCACGAACGTCTCGTTCGCGTCCGCTCCGGCGTCGAGCAGCAAGCGAATCATCTCGGCGTTGCCGGCGATGCTCGCGAGCAGCAGCGGCGTCATGCCCGCGCGGTTCGCCGCGGTCACGTCTGCGCCCGCGGCGATCAGCCGCCTCACGGCCTCGACGTCGTCGCGATGGGCGGCCCAGTGCAGCGCCGTCGCGCCGTCCGCCTGCCGCTCGTTCACGTCCGCGCCGCGAGCGAGCAATGCTTCGAGCGCGGCGACGTCGCCGCGCATGACGGCGTCGGCGACGTCGGCGGCGCAGGCCGGTAGCGCCGCGACGGCGAGCGCCGAAAGCAGCGCGGCGCGAAGTCGATGCGCGTTCGCGTTCTTCATCTCGCCCCTCCCCCTTGTCGGATCCGCGCCGGCCCCGTTCGCGGCGCCGAGGCGGAGCTTCAGCGTCCGAGCACCGCGCCCTTGTGGACGGGCGACACGGTACGCTGATACACCGCGAGCCAACCTCGCTGATCCTGCGCGCCGAACGTGCCGAGCCTTTGTCGGCGCGCTTCGAGCACCGGCTCCTCGACCTCGAGATCGACGGTCCGGCGCTCGACGTCGATCGAGATCGGGTCGCCGTTCTCGACGAGCGCGAGCGGACCGCCCGCGGCCGCTTCCGGCGACGCCTCGCCGACGACGAGCCCGTCGTTCACGAGCCCGGAAAGTTGCCCCTCCGTGATCATCGCCACGCGATTGATCAAGCCCGCGCCGTCGAGCGCGAACACGACCGACGACGTCATCGCCATGCCGGGACCGCCGATCACGCCGAGCCCGCGCAGCACGACGACGTCGCCGGGCGAGACGCGGCCTTTGCCGATCGCGTCGAGCGCCTCCTCGCGGGAGTGAAAAATGTTCGCGGGTCCTCTGAAGCGCATCATCCGCTCGCCGGCGCCGCCGAGCCGGACGATGCCGCCGCCGGGCAGTAAGCTCCCGCGGACGATCACGATCGACGGCCGCGTCGAGACCGGATCCTCGACGGTGCGAATCACGCGGTCGTCCCCGACCTCGACGCCTGCGAGCTCTTCGCGAAGCGTGCGCCCCGAGACGGATAGCGCATCGAGATCGAGAAAGCGCTCGAGCCGTTTCAGCACGGCGCGCGCGCCGCCGGCCGCCTCGAGGTCCTCGATCAGCCCCTCGCCGTTCGGACGGATCGCCGCGAGCAGCGGCACGCGGTCGGCGAGCTCGGCGAACAGGCCGTAGACGTCGACGTCGAGCTCGGCCTCGGCGGCGATCGCCTGTAGATGCTTCACGCAGTTGATCGAGCCCGACAACGCGAGCACGAGCGCGACCGCGTTGCGCACCGCCCCCGCCGTGATCACGTCGCGGGGCTTCAGGTCCTGCCAGACCATCTCGACGATGCGTCGACCGGACGCGCGCGCGCGCTCGAGCATCGCGGCGCTCTGCGCCGCGACGGGCGCGCTTCCGGGCAGCGCCATGCCGAGCGCCTCGCAGACGCTGTGCATCGAGTTCGCGGTGCCCATGCCCGCGCAGACGCCGGGGCCTTGGATCGCGACGTCGGCCATCGCGCGCAATTCGTCGAGCGTGATCGCGCCGGTCGAGAGATAACCGGATTTCAGGAACACGTCCTCGATGTCGACGTGCCGTCCGCGGTACTCGCCGCTTCGCTGATAACCGCACACGACGACGATCGTCGGGATGTTCAACCGTGCCGCGGCCATGAGCTGCCCGGGGGTCGTCTTGTCGCACGACGCGAGGCACACCATGCCGTCGAGCAGCGCGCCCTCGACCTGCACCTCGATATCGGCCGCGATCAGATCCCGCGTCGGCAGGATGTAGGCGCCGCGGCGGCCTGCGCTCGTGATGAAATCGCTCGGCGCGGCCGTGCGCACCTCGAACGGCACGCCGCCCGCTTCGCGGATCGTGCGCTTGACCTCGGCGGAGACGCCGTCGAGATGGCTGAAGCAGCTCGACAGCTCCGACGACGTGTTCACGACCGCGATCTTCGGCTTCTCCATGTCCTCGTCGGAGAGCCCAAGCGCGCGCCACTGCGCGCGGCGACCGGCCCACATGGCCGTGCCGGGCTCGAGGTTGCTGCGAAGCTTGCGTCTCATCGCCTCACCTGCGCGCTCGGCCGCGCGAACGTCGCGGGATCGCCGCGGCCGAGAAACACCCCATCCCGCTCGAGCCGCCGCTGCAGCTCCGCGACGTCGATCTTCCGCGGTGCGACGTTGTCGCGCAGCGCGAGATCCGCGGCCGTGCCGGCCGCCTGGCCCATCACGAAGCACGGTCCCGAGACGCGCGCCGACGATTGCCCCTCGTGCGACATCGACGCGCAGCGTCCCGCGACGAGCAGATTCTCGACCCGTCGCGGCAGGATGATCCGATACGGGATCTGGTTGTATCCGCGCGAACCCTCGGGAGTGAATACGAACTTCACGTCACCCTTGATATGGGCCTCGACCGGCCAGCCGTTGACGCCGATCGTGTCGTCGAAGTCGCGGCAGCCGAGAATGTCGTCCTCGGTCAGCACGTACTCGCCGACGACGCGCCTCGTCTCGCGAATGCCGATCTGCGGAGCGATCTCGACGATGTACGCCTCCTCGAAGCCGGGCGTCACGCTCTTGATGAATCGAAAGACGTCCCAGCATTGCCGCCGGCCCTCGACCTCGCCGTAGCTCAGCTGCCGCGCATCGATGCCGCTGACCGGCGAGCCGTCCGGGTTCTTGATCTGCGTCAGGTTCGCGCGCCATTCGATCGGATTCCGCTGGGGTCTCACGATCGGCTTCTTGCGGGGGAATCGCCGGCCCTCGCGCTCGGCCTGCTCCATCAATTCCGGAATCAGCTCCCACGCCCGCCCCGCCTTCGCCGGATCCACGCCGTTGATGCGGAACATCGTCGAGGGGTACAGCATCCCGCCCTGGCCGTCGCCGACCTCGTACGGCGCACCGGCCCACGCGGCGAGATCGCCGTCGCCCGACGCGTCGATGAACAAGCGCCCGCGGATCGCGAACCGTCCGGACTTCGTCTCGACGAGCAGCGCGCCGATCGTGTCGTCCGACGCCATCACCGCGCCGACGCCGAACGCATGGAACAGCACGTCGACGCCGGCCGCGGCCATCAGCTCGTCGGCAGCGATCTTGAACGCAGAAATATCATAGGCTTGCGCCTGAATCCTGTTGCCGATTGTGAGATGCGGCGCGTTCAGCCCATCCATCGCCGCGAGGCGCTCGAGGATGTCGTCGGCGATGCCGTGAACGACCTGCTCGTGGCGGCCGTGCACGACCGCGTGCAATCCGCAGAACGTGCTCAAGCCGGCCGCGGTGCCGGCGCCGCCCAGGAACCCGTAGCGCTCGATCAGGATCGTCGAGCGCCCGGCCCGGCCCGCCGCGAGCGCTGATGCGATGCCCGCCGGACCGCCCCCGAGCACGACGACCTCGTACTCGCCGAATATCGGAGTCTCCCGTTCCGGCTCTCGGACATGTTCGCCGGTCATCGTTCGTTCCGCCCTCCCTTGGCGCGCCCGGTCATTGCGCTTCGTGCAACCGGCGGGTGCATCACGGCACGATCGGGCTCGTGCGATCGACCTCGGATCGCTCGCCGCCGACCATCAGCTCGTGCGCGTAGTTCGCCTGCTGGCAGATGTATTCGAAGAGCTCCGTGCCTTCGTCCCATTGCAGCTGAAAGCTCGCCGTCCACGGCGCCGTGTAGGCACCCGGGTCGTAGACCGTGATCTCGTAATCGATGAGCGCGGAGTTGACGCGTGTGAAGCGCTCGACGACGTGGAGCTGCTCCGTATGCGGCAGGCCGCGTCGATCCATCCAGAAGCCTTCGTTGAAGCCGACGCTGTCGACGACGAGGGTGTCGCCCTCCCACCAGCCGATCGAGTGGCCGTAATAGCTTGGCTTCAAGTCGCGCGGATGCGAACGGCCGTCCATGTACACGGTGCGGAAGGTGTGCGGCCCGCCGATATCGAAGATGTAGAGCCGCTTCTGCTCGGGCAGCTCGACGAGCTCGACGCCGTACGGCGTCAAGAACTGGCGCGCGGTGCCCGAGGCTTTGCAGCGCGCATGCGGCTCGAGCTCGTGGACCTGACGGCTTTCGTAAAGAGCCTTCGCCCACGGCTGGAACGGCACCTCGTCCGCCGGCGCGATCGGATCGGTGATACCGAAGAGCGGTGTCCACACGCCTTTCTCTGCGATCGTCGCGCCGCCGAGCAACACGCGGCCGTCCTCGGCGCGCGGCGTCGGCCCCGGCGGCGGGAGATTCGGATCGCGCGGACGACGCTGCGCGAGCGACGGATCGGCGAGCGCGAGACCGATGATCGCGGCGCCGATGGCAAAACTTGGTCGCCTCATTCTCGACTCTCCAAACGCGTCCCGCGTCAGGATCGATTGTCCTGACAGAAATACGACGGCAGCTCCTCGCCCCCGACCCAGCGCAGCTCCCAGCTGCTCGTCCACGGCCGCGTGTAGGCGCCCGGATCGTCGATCGTGACCTCGTAGCGCAGCGTATCGTGATCCGGCCGCGAGAAGCGCTCGATCAGCCGCAGCCTGTCCGTATGAGGCAATCCGCCGTTCGTGAACCAGAAGTCCTCGTTGAAGCCGACCGTGTCGACGACGAGCGTATCGCCCTCCCAGTGCCCGACCGAGCGGCCGTAATAGAGCGGATTGTCATCGTCTCCGCGGACCTGCCCGGTCTGCTCGCGGCCGTCGAGATAGATGATGCGGTAGTTCCGATTCCCGCTGCCCATCAGCACGAAGATGCGCTGACGCTCGCGGTCCTCGACGAACTGAACGCCGAGGTCGGACTGGAAATGACGCACGCCGCCCGGCGGCTTGCAGTTGATGAACAGCGGGTCGTCCTGCAGGAAGCGGCGCTGGCGATGCTGATAGAGCCCGAGCGCCCACGGCTGGAACGGCGCGACTCGGCGCGCGTCGGCGATATTCGCGAGCAGGCCGTCCTCGTTCATCTCGACGCGCACGCCGTCCTCGACGAGCGTTTTGCGCGAGGGGTACGCCCAGTAGCCGCCCTGCACGTCCGGCGCGCCGAGCATCGGCGTGCCGTCCGGCCACCGCGGCGTCGGTCGCGGCGCGCGAGGCGCAATCGGCGGCCGGTCGTCGGCGACGAGCACCTTGCGGCCCGTCTTCGCGAAGACCAGCCCTTCGGCCCAGATTTGACGCGTGCCGTTCCGCGCGAGAATGCCTTCGATCGATACCGCGTCACCCGGCCGCACGGTATCCGCGCGCCAGCCGCTGCGCTCGAGCACCACCGGGCTCTCGAGCTCGACCGCCCAGTTCACGATCTCTCCGTCCGTCGTGACGTTCACGAAGACGTGCACGTGCGGATTACGCCAGTCGACGCCGCTGACGACGCCCTCGAGCGCGATCGACTTGGTGGCGTCGAACTTTCCCGAGATCGGATGATGGGCGTGCGTCGTCGTCGAGACGGCGAGCGCGGCGGCGGCGAAGGCGACGCAGTAGGCCGCGCGCGCCGTGCATTGCCCGCCCTTCGCGGGCGCGCGCGGGCTGCGCTCGTCGTGCGCGCTCATTGTCGGCTGACTTCGAAGGCGCCGCTGCCGCGCTCGTGCTTCCACGTGCCGACGATCGAGCGGTTCGGCAGCTCGAGATTCTCGATGCGCCCTTCGATACGGTAGTTCACGGTCTTGCCGGCGCTGTCCTTGGCGTCGGCCTCGATGCGGACGATCCAGCCGTCGGGATCGAGCGTCGCGCGATCGATCTCGATATTGTCCGTGCCCGGGTTGATCATGCCGCTGATCTTCGTCCCGTCCCAGTCGAGAATCAGCAACACGTATTCGCCGTGGACGTCGTTCGACGCCCACGTGCCGAGCCACGAGCCCTTCAGCGGATGGCCCTCCTGGGCCGACGCGTGCAGCGCGATGCCTCCCGCGAGCACGGCGGTCACGACGGCTGCACAACCGACCGCCCGAATGACGCGCACGGAATGCGCCCCCATCGATCGCAAGACCACGCTTCCCCCTCGATCAGATTGAGTCCCCCGGCCCGGGGATTCCGCGGGCCGCCGCGCGGTGCGCTGCCGTCAATAGTAGTGGCTCATTCACCACAAGTGAAATCATGCCGGGTATTCGCCGATCGCCTGCCCGACGGCCCGCGCGTCGGCGGCCGATTGCCAGGAGCACGGCGTTAAGCGGCCGTTCAGGTACGCGCGTTACGGTATCCGAGACAATGCCGGCAGGTACGCCGACGGCCGGCATCGGGAGCGAGCGATGCAAGCTGGCAGATTCGGAACGACGCTGCGCACGGTCTTGACCGCGGCACTCTTCGTCGTCGCGGCGATGGGAGCCCCTCGCGGCGCATCGGCGCAGAACGACGATCGTCTCACCGACGAGGAGCTCGAGGAGCTGGTCGGTCCGATCGCGCTCTATCCGGACGATCTCGTCGCGATCATCCTGCCCGCGTCGACCTATCCTCTCGATATCGTCGAGGCCGCGCGCTTCCTCGACGAGCGCGAGGCCGATCCCGGCCTCATGCCGGACGAGGAATGGGACGACTCCGTCGTCGCGCTGCTCAACTATCCCGAGGTCCTGCGGCTCATGGACGAGGATCTCGACTGGACGTGGGATCTCGGCGAGGCGTTCCTCACGCAGCGCGCCAGCGTGCTCGACGCGATCCAACGCTTTCGCGCCGCCGCGCGCGAAGCGGGCAACCTCGAGAGCGACGATCGGCTCGTCGTCGACGAGAGCGACGACGCGATCCGCATACGGTCGGCGGATCCCGAGGTCATCTACGTGCCGTACTACGAGCCGCGGCATATCGTCGTGCATCACCACGTGCCGATTCACTACTACCCGCGGCCGTATCCGGTCTATTACTACCCGTATCCGCCGCACCACCATTTCCATCTCGGCTTTTTCTTCGGCGTCACGACGGCGTTCGTGATCGGCTGGGACACGCACCACGTGCATGTCCACCATCATCTGCATCCGCATCACCCGTTCCACGGGCATCACTATCACGCGCCGCTCTTCGTGCGCCATTCGATCAACGTGAACTTCGTGCGCCACGACCGCGACGTCTACATCTGGCAGCCGCGTCATCGCCACGGCGCACGCCCGGAGCGGGTCATCAGGCACGTGCGTGAAGGCGCCGTGCACGATCGGCACGGCACGCGTCGTCACGTGACCCGCACCGCCGAGGGCCGAGCCGTCACGCGCGGCGTCGAGGGCCGCGCGATCACGCGGGATGCCGAGCGCAGGACGATCTCGCGCGATACGACGCAACGGCAGGCGGTTCCCCTCGCAAGGGACGGTGGCGCACGCGGCACCGAGCGCGGAACGTTTCGCGCGACGGAACGCGTTCGCTCGACGGCCGAAAGGCGCGGAGCGGACATGCGCAGCCCGGCGCGCGTCGGCGAGCGCGGCGCGGCGGCGACCGTGAGCCGACACTCGGCGAGGCTCGATCGGCCGAACCCCGAACGAAGAAGCGTGACGAAGCGTGCCGCGCGAACGCAGAGCGCGACGCCCCCGACGCGGACGGCGGCGCCGGCGCGAATGGCGCCGCCGACGCGCATGCCGACGCAGACCCGGACGTCACCGCCTTCGAGGTCGACGATGCACACGCGCTCGGGAACGCAGTCGCGCACGGCGGCGCCGTCGAGATCGATGTCTTCCGCCCCCCGTGCCCGTCAGGCAGGCGCTGCGACCTCGTCGCGACGAGTGAGCCGATGACCGAAACGCGCCCGGAAGGAATTCCGACGCGTCAAACCCGATAAGGCGTCTTCAGCCGGTAGCGCGGATTCTTCTCGAGCCACGCCTCGAGCCGATCGGTTCTCGACAGCGCGACCGGTATGAAGTCGAGCGCCCGCTCGAGCCGCTCGTTCGGCTCCGCGCACGAGAACCGCAGGAACCCGCCGCCGGCTTCGCCGAAACATTCGCCGCCCAAGCACGCGATGCCGAAGTCGTCGTCGGCCGCTTCCAGCATGAACATCGCGAGTCCGTGGCTCGTCACGCCGAGCCGATTGCATACCGGGGCGACGTTCGGGAAGACGTAGAACGTCGCCGTCGGATCGAGCGTGTGGAAGCCTTCGATGCGGTTCAGGCCCTCGGTCAGCAGCACGACCTTGTCGCGAAACTCTCGCATCGTGCGGTCTCTTTCCGCACTGTCGCGCTCGAGGGCCGCGACGCCGGCGAGCTGCACGATCGGCGGCGTGCACGACAGCGTCGTGTTCACCATCTTCCCGATGACGTCCGCGACCTCGCTCGACGCGACCGCGAAGCCGAGACGCCAGCCGCTCATGCTGTAGGACTTGCTGAACGTATACGCCGCGACACACTGATCGAGCATGTCGGGCTGACTCAGAATCGAGCGATGCGCGCCGCGCCAGACCATGTGACAGTACGGCTCGTCGCTGAAGACCGCGACGTCGCGCCCGCGCACCAAGTCGGCGATCGCGCGAAGGTCGTCCTCCGTCGCGACGCCGCCCGTCGGATTGTGCGGCGAGTTCAGGAAGATCGCGCGAGGCGACGGATCCTCGGCGAGAAAGCGCTCGATGTCCGCGATGCCCGGCCGGAAGTCGTTCGACTGGCGAAGCGGCGCGAAGACGGGACGCGCGCCCCTGCGCAGGATATTCGGCAAGTACGTCGGAAAGTACGGGCTGAACACCAGCACGCCGTCGCCGGGATTCAGGAACGCCTCGCAGAAGAACTGCTCGAAGACCTTCGCGCCGGGACCCGCCACGATATTCTCGGGGCTAGCGGGCACGTCGAACTCGCGGCGCACGAATTCCGCGGCGGCTTCGCGAAACTCGGGGATGCCGGGCGACGGGCAGTAATGCGATCGGTTCTGCTCGATCGCACGAATGCCGAAGGCCTTCGCGCTCGACGTGCTGTCGAACGGGCTGTCGCCGATCTCGAGCTCGACGATATCCTTGCCTCGCGCCTTCAGCGCCTTCGCGACGCCGAGCACGGTGAACGCCGTCTCGACCGTCAACGATCGAGCGAACTCGCTGAGCTGCACCGCCACGTCGTTCTCCTTCGCATCAGCTGTCGAGGCCGACCTCGGCGCGGATCAGCGCTTCGACGTCGGGCGGCACGTCGAGCTCGGCCAACGTCGCGCCGCGCGGCGCGCCCGCGGCGATCCACCATTCGATGATGCGCACCTGATCGGCCGTCAGCGGCGTCTTGCCCTCGGCCGGCATGAAAGCATCGTCGCTCGGAGGGAGCGTGATCCGATAGTAGAGCTCGCTCTGCGTCGGGCGGCCCGCGACGACCGTGCCCCCGGTCTCGCCGCCGCGCATCAGGGCTTCGTACGACGTGAGGTCGAGCCCGGCCTGCCGCTTGTCGCGGTTGTGGCAGCTCGAGCAGCGCTGCACGAGCATCGGCCCGACGACGTCGAGGAACGGATCGGCTTCGGCGAGATTCGTGACCTTCGGCCGACGCGGCGGCAATCCCGCGATGGCTCGCAGCGGCTGCGGCGCATGCTCGGCGAGGTACGACGAGCCGTGCGTCAGGTTGCCGCCGAAATGCCCGGTGATCGCCGCGAGCAGGAGCAACACGATCGACGCCGGGAAGAACAGCGGTTCGTAGCTCGACGCGAACTTACTGACACGCAGCAAAGCGACGAGCGTCGTCAGCGCCGCGAGCACGGTGCCGAACAGCCGGTGCTGCGTGCCGGACGGCCCTTCGAATCCGCCCTCGGCGAAATGCATGTAGCCGAGAAGGACGGTGACGAGCGCCGAGACGGCCGCGGCGCTCCAGAGATACGGCGACGCGGCCGCGAGACTGCGATATTTCTCCTTCCGGGCCGCCCATTCGAGGCCGACCAGCGCGACGATGATGCCGATCGGAACGTGCAGGACGACTACGTGAAAACGGCCCAGGAAATAGATGAACTCCATATCGCGCCTCCCCCCTGCCGCCGCCGGCCGCGGCGGGGCGAGACGCTGCGGCTCGACGGAAACGGCCCCGAAAGTCGCGAAATGTAGTTCGCGCCTCGAGACAAATCAAATCGGTACGAGGGTGTCGGCGAGATAGTCCATGAGACGATCCGATTCGCGCGCGGTGCAGCGAAAACCGATGTAGCCGTCCGGCCGCAGGAGATAGAGTCGGGCTTCGTCGGACCGACCGTAAGCACGTTCGAGGCTCGGCGACGCATCGATCGCGTGGCAGACGACGAGGTCGCCGAAACGGTCGCGCACTTCGCCGAAAAGCGCGGCCGAGTCCGCGGATCCGTTCCGGCCGGGCATCGCGATCAGCGTGAAGCCCGTATGGCGCGTGAGGTCGAACAGCGTGCGGCCGTCCTCGAGATCCGCGTCGGGCGCGCGGTCGCCGATTGCAGGGCCGTCGAGCGGCGCGAGCTCTTCCGGCGCCTGCGCGCTGTCGCGGTACGTGTACGAGACCCCCGAGCAGCGTCCGACGACCGCTTCGACGAAGCCGGGCTCGTTCATGCGCTGCGCGCGCTCGGCAATGTCTTTGCCGTGGCCCATGAAGATCTCGTGCAGCGACGACGCGGCCCAGATCACCTGCTCGGCGATCGGACGTCGCTCCCGCTCGTAGGTATCGAGCAATGCCGGCTTCGCCTTGCCTTGGATCACGAGCGCGAGCTTCCAGCCGAGGTTGTAGGCGTCCTGCATGCAGCAGTTCATGCCCTGCCCGCCGGTCGTCGAGTGAACGTGCGCGGAGTCGCCCGCGAGGAAGACATTGCCTTTGCGGTACGTGCGAGCGAGCCGAACCCAGCTTTCCCATTTCGAATGCCAGACGAAGTCCCCGAGCCGCACGCCGTCGAAATGGCGATTCACGAGATTCATGAACGCCGTTCCGGTCGGCACGCGCGGATCCGCCGCTTCTCCACGATCGCTGAGCAGCAGCCGGAAGAAGCCGCCGGGAAGCTTCACGATCATGATGAAGTGATCCGTGCCCGCGCAGTAGTGCACGTAGTCGTCCGCGTCCGGGAAACCGTGCAGGTACGCATCGAGATTCTGCAGCACGATCCCTTTGTAATCGTGCCCCTCCTGCTCGAGGCCGATCATCTGACGCACGCGCGAGTTGATGCCGTCGCACGCGACGAGATAGCGGCAGCGGACGCGCTCCTCGTCGCCGCTCGCCCGGACGAGCGTCGCGACGACGCCGTCGCCGTCGTCCTCGACGGCGACGCAGGTCGTGCCCCATTCCGTCTGCCGGCCGTAGTGCTCGAGCGTGTACTCGCGGATGAAGCGCTCGGTTTCATCCTGACGGTGGATCAGGATGTACGGATAGCGCGAGTCGATCGTGGTGAAGTCGATGCCCGGACGAACCTCGCTACGGCGACCCTGCCCGTCGACGAAATGCAGCACGTATCCCTTGTTGTGGATGCCGCGCTCCAGAAATCGTGCGATCAGCGCGCCATCGATGCGCTCGAGAATCTCCGCCATGCGCGCATGCACGGTGATCGCACGCGACGTCGAATGCGGTCCCGGTAGACGATCGACGGTGCGCGCCGCGACGCCGCGCCTCGCGAGCTCGAGCGTGAGCATCGTGCCCGCCGCGCCGCCCCCGACGATCAGGATCTCTGTCTCGCTGCTGCTCATGATGTCTCCCCCCGGCTCCGACCATCATAAGTCCGCGTAATGGATAAAGAAGCACGGGCACGTCATCCTGCCCATGCCTTTATTTCATCCACGCGATTATCGGCGGAACCGCAACGCTCGAGCAGCAGGGCGACGATCCCTATCGACGCCCGCTCGGAGAGAGGACGCTCAGCGGCGCTCGGCCGCGGCCGACTCTTCGTCGGCGTCGAGCACTTCCCGCAGCACGTCGTCGAGCGCGGGATCGTCGGGCAAGTCGATCGCGAAATCCTCCGCGAGCACGCCGCGCAGCGCATCGACATCGGCCAACGTGCGCGTCGTCGGACGCCCTTCGAGATCCCTCACGGTGAAGCGGCCGTTCCGAAGCGCGAGCCGCCGCTCGGGCAACGCTCTCGCGCAGTAGAGCATCGAGCGAAACGGCGAGCCCGGATGCGTCGCGACGAAGTGGTTCAGGACCTCGAAGTCGATCTCGTGGTACGGCGTCTCGTCGAACCAGTACAGGGCTCGCCACGTGCCGCCGAGACGCGCCTCGATCACGAAGCCGGTGCCCTGCCGGCGAATCCGGTAGGTTTCGTGCGGCGTGTCTTGCTCCTCGTCGACGACGAGGCGCAAAGGCGCGGTGAGCGTCAGGCCGCCGAAGCCGACGTCGGCGACGTACGTGCTGCCTTCGACGTCGACGGTCAGCAGCATATGCGTGCGCGGCGGCAGCGCGCTCGGATCGCGTTCCCAGAGCACTCTCGCCGCGAGGCCGACGACGCGAAAACCGAGCGCCTCGAGGACCGCGGCGAAAAGCCGGTTGTGCTCGAAGCAGTAGCCGCCTCGGCCCGAATGGACCAGCTTCGCCTCGAGCGACGGCACGTCGAGGCGCGGGCTCTCGTCGAGAAGCGTCGTCAGATTCTCGAAGGGGATCGCCGCGGGATGCAGGCGATGGAGGGTCCGGAGCGTCTCGAGGCTCGGCTCGAGCGCTCCGGAGAATCCCAGCCTTTCCGCATAAGCGACGAGATCGACGCGATCGCTCATGCGTGCGCCGAGCTCACTCGCCGAGCGCCGCCGAAAGCCGTTTGAACACTCGGCGCGCGTTGCCTTCGAAGATCGCGTGCCGCTGCTCGGCGGTCAGCGTGTCGTTCGCGTCGATATAGCGCTTAGTGTCGTCGTAGTGGTGGCCGGTCAGAGGATCGATGCCGCGCACCGCGCCGATCATCTCCGACGCGAACAGGATGTTCTCGGTCGGTATCACCTTGAGCAACAGGTCGATTCCCGGCTGATGATAGACGCACGTATCGAAGAAGACGTTGTTCAGCACGAGCTCCTCGAGCGGCGGCAGCTTCAGCATGTCCGCGAGCCCGCGGAACCGTCCCCAGTGGTAAGGCACCGCGCCGCCGCCGTGCGGGATGATGAGCTTCAGGTCAGGGAAATCCTTGAACACGTTCGACGTCATGAGCTGCATGAACGCGACCGTGTCGGCGCTCAAGTAGTACGAGCCCGTCGTCTGCCAATACGGCGTGTTGCACGCGCCGCTCACGTGGATCATCGCGGGCACCTCGAGCTCGCACATCTTCTCGTAGAGCGGGTACCAGTAGCGGTCGCCGAGCGGGGGCCCCGTGAAATAACCGCCGGTCGGATCGGGATTCAGGTTGCAACCGACGAAGCCGAGCTCGAGCACGCATCGCTCGAGCTCGCGCACGCATCCGTCGATCGGCGCGCCGGGCGACTGCGGGAGCTGAGCGACGCCGACGAAATTCTTCGGGTACAGCTTCGTCAGACGATAGATCAAGTCGTTGCAGTGCTCGGTCCACGCGCGGCTCGTCGACTCGTTGCCGATGTGATGCCCCATCCAGCTGGCGCGCGGCGAGAACAGCGTGACGTCGGTGCCGCGCTCGCGCTGCATCTTGAGCTGGTTGTTCTCGACGCTTTCGCGCAGCTGATCGTCTGTGATGTCGAGCGTGCCCTTGACCGCCTGATAGTTCGGATCTTTCGCGAGCTCGGCCTTCTGCCTCTCGCGATATTCTCCGAGCTCTTTCGGCGCCGTCGTGTAATGTCCGTGGCAATCGATGATCATCGTTCTTCTCGGCTCCCTGTCTGCGAAGCGGCGCTCCGCGGCTTCGCGGAGCGGACGCGACGATGAGTCTACCATTTCGGTGACGCGGGCCGCGGTTTGCGTCGCCGCCAACCGGGCCCGATACTGGTCGGGGGCCGGCGCACGGCCGGACGACCGCGAGAACGCCGTGAAAACCGCCGACTTCAAGTTCTGCCCGCGATGCCGCGCTCCGCTCGTGGAGGCCGAGCGCGGCGGCCGCGTGCGTCTCGTGTGCGCCGACGAGGGGTGCGGCTTCGTCCACTGGAACAACCCCGTCCCGGTGGTCGCGGCGATCGTCGAGCGAGACGGACGCGTGATCCTCGTACGGAATCGCGGCTACCCGCCGACGTGGTACGTGCTCGTCGCGGGTTTCCTCGAGCCGAACGAGACACCGGAGCATGCCGTGCTGCGCGAGGTCGAGGAAGAGCTCGGCCTACCCGGCGAGATCGTCGCGCCGGTCGGCGCATATCCTTTCGAGCGGCTGAATCAGATCATCTTCGCGTATCACGTGCGGCTCGCGCCCGGCGAGATACGCCTTTGCGACGCCGAGCTCGTCGACTACAAGGCCGTGCCGCCCGAGAACCTGCGGCCCTGGCCGCAGGGCACCGGCCCCGCCCTCCGCGATTGGCTCGCGGCGCGGGGCCTCTATCCGCCGATCGTCGAGCTCGGCGCGGAGGTCCCGAAGACCGATTGACGCCCGCGGCGTCTACGGGAACTCGATCAGCGAGAACGTCGTGTTGCGGCGAGCATTCACGAACATCGTGCACGCGCCCCAGCTTTGCGGAATCGACCACTCGGCGTCGGCCGCGTACTCGAGCACCGCTTTGCGGCGATCGCATTCGAGCTCGATGCTCTGCACCTGGCCCTCGATGTCCGCGAACGTGAACGTCCGGCGTAACGGAACGTACTGCCACGGATCCTTCTCGACGCGTCCCTTCACGACGATCCCCGCGTCGCTCTCGAGCGCCTGGCTGATCGTCTCGACGTGCGCGGCCGTCGGATCGTCCTCCGCCAACGCGTCGAGCGCGGCGAGCCGGTCGCGAGTCTCGAGCGCATCCGCGTAACGGCCGAGCTCGATTGCGAGGCCGAAGCGGTAACGTAGCGCGTCGATCAGCGCCTGCCCTTCGAGGGTCGGAACGCGGGGATCCGTCGCTCGCAAGACGGCCTCGTACGCGTCATGCGGATTCTTCAGCGCGACGTGAATCACGGCCGCCTGCGACTGCACGAAGCCGATGTCGGCGAGGCGAAGCACGCGCGTCTGCAGCGCCTGGTTCTGCCGTTGCGCCTTCGTGTAGTCCTGTTTCTTGATGAGCTCGACGATCTCGAGATACGGCTGCGAGAACATCGGGTTCGGCTCGAGCGGCACGTCCGCGTGATCGAACACGATCACCGCGTCGTTGTTGTACCAGTCGACGGGCTGCCCGCCGGCTTTGGCGGGCTCGAACTTCCAGCGGCCGACGGCCGCGACCGCCGATTTCGTCTGAAGCGTCGGCGGCATCGCCTCGATCACCCGGATGTCCGTCGTCGTGCCGTCCGCGAGCACGGTGTAACGCACCTTGACCCAGCCTTCGAGCGGCCAGCCGAATTGATTCGTTGGAGCATCCGGCTGCGGTTGCTCGATCGGCACGGGCGCCGTCACGTCGTTCGCGCCGGCCGTGCCGGCGATACCGAGCGCGAGCGCCGCGAGCAATGCCTTGGCGACGCTCGTTGCGCGCGGCGTCCCGCCGTGCGCATCACGAAGCGCAGAGGCCGACGGCTCCGAATTCGGACGGTTCATCGATTCCTCCCCCAGCGGCAATTGTTTGTTCTACGGCCGAAGCCTATTACAGCGACCTGATCGTCGCAAACGCCCAAGCACGCACCGACGTCCCGGCCGTATCCGCGTGATGCCCATCGACGTTTCGGCTCACCGCCGACGTCGGCTAAGCCGCGAGGCGATCGAGGACGGCCGCGATCGCGCCCGTGCCGCCGCCCGGCGCCATGATGTGAGCGCCCGCGACGCCCGGAATCTCGCGCAAGCCCGCGATCAGCTCGGCGCAGATCGCCTGCCCTTCGACGGCGGGCGAGGACGCTTTCTCGAGCCGCTCGATCACGGATTCCGGCACGTGCACGCCGAACAGATTCTCGTTCATCCAACGCGCGGACTTCGCCGAGCGGACCGGCCCGACGCCGATGATGATGCCGAGCTTCTCGGTCAACCCTTCCTCGTGAAGCCGATCGACATAGCGGCGCACGACGTCGAGATCGAAGCAGAACTGGGTCTGCACGAAACCCGCCCCCGCCTCGACCTTGCCGATCAACCCCTGCGGGTTGAAGTCCGGCCCCGGATCGCGCGGCACGTCCGCGCCGCCGATGAAGAACGCCGGCGGAGAATCGATCTTGCGCCCGGATGGCAACGTCCCTTCGTCGCGCATCCGGCGCACGAGCGCCATCAGCTCCCGGGAATTGAGATCGAACACGCCCTTCGCTTCCGGCTGATCGCCTCCGCTCGGATCGTCGCCGTGCAGAATCAGAAGGTTGCGCACCCCTTGCGCAGCCGCACCGAGCAAGTCCCCGGCGAGCGCGATCCGATTGCGATCGCGGCACGTGACCTGCAGGATCGGCTCGTAACCGTTCGCGGCCAGAATCGCGGCCGACGCGAAGCTGCTCATCGTCGTCCGTCCGGATGCCGCATCCGTCACGTTGATCGCGTCGACGCGCCCCCTGAGCACTGCCGCTTCCTCGAGCAGCTGTTTGCCGCTCGCCGATAGCGGCGGCACGATCTCGGCGGTAAGAACGAACTCACGCGCTTCGATGCGTTTCTTCAATCCGCTGGTCATCGGCCCCCTCCTCTTCCCCCGACCGCCGTCATCGTGCCGCGAACGTCTGGACGTTCTTCATCGTACCCCTGCGGCTCGCAGCCTCGCTCCGAAAACGGCGCCGCCGCTCGCGCTCGCATCGACGCAGCTCGGCGAAGACATGCATTCTAGACCCATTTCACGTCCGCGCCCCTTCGGACGGACCTCGCGCGGACGACTACGTGCTGCAAACGCGCTCGTCGCGTCGCGCCGAACGTCCGCCCTTTTCGAGCCGCATCCGACGCGGCGAGCCCGGCCCGCGCGTGAACACGGGTAGCGGTGATGGCGGTGCGGAGACTACCCGCTCGCAGACACGCTCGCTGAACGGACGCTGAATGGCGGCCCGGATTCGCCGTTGCCTCACCGGGGGCGGCCGATACAATGGGAACCATTCGAGGGACGCTTCTAGGGTTAGGCGAATGAGCAAGATTCGACATTTCGGCGGCGTCGTCGCTGTGTGCGTCGGTGCGCTCGCGTTCGGCACGGCCTCGGCGGGCGGTGCCACCGGCTGGACCGTCTCCGAAGACGCGAGCTCGGTCAAGTTCAGCTTCGTGCAACAGGGCTCGCGAGCGAACGGCCGGTTCAAGGAGTTCGACGCCACGATCGACTTCGACCCGAAAGATCCGGCGAGCGGCCGCATCGTCGGCGTCGTGCAGGTCGCCTCGGTCGACACGCGCGATTACGACCGCGACGCGACGCTGCAGGAGTCGGATTGGTTCAACGCCGCGAAGTATCCGGAGGCCCGTTTCGAGTCGAAGAGCATCGAGGCCGGCTCCGGCGGCGAGTTCGTCGCGCAAGGCGATCTGACGATCAAGGGCAGGACGAATCCCGCGACGCTCACGTTCACGTGGGAAGAGACGCCGAGCGGTGCGCACTTCGTCGGCAAGATGAAGGTCAACCGATTCGAGTACAACGTCGGCGAGGGCTGGAACGACACGAGCTTCGTCGGGCAGGACGTCGACGTCGAAATCGATCTCGCCCTCGAGAAATAAGATCTCGCCGCGGAAGGGCGAAGACCGGATCTCTGTCTTCGCCCTTCGTTCGTTCTCGGTGCGCCGCGAGCGCGGCGCTTCCCCGCTTCAGATCCGGATTCCGGGCGCCGGAAACGCCTGGCAGAACTCCGCGACCTCGGCGCGGATCCGCGCGAGCGCCGCGTCGTCGTCCGCGTGCTCGACGGCCCGGTCGATCCACTTGGCGATCAGCGGCATCTCGCGCTCGGTCATGCCGCGCGACGTGATCGACGGTGTGCCGAGACGGATGCCGCTCGGGTCGAATGGCTTGCGCGGGTCGTACGGCACCGTGTTGTAGTTGCACTCGATGCCGGCCTTGTGCAGCGCCTGCGCCGCGGGCTTGCCGTTGATGCCGCGCGGCGTCACGTCGATCAGGATCAGGTGGTTGTCCGTCCCGCCGGAGATCAGCCGAAAGCCGCGCTCGCCGAGGGCTTCGGCCAACGCCTTCGCGTTCGCCACGGTTTGCCGCGCATAGCGCTTGAAGTCGTCGGTCATGGCCTCTTTCAACGCGACGGCGATCGCGGCGGTCGTGTGGTTGTGCGGTCCGCCCTGCAGCCCCGGGAAGACCGCCCGGTCGATCTCCTTCGCGTACGTGCCGTCCGAGAGCACCATGCCGCCGCGAGGTCCGCGCAGCGTCTTGTGCGTCGTCGTCGTCGCGATCGGCGCATGCGGGAACGGGCTCGGATGGACGCCGGCCGCGACGAGGCCGGCGATGTGCGCGATGTCGGCGACGAGGATCGCGCCGACCGCTTTCGCGATCTGCGCGAACCCCTCGAAGTCCCAGATGCGCGGATACGCCGTGCCGCCGCAAATGATGATTCGGGGCCGCTCCTTGCGCGCGAGCGCTTCGACGCGGTCGAGATCGACGAGATGGGTGCTCGGGTCGACGTCGTACTGCACGGCACGGTAGAGCATGCCAGAGAAGTTCACGTTCCAGCCGTGCGTCAGGTGCCCGCCGAAGGGCAGCCCGAGCCCCATCACCGTCTCGCCGGGCTTCACGAGCGCGAGATACACGGCCTGATTCGCCGGCGATCCCGAGTAAGGCTGCACGTTCGCGTGCTGGACGCCGAACAAGGCCTTCGCGCGCTCGATCGCGATCGTCTCGATCCGGTCGATATAGTCCTGACCTTCGTAGTACCGGCGGCCCGGATAACCCTCCGAATACTTGTTGTTCAGGATCGAGCCCGTCGCCTCCATCACGGCCTGGGACGCGTAGTTCTCCGACGGGATCAGCCGAATGTAGTCGTGCTGACGCCGTGCTTCGTCGAGGATCAGACCGTGAATCTCGGGATCGGTGGCTGCCAGAGCCGGCATATCCGACATAGCTTTCCTCTTGACTGAATCCATCCGTGCGTTCGGCGGCGGGAGCATGGCGCCGGCGGGTGCGCCATTCTAGCGAACTCGACGCGCGAGCGGGGGCTTGGCCGCGGCGAATCCCGATCCGTCGACGAACGTACCGTAGCGTCTCCGCCCTGCCGCCCGGATCAAAGCGACGCGCGCAACCCGACGGTAAAGCTGCGCCCGGGCAGCGGCGCGAGATCCTTGACGATCGACGTCGCCTTGCGCGCCTCCTCGTCGAGCAGATTCGAGCCCGTCACGACGAGGTCGAGCGGCCGCGGTCCGCCGTCCCGCAACCTCAACCTGACGTCGAAACCGAGCAGCGTGTAGCCGTCGGTCGGCGTCTCGAACGGCGCAACGCGGCGCCGAGCCTCGTGACGAGCCGCTTCGACGCCGGCGACGATACGCGCGTCGTGATATTGCCATCGAATCCCGTACCGCCGCGGCGGGATTCGCGGTAACGGCTCGCCGTTCGCGAGCTCGGCACGCACGGCGTCGCCGTGCACACGCAGATCGACCTCGCCGCGCCCGACTTGCGCGACCGTCACGAAGAGCTCCGCCTCGGCGCCGGTCAACGTCGCATCGCGCTGCACGTGCGTGAAGATCGGCAGCCCGGTCGACGCATCCTCTTCGCCGGTCTCGGCGAGATAGACGAAGTCGTCGTAGTCGGTGTGGAACGCCGTTACCGCCCACGTGATCCGGCCGTCCGTGCGGCGCAGCCCGACATCGACGTGTCTTGCGGCCTCGACGTGGAGGTGCGGGTCGCCGATCTCGAACGTGCTCGACGCGAGGTGCGGGCCGTGCGAGTAGAGCTCCTCGGCCGCGGGCACGCGCTCGGACCAGGCCGCGTTCACGACGACCGAGACATCCGCCGGCAGGCGGCGAATCGCGGCGGCCGAGACGCTCGAGGCCGTGCGCGCGTAGGCCGCGCCGCCAAGCGGCTCGTGGCGAACGCGCTCGATGCGCGCGCCGAGCGACGCGCGCCACGGCCCGAGATCGCGGTGCTCTAGCACGAAGACGCCGACGCTGAGGCTCTCGGTCGGAGGCAGGATCGCCTCGTCCCCGGCCGCTTCGAGCTCGCGCCCGCCGACCTGCGCGCCGAACGCGCCGCGCCACGCGCCCCAAGGCGCGTGGGCGACCTCGACGCGGCCCTCGTACGCGTCGTTGCGAAAGCGTGTCGCGATTTCGTCGCCCTCGATCTCGAGATGCTCGTAGTCGCCGACGGCGAGGCGCATCTCGACGCGGGGGAATCGCTCGAACCCGAGCCATTCGCCGTGCAGATCGACGCGCATCGCCTCGAGATCGATCCGCGCGCCGTCGTGCTCGGCGTCGTCGTGCTCGGCGTGCACGTGCGGCACCCCGTAGTCGCTCGCGAGCCGACGGGCCGAGAAGCCGAACGTCGAGCGCGCGCCGAGCCACGCGAGACCGGCCGCCCCGCTCGTCGCGTCGAAAGCGCTGTTCGGCACGACGCCGGGCACGGCGTCCGGCTCGTGCGGGTCCGCCCCGCGTACCGCCGTGCCCGGAATCTCGTAGTCGTCCGCGCGCTGCCGCGCCGCGTCGACGTGCCAGGCGAGGCGCTCGCGCCCGCCGTCGACGGCGAACGCTCCCCGCCGCCGACGCGAAGCGGAATCCGCCTGAACCTCGAGCATCGCGTCGAGCCCGTCGTCGGGAACCACCGTCGGAAGACGGTTGGTCACCGTGTTCACGACGCCGCCGACGGCGCCGCTCCCGTAGAGCAGCGTCGTCGGCCCGCGGAAGATCTCGATCTGCCGCGCCGCGGCGGGATCCACGCCGACGGCATGATCTGCGCTGATGCTCGACACGTCGAGCGCGTCGATGCCGTCCTCCATGACCTTGACGCGCGCGCCGGCGAGGCCGCGGATCACCGGCCGCGAGGCGCCGCTGCCGTGATACGTCGAGCTCACGCCGAGCTCGCTCGCGAGGGTTTCGCCCAGCGTCGGGCGGAGGCTGCGCCTGAGCCGCTCGTCGGCGAGCACCGTGACCGATTGTGCAACGTCGGCGGGCGACAGATCGTGCGGCGTCGCGACGACGCGCACCTCCTCGACGACGTGCTGAGCTTCGAGCAGCGACGGGGCGGCCAACGCGAGCACCGCCTCCGCCGCGTGTACCCATTTCCTGGTTCGCACGGATCTCCCTTCCCTGATTCCGAAAAGCAAGACGCGGCGCGCCTCGAGCGCGCCTACGGACACGGGCCATGCGGCCCGGGCTCATCGTCGGAGATCAGGCCATGCGAGGGGGGCCGCGAGCGGCGGGACGATCGACGGTGGAAGGGTCGACCTGCAGGACGATCGAGAAGCTCGCGCGCACCGCGACACGCGGCGTCTCGGACGGCAGCGTCCGCGACGGCGCGCCTGCGCCGAGGCCGGCGACGGAGATGCACACCGTGCACGCTTCGCCGTTCGCATGCTGGTCCGCGTCGAGCGGATGGACGAGCGAGACCGCCTCCGCGACGACGAATGCGATCAGCGTCAGCGCGGCAGCGGCGAGCGGCTTGGACAGAGTGCGGCGTCTCATCGAGCACCGGTGGAAAGCCCGGAAGCGAAGATAACGAAGCGCACCGGAGCCGTCTATGTTGCAAATTTGCGACGCGCGAGAGATGGAAATTTCAGCAGGGAAACGAAAAAGATGGCTTTGAAGTTGCCATCGCGCTACATTCCGCACCGCGTCGTCCGATACGGGCGGCGATTCGGAGTGATTACGGTCAAGGAGCCAACGGATGAGACTGAAGCCACTGCTGTTCGCAGGTGCGCTGCTGCCGCTCGCAGCGTCCGCGCAGGAAGCCGCGCGGGATTTCGACTACACGTTCGTCGAGGTGCAGTACGTCGACACGGAGCTCGATACGGGACCGTTCGACGTCGACGGTGACGGCCTCGAGCTGCGCGGCTCGCTGCTGCTCACGGATCAGGTCTTCTTGCAGGCCAGGTACAACTCGCTCGACTACGGCCAAGGGATCGACGTGACCAGCTACGCGGTCGGCGCAGGCGTGCGTTTCGGGCTGAAGCCGGAGCTCGACCTCACGGCGGACTTGAGCTGGGTCAGTTCCGAGCTCGACCGGCCGGTGCTCCCGGACATCGACGACGACGGCTTCGAGCTCGGCGTCGGTCTCCGCGCGCGCGTCCACGACGCGATCGAGGCGGAGGCCGGGATTCGTCACATCGATCTCGACGACGATTCCGACACGTATCTTACGCTCGGCGGCCGCTACTACTTCACGAAAAACGTCGCCGCCGGTCTCGGCTTGACGCTCAACGACGACAGCACGGGCTGGAGCGTCGGCCTGCGCGCACAGTTCGGTCGTTGACTCCAATGGGGCCGGACCCGGCGAGGGTCTGGCCCTCTTTTCTCCTCGCCCCTCCGCGCCCTTTCGAGAGCTCGCCTCGGACGGCGCCGCGCGTGCCGACCGGGACGCGTTGCTACAATTCGGCGATGCCCGTCCGGACCGCTCTTTCGCGCCGCGCACCCGCTCACCGGCGCGCCGCAGCGCCGCTTGCGGCCGTGCTGACGCTCGCGATCGCCTCGGCGTTCGCCGTCCCGCGCGTCCCCGTGCCGCCCGAGAACCCGATCACCGAGCCGAAACGCGTGCTCGGCAAGATCCTGTTCTGGGACGAGCAGCTTTCGAGCGACGACACGGTCGCGTGCGGCACCTGCCACCGCCCGGCGCACGGGGGCGCCGACCCGCGCGTCGGCCGGCATCCGGGCAACGATCCAGGCACGATCGACGACGTGCTCGGATCTCCCGGGATCGTGAGCCTCGACCGCGACGGCCGTCCGGTGAAGCACCCGATCTTCGGATACGAGCCGCAGGTCACCGCCCGCGCGGCGCCGGCGAATTTCGGCGCGCTGTGGGCGAGCGAGCTCTTCTGGGACGGGCGCGCGAGCGGCGTTTTTCGCAATCCGATCTCCGGCGAGATCCTGATCGAGCGTTACGGCGCGCTCGAATCGCAAGCCGCGGCTACGCTGATGAACGACGCCGAGATGTCGAAGCGGGGCCGGACGTGGGACGAGCTGACGAAGAAGCTCGAGCGCGTGCGCCCACTCGCGCTCGCGACCGACTGGCCGGCGGACGTACGCGAAGCGCTCGAGACGTATGGCGATTATCCGGCGCTGTTCGCGGCCGCATTCGGCACGCCGGAGATCACGCCCGCGCGGATCGCTTTCGCGCTAGCGGCGTATCAGCGCACGCTCGTCGCGGACCGCACGCCGTGGGATCGCTACCAGGACGGAGACGATACCGCGCTCGGCGAAGCCGAGCGCCGCGGCTGGGAAGTGTTCAAGGCGCAGCGTTGCATCGCGTGTCACGTGCCGCCGCTCTTCACGAACGACGATTTCTTCAACATCGGCGTCAGACCTTCGGCCGAGGATCCGGGCCGAGCCGGCGTCACCGGGAGGACCGAGGACGCCGGCGACATGAAGGTGCCGAGCTTGAGAAACGTCGGGCTGCGTCCGCGCTTCATGCATACGGGGCGATTCACGAGCCTCGGCGAGGCCATCGGCTTCTACCGCACCGGCGCGCCGAGCGCGGAGCGCGACAATCTCCCGGACGGCAGCACGTATACGTTCAACATGACCGCGACGATGGAACGGGATCTCTTCGAGTTCCTGAAGAACGCGCTGACGGATCCGCGCGTGCGCGACGAGGCGTTTCCGTTCGATCGCCCGCGGCTCGCGTCCGAGCGCGGGCACGAGACGCTCACGAGCGGGCCGGCCGGCCGGGCGTCGACCGAGACGGAAACGACACAATGAGCGGCGACGAGTCGCTGACGTCGTTGAAAGCGGACCGGAACGGGGCGCGGCGCCTGTTGCGCGCGACGCGCTGCTCGATCGCGGGCCTTCGCGCGGCGTGGACCCACGAATGGGCCTTCCGCATCGAATGTCTTGCCGCCGCCGTGCTCGCTCCGGTCGCGCTCTGGCTCGGCCGCAGCGGCGTGGAGCGCGCGCTCCTGATCGGCTCGTGCGTGCTCGTGCTGATCGTCGAGCTCCTGAACTCCGGCGTCGAAGCCGCGGTCGACCGGATCGGCACGGAGTACCATCCGCTCGCGGGACGCGCGAAGGATCTCGGCTCGGCCGCGGTCATGGGCGCCCTCGCGCTCGCGGGGATCGTCTGGGTCCTCGTCGTGTGGGATCGCTTCGCCGGCGCGTGACCACGGTCGTCAAAGCCCTGTTCGCGCTTCTGCTCGGCACGAGCCTCATCGTCATCGGCACGGGTTTGCTCGGCACCGCGCTCGCGCTGCAGGCCGACCGGCTCGGCTTCTCGGGCACGTTGACCGGCATCGTGATGTCCGCGTACTTCGCGGGCTACGTGCTCGGCACCTACGTGTGTCCGAAGATCGTGAGGAGCGCGGGGCACGTGCGCGCGTTCTCGGCATTCGCCGCGACGGCCGCATCAGCGGTCCTGCTCCATCCGCTGCTGGTTCACGCGGCCGTCTGGACCGCTCTCCGCTTCGTGACCGGCGCGTGCGTCGTCGGCCTCTACATGGTCATCGAAAGCTGGCTCAACGAGCGCGCGACGAACGAGGCGCGCGGCCGGGTGTTCGCCGCCTATCAGGTGATCTCGCTCACCGGGTTCGCCGCCGGGCAATATCTGATTCTGTTCGACGGGAATTCGCTTTCGACCGCGTTCATCATCGCGGGCGCGCTGCTGTCGATGGCGCTCGTTCCCGTCGTGCTCACGCGCGTGCCGCATCCGGCCGCGATCTCGACGGTGCATCTCGAGCTCGGCCGGCTGCTCTCCATATCGCCGCTCGGCGTCGCCGGGACGCTCGTCGCCGGGCTCGCGAACGGCGCGTTCTTCGCGCTCGGCCCGGTCTTCGCGCAGCGCGTCGGTCTCGAAGCGACGTGGGTCGCGATCTTCATGAGCGCCGTGCTGATCGGCGGCGTCGCGCTGCAGTGGCCGATCGGACACGCATCGGACTTGTGGGACCGGCGCACGGTGATCCTCGCGGTCGCGGTCGCCGGCGCCCTGTTCGCCGCGGTCGCCTCCGCGCTGCTCGGCCGCTCTCTGCCGGCCACGCTCGCCACGATGCTGCTCTACGGCGGCGCCGCGTTCAGCCTCTACCCTCTCTGCGTCGCGCACGCGAACGATTTCGCCGACGCGCGCGAGTTCGTCGCGACGGCCAGCGGCTTGCTGCTCGTCTACGGCATCGGCGCGGTCGTCGGTCCGCTCGTCGCGGGCGCGCTGATTCAGCTCGCGGGCGCGTCCGCGTTCCTCCTGCTCTTGTCGTCGATGCACGCGGCGCTCGCGATCTTCGTCGTCGTGCGCATGAGCATCCGGCGCGCGCCCGAGGAACAGGAGCGGTTCGTGATGCTCGCGCGCACGTCGCAGTCCGTGCTCGAGATGATCGCGCCGAACGACGACGAGGCGCGTCCGCCGTCACCGTGAGAAATGCCCGCCGAGCGTGCGTGTCCTGACGTCGTACGCCTCGTGCCGGTGCACGTCGAAGCGTCAGCATTGGCGAAAACTCGCGGAAAAGCGGGGAAACGCAGGCTCGGAGCGAGTGGCATGATCCTTGCTCCTCCATGCGCGAGCAGGGGCGGCCGCTAGTCGCTCGAAATCGTCTCCCCCCCGATTCTCCCCCGATGCGCGGCCGCTTCTGCTCACTACTCTCGCGACGTCAGCTCTCCCACATCACGTTGACATGCCGCTTCGCGGCCGCCTCGAGCAGCTCGATCAGGGGCAGCGCGCGTTTCGTCAGGCTCACCGGAGGCTCTTCGTCCTCGTCTTCGTCGTCGCTCCGCGGAGGCTCGGCCGCCTCTCGGCGTTTTTCCTCTTCGATCGCGGCCTTGAGCCGCTCGAGCGCTTCCGGCACGTCGTCGGCGAGAATCACGCCCGGCACCGCGCCGCTGTATCCCATCATCCGGATCAACTGCACGGCCACGTCGCCGAACATCGTGATGTTCGCGTATGCTTTCGTCTTGAACGTCACGAGCATCGTCGATCCTCGAGACACGGCACCCGGGCCGTCCGCCTATCACAAGCTCGGCGGCGTGCGGGTGTCAAGCGAAGAGGAGCTGCTTGCCATGCGACTCCACGTGCCGGTCCTCGTCGCTTTCGCGTGCGCCGCCTCGGTCGATTTCGCCGACGCGCGCGAGATGTTCCGCTGCAACGGCTCGATCGTGCGGACGGGCCAGACTATCCCCGAGGTGCTCGCGCGCTGCGGAGAGCCGGACTCGCGCGAGAGCGCGGCCGTGCCGGTCCGTGCGATCGGCCGGCTCGGGGGCAGCTATGTCGTCGGCACTGCTACCGTCGAGTACTGGGTCTACAGGCGCCGCGGCGGGCAGTTCCCGGCGTATCTGACCTTCGATCAAGGCCGGCTGCGCAAGATCGAGCTCATCTACTACCGTTGAGCGAACCCGCGCGGCGCTCAGCGAAGCGCCGCGAGATACGCCTCGACCGCGCCCGGGAAACCGATCCTGAGCGCATCGGCCGTGATCGCATGGCCGATGCTGACCTCCGCGAGCATCGGCAACGCGTCGCGTAGCCGGGGCAAGTTGTCGAGGTTGAGATCGTGCCCCGCGTTCACGCCGAGACCGAGCCGCGCGGCCTCGCGCGCGCATTCCGCGTAGGTATGGAGCACGTCGAGGTACTCCCCGCGCGCGTACGCGGCGGCGTAGGGCTCGGTGTAAAGCTCGATGCGGTCCGCGCCCGCCTCGGCCGCGCCGCGCACGGCGTCGATCTCCGGATCGACGAACAGCGAGACGCGGATACCGGCGTTCTTGAGCCGCGCGACGATCGGCTTCAGCCGCTCGCCGTCGGCCTCGAAATCCCAACCGTGATCCGACGTGCGCTGATCCGGAGCGTCGGGCACGAGCGTCGCCTGATCGGGCCGAACGTCGAGCAAGAGCTCCAGGAACGCTTCGGTCGGATTGCCTTCGATGTTGAATTCGATCCGTCCCGCGTACTCGTTACGCAGCAACGCGGCGAGATCGTGGACGTCGCTGCGGCGGATATGCCGCTCGTCGGGGCGCGGATGCACGGTGATGCCGTGCGCGCCGGCCGCGATCACGAGCCGGGCGGTCTCCGTGACGCTCGGATAACCGACGTCCCGCTGATTTCGGAGCAGCGCCACTTTGTTGAGATTGACGCTGAGCTTCGTGTCGATGCGCTGATTCATTCGCTTCACTCGCAACCCGCGCCCGTCGCCGGACGCGGCGGCAGCCCCGGTCGGCGCGGCTGCGCAAGGATGGCAGCCGGGCGCGTCACGTTCAACTCGGCTTTGCCGTGCTTGAGCGCGTCGTGCCGAGTTTTTCAAGAGTGACACGACCGCCGCGAACGCCGATACTGCCGCCCCCCGTCGACGAAGCGATCAGGTCATGTTCCGCAGCGTCCGCCTCTATCGATTGAACGGCGAATGGCCCGACTCGGAGCAGGCGCTCTCCGAGCGTCTCGCGACCTTGGCGTTTCGCCCGTGCGGCGCGTACGCCGAGCGCAGCTCCGGCTGGGAGTCGCCGGCCGGCGACGCCGATCCCCTCCTCGCGCGGCGCGTCGCCGGCGCGGATCTGATCCGGCTTCGCACTCAATCGCGCCTGCTGCCGGCGGCGGCGGTCGAGGACGCGCTCGAGGCGCGCCTCGAAGAGTATCGCGCGCGCACGCGCGACGAGCCGAGCCGGCGCGAGAAGCGCCGGCTCAAGCAGCAGACGCGCGACGAGCTCCTACCGAAGGCGCTGCTCAAGTCGGAGCGCACGCAAGGTCTCGTCTTCGGCCGCGAGCGACTGATCGCGATCGATACGCTGTCCGCGGCCCGCGCGGAGCGTTTTCTCGAGCATCTGCGCGCGCCGCTCGGCAGCCTCGACGTCGTGCCGCTCGAGTTCAAGAGGCCTTTCGGCGATCTGCTCGCGCGCATCTTCGAGGGCGACGCGCCGCGCGGCTTCGTGCTCGGGCGCGAATGCCGGATGCAGGATCCGTCGGACAAGAAGGCCACGATCCGCTGCTCCGACATCGATCTCGCCGATCCCACGGTTCGTAAGCACGTCAGGGACGGCATGCAGCTCACGCATCTCGGCATCGAGTTCGGCAACGCGATGAGCTGCGTGATCGATCACCAGGGCGGCATCGGGAAACTCAAGCTCCTCGGCGCCGACGAGGGCGACCAAGGCGACCAGGGCGACGACCCGCTCGCGCGGCTCGACGCGGAGATCGCGCTCCTGGCCGGAGCGTTACGCGAGCTGATCACGGCGATGGCGAACGCGCTCGGCTCCGCGCACGAGGCCGTGCGCGCGGCGTGACGCGCGCTCTCAGAAGCGCGTCGACCAGACGAGATCGACGAACGGCTCGAGCGCGTCCGCGTCGCGCAGCATCTTGAGGTTCAAGCCGATCGACGCCGCGTCGCTCGGCGACCACGCGTGATCGTACGCGAGCGACGACGTGCCGACGCCGTCGGCACCGAGCCCCCGCTCGAGCTTGAGGCTCAACGCGCTGCGGCCGCCGAGCAGCGGGGGCTCGGCCGCGACGAGCCTCGTCTCGAAGCCGATCTTGCGTATCTCGCCGCCGTCGGCCGCGACTCTCTGCTCGACGACGGCCTTTCCCGTGATGTTGAACGACGTGCCGTGCGCGGCACCGGCCGCGAGCTCGGGGAGCAGGATTGCGAGCGATTGCGTGCGTCCTCCGTCGTCGCGCCGGATGCGGCCTTCGAGCCGGTCGACGAACGGCACCGACGACGCATAGGCGAGCTTCGTATCGATCGCGGAGCGCGCGTCGCCGCCCGGGAGCTGGTCGAGCGAGAGCGCGGACTCGATATCGAGCGAGCGTCCCACTCCCCAGGTCGATATGACCCGCGAAGACGTCGATCTCCGATCGTTCTCGTCCCGCAGCGTGAGATCGGTGCGCACGCCAAGTGGGCGTCCGCCGAGCAGATCGAAGCTCGTCGAGATCGGGGCGAAACGGACGTTGACGTCGTTGCGCAGCGTCTGCTCGGCTCGCCGTAGCGTCGCCTCGACGCGCTCGAGGAACGGCAACTCCGAGTAGACGAGCACGTTCGTGTTGAGTTCGGGCGCGCTCGTTCGCTCGACGGTGTTCAAGTCCGGATAGACGAATACCGTCTTCACGTCGAGGAACTCGAGCGTGGTCCACGACGAAGTGATCCGCGGCAGCACCTGCGTCGTGCCGTGCTCGCCGATCAATCTCATGTCCGCATTCAGCCCGAAGCCGAGCTGCTCGACGCCGACGTCGACTCTCGCCTCGAGCTTCTCGGGCGTCGAAGAATCGACGTACGAGATCGTCTGCGCCGATAGCGCGATCGGCAGGAACGCCAATGCCGCTACGAAGCCTCGGGACAACGTCTCTCCCCTCGTTGCCGGCGAGTAAAGATTTCTTTACCGCTAAACGCTCGACGAAAACGCGCGACATGTTCGGGCCGCCCCTCGCGTCGGGCAAACTGTATGGCGTCGCCGACACCGCGCCGCGCGCCGCATTCCCTTTTTGGCGGAGATGCGTTGCGGTAGCATCGGCGCCGAAGACCCTCGAGACTCGGGAGTTCGGAATGAAGCGCCATATTCGATCCGCAAGCGGCTCGATCCTCGGCACGGTCGCCGCGCTCTTCGTCGCCGTCCTGGCCTCCGCGTCGGCGGGCGCACAGGCCCTGTCGGCGGACGAGCTCCGGCCCGGCCGGGACTATCGCCCGATCGATCCGCCACAGCCGACGAGCACGGAGGCCGGCCGGGTCGAGGTCACCGAGATCTTTCAGTACAGCTGCCCGCACTGCTTCTCGCTCGAGCCGATGCTCGAGCAGTGGAAAGCCCGTAAGGCCGATTACGTGAACTTCGTCAGGCTGCCCGCGGCGTGGAACCCGCTATCGCGCCTGCACGCGCGCGCGTTCTATACCGCCGAGGCGCTCGGCAAGCTCGAGGAGATGCATCAGGCGTTCTTCACCGAGATTCACGTCAACGGCAACTTGCTCGAGACCGAGGACGCGCTCGCGACATTCTTCGCGCGCTTCGGCGTCGATGACGAAACGTTCCGCAAGACCTTCAACGCGTTCAGCATCCACGCGAAGGTGCAGCGCGCGGACGATCTCGTGCGGCGCTACCGCGTCGGCGCGACGCCGAATATCGTCGTCAACGGCAAGTACCTGACCGACGGCTCGATGGCCGGCTCGTACGAGCGCTGGTTCGCCATCATCGACGCGCTCGCCGAGCGGGAGCACCAGAGCCAATAGGCGGACGTTTCACCGAGCGGCGCCGGCCGCGGCACGCTGCGCGGCCGGCACCGCTTTCGTCTGGCGCTCGCGGCCGCCGGCGAAACCGTGCGACGCGAGCCACGAGATCGCCGTCTCGAGATAGCCTTCGGCGAGAACGCACTCCCCCTCGTCGCGCGTGACGCACAGCGCGTGATCCGCCCCGTCGAAGATGCGGATCGTGGCGGCTTCGTTCGCGGCCCGCTCGAACGCTTTGCGATAGGCCGCCGACGCGCCGCGCCAATCCGTCTCGCCGTCGGCGCCGCCCCATATCGCGAGCACCGGAATCTCGAGCGCGGAGAGAAAGACGTCGACGGAGACGTGCAATACCGCCGAGTCGCGCAGCTCGGCGTAGCGCCGCTCCGTCGCGTGCACGTCGCGGGCGAGCTCGCTCATCGACGGCAGCAGCGGATACCGTGACAACGCGTCGAGCGCGGCCCGGTACTCCCGATACGGTGCCTGATCGCGCATCATCGCGAGCGCGTCGGCGAGCGCCGACGCCGCGTGACGCGCCTCGTCGAGCGCGTAGCCCGAATCGACGAGGTGCCTTTCCGCCGCGTAGCGTATCCGCTCGATCGGGTCGCTCTCGGGCCCGCCGACGAGGACGAGGAAATCGAGCGCGCCGCGCGCGGCGGCCATCGTCGCGGGCCAGACCCCTTCGCCGAGCGCCCACGCGCCGACGCGCTCGGAATCGAGCCGCGGGTCCCGTCGCAAAGTCTCGACGGCCGCGAGCACGTCGTCGCCGCGCACGTAGAGATCGACGATACCTCGATAGCGCCCTCCGCTGCATCCGCTGCCGGGCTGGTCCCAGACGAAGGACGCGATGCCTGCGCGACGTAACGCGTCGCGGATCTCGGCGAAATCACCTTTGCCGCGGGTGATATCGGTCTGACCGGAGTCGTGGAGCAGCAGCACGACCGGATGCGGCCCCGGACCGTTCGGCACGTCGAGGACGCCATGAAGGCGCCGCTGCGCCGAGACGAAAGCGACCGGCTCGAGCCCGTCCGGGACACGGCAGCCCTGTGCGATTCGCGATGCCGACGGATCGTTGCAGCCCGCAACGATCGCCCCCGTGATCGCGATACTCGTCAGCAAGAGCGCTTTGAATCCCTGCATAAAGCTCGTCCGTCCAATCCGCCGATACCCGCCGCTACGAGATCCGGCTAACGGTCGGACGGGCTCGGTGCGGCGGCCGCCAGGCCGCGAAGCGTCGAACGCAGGGCACGGTAGCGCATCGTCCTCTCGGCGACGCCAACGCCGAAGCCCTGCACTTCGTCGCCGCCATCATAGCGCACCGCGCCGACGACGGCCCCGGAATACAAAAAGGGCCTGCGGCCCGTCGAGCCGCAGGCCCGATACGCCCCTGGTGGGCGCCGGTCAGAGGTGAAGCCGAATCTCCGGCTTGATGTCGATCTTGTCGGTCAGTCCGCCCGCGTGCGCGATGCCGCGCGTCAGCTCCTCGGCCAGAGCCGCGGCCGAGAGCGATTCGCCGAGCTCTCCCGTCGTCGCGACGCTCTCCGCTAAAAGATGTTTGGGGTAGGGCGCCGTGACGACGATCTCCTCCATGATCGGAGCTTCGGCGAGCGCGGCCGCCGCTACCATCGATCCGGCCATCCCGAGCGCAATCATGTTTCGTGCCTTCATCGCCTGCTCCTTCTCGCGCGTGAGCGCGCGTTTCGCTGATGGTCATTCTCGTCGC
>Ga0207873_1000662_pt1 | contig 36701 bp, 31 predicted proteins | sample BGWIniCompost_FD_187373 | JGI IMG/M metagenome (GOLD analysis project Ga0207873, IMG submission 187373) | Cellulose adapted compost microbial communities from Newby Island Compost Facility, Milpitas, CA, USA - BGW Initial Compost (SPAdes)... ... | reverse complement strand
AAGCGGCGCTGGCGGAGGATGCCCGAGTCCACTACCTGCGCGACGGCAAGACAGCCACGGTTTCCTTCTATTCCATCGGCACGACCGGTGCGATTGCCACCAACGGCAAGCCGGATGCCTCCATCGAGCTGCGCTGGGAGAATCCGGCACTGCCGGACGAGATCACGATGATGATGGCGGGCGCGCTGCCGCTGGCCATGCATCCGGCACCTTCTGAGGTGGCGATCATCGGCTGGGGTTCGGGCCTGACAACCCACGCGGTTCTTGGCAGCGAAAAGCCGGAGTATGTGGATTCCATCGAGATCGAACCGGCGATGGTGGAGGGTGCGAGGCACTTCGGAACACGGGTGCGCCGCGCCTATGACGACCCACGCTCACGTCTGCAAGTCGACGACGCCCGTACCTATTTCTCCACTGGCCAGCGGCGCTACGACCTGATCATCTCGGAACCATCCAATCCCTGGGTCAGCGGCGTCGCTAACCTGTTCACGCGCGAGTTCTACCGTTTCGTCCGCGGCCACCTGAAGCAGGGCGGCATGTTCGTCCAGTGGATCCAGGCCTACGAGCTGAGCGATCCGCTGCTGCTGACCATGGTGTCGGCCCTGCTGGAGGAATTCCCCGACGTCCGCGTCTACACCAGCAACGGTGTCGACCTGTTGTTCGTGCTGGGTACGGATGAGCTGCCGGAACCAGACGTCGCCCGCCTCGGCGACGGCGCGCTGCGTGAGGAGCTGGCGCGGGTTGGGCTGCGGGGCAATGGCGACTTCAAGGTGCGTCTGGTCGGCAACCGGGAGGTATTGGAGGCGCTGGTCGCCCTGTATGGTGTGGCCCCGCATTCGGACTTCCATCCGGTGGTGTCGCTGGAGGCGCCGAAGGCGCGGTATATGGGTCACCAGGTTACGAGCCTGCCGATGTTGTGGCGGGTCGGATTGCCGGTGCTGGAGACGACGGGCGGTTGGGCCGCGCCTACCCTCGCCGAGGAGGTGACCGACCTGCGCTACGTCCAGGTGGTGGCACGGCACTGGTACGCGCGCTGGACCCGCTCCTCGCTGCTGGAAGGCGAGCCAGGTCCGCTCCGGGACATCAACGGGGAACTGGTTGCCCACCTGGAGTCGCTGCGTCAGCTCTCCGGCGGGCCGGTCCCGGAGGAGCGCGTCAATGAGTGGCTGCAGGCCGCGCTGCTGGCTTCGGAGAACTCGATCTCCCAGCTGTCGCCGGATGACCTCGAACATCTTTGGATCCGGCCGTCCTGGATCGACCCGTCGGTGCAGCCCCTCCGGGTGCAGGCGGCTCTGCGCGCCTACGAGGCCGCGGCGCTCCGGAATCCCGAAGCCATGCATCGCGAGGGGCTGGCCCTGCTCGCCAGCCTGGACGACGACGCGCCGCCGACACTTCGCGAACAGGCGCTGGTGATCGCTGTCCTGGGTGCCATCGCCGAAGGCGACTTGGCGAAGGCAGAAGCCATGGAGCGCGAGTACGGCCGGCAAGCTCCGCCGACGCCGCATTACGGCTTCGTCCGCGCCTACCTCCTGGCCTGGATCGACGTGCAGCGGCAGAAGCGGCGGCAGCAGGGACAGGGCGGCTGAGCCGCCCCCCATTCACTCGATCCCCAGCTTCTTGAGCTTGTACCGCAGCGCCCGGAAGGTGATGCCCAGCTGCGCCGCGGTCTTGGTCTTGTTGTAGCGGTTGGCTTCCAGGGCGCGCTGGATGGTCTCGCGCTCCATCTGCTCCATCACTTCCGGCAGCGGCGTGCCGTCCGGGCCGGTGGGCAGGGCCGCCGGCGGCGGCGTGGGCTGCAGCGGGCGCAGCGGCGCGTCGGCTTCCTGGCCGATCAGCTGGTCCACCTGCGGCAGGTACAGGTCCACCGCTTCGATGGTGGCGTTGTCGCAGAGGGCGACGGCGCGTTCGAGGATGTTCTCCAGCTCGCGCACGTTGCCCGGGAAGGGATAGGCCAGCAGGGCGGCCTCGGCTTCCTCGCTCAGCTGCGCCGGCGTGCCGTCGCCGGCCAGGCGCCTGAGGATCGACTGGGCGATCAGCGGAATGTCCTCGCGGCGCTGGCGCAGCGGCGGCACCGCCAGTTCGATCACATTGATGCGGTAGTACAGGTCCTGGCGGAACTTGCCTTCCTCCACCAGCCTGGCCAGGTTCTTGTGCGTGGCCGAGAGGATGCGCACGTCCACCGGCTGCTCGGTCTGCGAGCCGATCGGCCGCACCGTCTTCTCCTGGATCACGCGCAGCAGCTTGACCTGCATGTGCAGCGGCAGCTCCGCCACCTCGTCCAGGAACAGGGTGCCGCCCTGGGCGGCCTGGAACAGGCCTTCCTTGTCGGCGTGGGCGCCGGTGAAGCTGCCCTTGCGGTGGCCGAACAGCTCGCTCTCCATCAGCTCGGAAGGGATGGCGCCGCAGTTGACCGGAATGAAGGGGCCGCCGGCGCGCGAGCCCTGCTCGTGAATCAGCCGGGCCACCAGTTCCTTGCCCACGCCGGATTCGCCGCTGATGTACACCGGCGCCTGGCTGCGGGCGACCCGGCCGATGGTCTGGCGCAGCTGCTGCATGCGCGGCGAATCGCCCAGCAGGCGGGCGCTGGCCGGGCCGGGCGCCTTGCGCTGCTCGTTGAGCTCGAGGGCGTGCTGCACCAGCCGGCGCAGCACCGCCAGGTCCACCGGCTTGGTCACGAAGTCGAAGGCGCCGGCCTTGAGCGCGTTCACCGCCGCCTCGACGTTGCCGTAGGCGGTGATCATGGCCACCGGCAGTTCCGGGTAGCGCTGGGCGATGTGCTCGATCAGCTCCTGGCCTGAGCCGTCCGGCAGGCGCATGTCGGTCAGGCAGAGGTCGTACTTGTCCTGGGCCAGCTGGGCCTTGGCCGAGGCGACATCGACCGCCGTGTCCACGCGAAGGCCCATGCGGCCCAGGGTCAGGACCAGCAGTTCCCGGATGTCGCGTTCGTCGTCGACGATGAGGGCGCTGCGGGAGGGGCTCATGCGGACCGCGGGACGGGAAATCGCCGCTACCTTAGCGTATCCGGGGCGTCTCAGGCCAGATTGAGGCGGCTTCCGGGGGTCTCGGCCTCATGGTCCTGGACCAGGTTCATGCCCGGCGGCAGGACGATCCGGAAGCAGCTGCCGCCGCCCGGCACCGGCTGGTAGCTCAGCGAGCACTGGTTGGCCTCGCAGAGCTGCCGGGCGATGTACAGGCCCAGGCCGGTGCCGTGTTCGGAGGTGGTGTAGAAGGGCGTGAAGATCTGCTCGGCCACGGCCGCCGGGATGCCCGGGCCACGGTCGATCACGTCCAGCTCCGGCGGCGTCCCGGGCGGGCCGGAGCGCACGGACACGGTCACCCGGGCCGGCTCGTCGGGCAGGCGGCCATAGGTCAGCGCGTTCGCCACCAGGATGGTCACCACCTGGTGCAGGTGGCGCGGGTCGGCCATGGCCAGGACGGGGCGGTCGGCCACCGACTGCAGGACGTCGCGCTCCAGCGGATGGCTGGCGCGGTACTCGTCGACGAAGCGGCGGGCGAACTGCGCCAGGTCCAGGGTTTCCGGCTGCGAGCGCTCGCGCCGGGCCAGGCCCAGGATGTCCTGGACGATGCCGTTCATGCGCTGGCACTGGGTGTGGATGATCTCCAGCAGCCGCCGGTCGGCCTCGGGCAGGTCGGGCGATTCCTCCAGCAGCTGCACCGAGTAGTTGATCGCCGCCAGCGGGTTGCGGATCTCGTGGGCGATGCTGGCCGAGAGCCGGCCCAGGGTGGCCAGGGTCAGTTCCTCGGCGCGGCCGGAGAACACCCGGCTGTCCTCGAGGAAGATCAGGTAGAGGTTGTCGCGCAGGCCCAGGGCGACGAAGCGCGGCAGCACTTCCGGCGCGCCCTCGGCCAGGGTCATGGCCTTGGGGATCTCGCCGCGGCCGTTGCGCCAGCGGCCCAGGGCCTTGTGCAGTTCGGGGGCGATGTCGGCCAGCTGCTTGCGCTCGGGCGAGGGCTTGCCCAGCAGGGCCCAGGCGGCCTCGTTGCAGATCTTCACCTGGTGATTGCCGTCCACCACCAGCACGCCGGTGCGCATGCGCCGGATCACCAGCTCGTTGATCTCGGCCTGGTTGGCCAGCTCCTCGCCGCGCTTCTCGGCCAGGGCCTGGGATTCGCGCATTTGCCGGCTGAGCAGTTCGCACAGCACCGCGGTGGCCAGGTAGGTCACCGAGAACATCACCGACTCGGCCAGCGGCCGGGCGTTGAGCGGGTCCAGGGTGCGCACGTAGAGGCTGTCGGCCAGCACCACCAGGGCCGCCGCCGAGGCGAAGCCCAGGCCGCCGCGCTGCGGCAGGATCAGGGCGCCGGCGCCTACGTTGAACAGCAGCAGCAGGGCGATGCCGCCCTGGCTGCCGCTGGTCGCCCCCAGCACCAGGGCCGCCACCACCAGGTCGGCGCCCAGGCCGATGGCGGTCTGCTGGGCCGGGCTGATCTCGCTGCGGTAGCTGGCCACCAGCAGGGCGATGGCCATCACCACGTACAGCACCACCACCGAGCGCAGCACGGTGGGCTCGCTGATCACCAGCAGGACTTCGCCGACCGGGGAGAAGGCCACCAGGGCCAGCAGGGCTGCTTCCAGGACCCGGTACAGGGTGAAGAAGTACAGCTCCCGCCGCTGCGGTGGCACGTTCGGCGCTAGGGCGGGGCGGGGCACGGGCATGGCCGGCAGTATGCCACCGGCCCCGGGGCGTTTTGCCTTTGCCCCGGTGAGCGGCGAAAATACGCGCCCTTTCCCGGCGCCCCCGGCGCCGGCCTCCCCTTCCCAAGACAGGTAGCGGCATGAATTTCCACGAATATCAGGCCAAGCAGCTGTTCGCCGAGTACGGCATCGCCGTACCCGCCGGCCGCGTCGCCCGCACCCCCGAGGAGGCCGTGGACGCGGCCAAGGCCATCGGAGGCGACTTCTGGGTGGTCAAGGCGCAGATCCACGCCGGCGGCCGCGGCAAGGCCGGCGGCGTCAAGCTGGCCAAGACCCTCGACCAGGTGCGCGAGTACGCCAAGGGCATGCTCGGCACCCGCATGGCCACCTACCAGACCGCCGGTGTCGAGCTGCCGGTGGATTCGGTGCTGGTGACCCAGGCCACCAACATCGCCAAGGAGCTGTACCTGTCGGTGCTGGTCGACCGTTCGGCCAAGGCCATCACCTTCATCGCCTCCGCCGAGGGCGGCGTCGAGATCGAGAAGGTGGCCGAGACCAACCCGGACGCCATCAAGACCGTGCACGTGAACTACGTGCAGGGCCTGCAGCCCTACCAGTGCCGCGAGCTGGGCTTCTCCCTCGGCCTCAGCGCCAAGCAGGTCAACCAGCTGACCAAGATCATGCTGGGCCTGTTCAGGCTGTTCAACGAGAAGGACCTGGCCCTGGTCGAACTCAACCCGCTGGCCATTCTCGACAACGGCGACCTGGCCGTGCTCGACGGCAAGATCAACTCCGACGACAACGCCAGCTTCCGGCATCCGGAGCTGACCGCCATGCGCGACATCCGCCAGGAGGACGAGACCGAGGTGCTGGCCAGCCAGCACGACCTCAACTACGTCACCATGGACGGCAACATCGGCTGCATGGTCAACGGCGCCGGCCTGGCGATGGCGACCATGGACGTGATCAAGCTCAACGGCGGTGCCCCGGCCAACTTCCTGGACGTGGGCGGCGGCGCCAACAAGGAGCGCGTCACCGAGGCCTTCAAGCTGATCCTGCGCGATCCGGACGTGAAGGCCATCTTCGTCAACATCTTCGGTGGCATCGTCCGCTGCGACATGATCGCCGAGGGCATCATCGCCGCGGTCAAGGAAGTGGACGTGAAGGTGCCGGTGGTGGTCCGCCTCGAGGGCACCAACGTGGAGAAGGGCAAGGAGATCCTCAAGAACTCCGGCCTCGCCATCATCCCCGCCGACGACATCAACGATGGCGCGAAGAAGGCCGTCGCGGCCGCCGCCTGAGGAATACCAATGAGCGTTCTCGTCAACAGCAAGACCCGCGTCATCGTCCAGGGCTTCACCGGCCAGCAGGGCACCTTCCATGCCGAGCAGATGGTCGAGTACGGAACCAAAGTGGTCGGCGGCGTGACCCCGGGCAAGGGCGGCCAGCAGCACATCGGCCTGCCCGTCTTCAACACCGTCGCCGATGCCGTCGCCGACACCGGCGCCGACGCCTCGGTCATCTATGTGCCGCCGCCGTTCGCGGCCGATGCCATCCTGGAAGCCGCCGACGCCGGCATCCGCGTCATCGTCGCCATCACCGAGGGCATCCCGGTGCTGGACATGCTGCGGGTGAAGAACACCCTGCGCGGCTACGACGACGTGGTGCTGATCGGCCCCAACTGCCCCGGCATCATCACCCCGGGCGAGTGCAAGATCGGCATCATGCCGGGCCACATCCACAAGCCGGGCAAGGTCGGCATCGTGTCCCGCTCGGGCACCCTGACCTACGAGGCGGTCAAGCAGACCACCGACGCCGGCCTGGGCCAGAGCACCTGCATCGGCATCGGCGGCGACCCGATCCAGGGCATGAACTTCATCGACGCCCTGCAGCTGTTCCAGGACGACCCGCAGACCGAGGGCATCATCATGGTCGGCGAGATCGGCGGCACCGCCGAGGAAGAGGCGGCCGAGTTCATCGCCGCCAACGTGACCAAGCCGGTGGTCGGCTTCATCGCCGGCGCCTCGGCGCCCGCGGGCAAGCGCATGGGCCATGCCGGCGCCATCGCTTCCGGCGGCAAGGGCACCGCGGCCGGCAAGTTCGCCGCCCTGGAGAAGGCCGGCGTCACCACCGTCCGCTCGCCGGGCGACCTGGGCGCTGCCATCGCCGCCAGGCTGAAGGGGTAATAGACTCGCGGCGTCGCAACGCCGTGGACCGAAGGGCCGCCGCGTGCGGCCCTTCGCTTTTTTACGGAGCCCGCCATGCCACGCACCCTGCGCATCGCCCTCGCCCAGTTCGACTTCCCGGTCGGCGACGTCGAGGGCAATGCCCGCCGCATCGCCGCCCTGGTCGCCGAGGCGAGGGACGTGCACAAGGCCGACCTGGTGCTGTTCCCGGAGCTGGCCCTGAGCGGCTATCCGCCTGAGGACCTGGTGCACCGGCCGGCCTTCCTGGCCGCCTGCGAGCAGGCGCTGCACGGGCTGGCCAGGGCCTGTACCGGCATCGCCGCCGTGGTCGGTTGGCCGGAGGCGGCCGGACCGGTGGTCTACAACGCCGCCAGCCTGCTGCGCGACGGCCGCGTCGAGGCCACCTACCGCAAGCGCGAGCTGCCCAACTACGCCGTCTTCGACGAGCGCCGCTACTTCGCTGTCGATCCCGACGGCGGCCCGCTGGTGTTCGAGCACCAGGGCGTACAGGTCGGCCTGGTGATCTGCGAGGACCTGTGGTTCGCCGAGCCCCTGGCCGACACCGCCGAGGCCGGCGCCGAGCTGGTGCTGGTGCCCAATGCCTCGCCCTACGAGAGCGACAAGACCGCCCAGCGCGATGCCCTGCTGGCGCAGCGCGTGCACGAGACCGGCCTGGGCCTGGCCTACCTGAACCTGGTCGGCGGCCAGGACGAGCTGGTCTTCGACGGCGCCTCGGTGCTGGCCGACGGCGACGGCGGCGTGCATCCGGCCGCGGCCGCCTTCGAGGACCACTGGCTGGTGGCCGACTTCGACGCCGACAGCCGCCGCTTCACCCGCGTGCTGTGGCCGGAGGAGGGGGACGAATCGCGCGAGTCGCTGGCCTGGCGGGCGATCGTCCGCGGCATCCGCGACTACTGCGGCAAGAACGGCTTCCGCAACGTCTGGCTGGGCCTGTCCGGCGGCATCGATTCGGCCCTGGTGCTGGCCCTGGCGGTGGATGCGCTGGGCGCCGGCAACGTCACCGCCGTGCGCCTGCCCTCGCGTTACACCAGCGGCCTGAGCAACGACCTGGCCGAGGAACAGGCCCGCCTGCTCGGCGTGCGCCTGGAGACGGTGGCCATCGAGGCGCCCTTCACCGGCTTCCTGCAGGCGCTGGCGCCGCTGTTCGAGGGGCTGCCGCCCGGGGTGGCGGAGGAGAACCTGCAGTCGCGCTGCCGCGGCGCCCTGATGATGGCGCTGTCCAACAAGTTCGGCGGCCTGCTGCTGACCACCGGCAACAAGAGCGAGTACGCGGTCGGCTACGCCACCATCTACGGCGACATGTGCGGCGGTTTCGCGCCGATCAAGGACCTCTACAAGACCGAGGTCTTCGCCCTGTGCCGCTGGCGCAACCGGCGTTCGCCGGCGATTCCCGAGCCGGTGATCACCCGGCCGCCGTCGGCCGAGCTGCGCGAGAACCAGACCGACCAGGACTCGCTGCCGCCCTACGACGTGCTGGACGGCATCCTGGTGCGCTACGTGGACCGCGAGCTGTCGCCGGCCGAGATCGTCGCCGAGGGATATGACCCGGCGACGGTGGCGCGGGTGCTGCAGCTGCTGCGGGCGAACGAGTGGAAGCGGCGCCAGGCCGCGCCCGGACCCAAGCTTTCGCGGCGGGCCTTCGGCCGCGAGCGGCGCTATCCGATCAGCTCGGGCTGGCGCGACCCGGCCTGAGCCCGCCGCGGTGGCGGGCCCGGCGGCTTACTTGCTGCCGAAGGGATTGAGCTTGCGCAGGACGCCCTTCTCCTCCGGCCAGTCGCCGGACAGGTAGGGGTGCTGCGGATAGTTCTGCTCAAGCACGCGGCGGGCGTCGCTGGCCAGGTCCTGCTGGCCCAGGCGGGTGTAGGCCTCGGCCATCAGGGCCAGGGCATCGCCCTCGTGCTCGCTCTGCGGGTACTGCTGCAGGATGTACTTGCCGCGGTTGGCGGCGGCCAGCCAGGCGCCGCGACGCAGGTAGTACAGGCCGACCTTGGTCTCGTGCCGGGCCAGGCGGTTGCGCAGGTAGATCATGCGCTGGCGGGCATCCGGCGCGTAGCGGCTGTTCGGGTAGCGGCGCACCACGTCGGCGAAGTCGTTCAGGCTCTGCTGGGTGGCGCCCAGGTCGCGCGAGGCCAGGTCCTGGCGGGCGATGCGCAGCAGCATGCCCGAGCCGCGCTCGAAGTTGATCAGCGCCTTCAGGTAGTAGGCGTAGTCGATGTGGCGGTGGGTCGGGTAGGTGCGGATGAAGCGCTCGATCGTCGCGGTTGCCTCGTCGGCCTGGCGCATCTTGTACTGCGAGTAGGCCAGCTCCAGCTGCGCCTGCTCGGTGTAGGCGCCGTAGGGGAAGCGGGCGACCAGACGCTGGTAGTAGCGGGCGGCGCGGTTGAAGTTGCCCATGGTCATGGAGCCGTGGGCTTCGGCGTACATCTGCTCGACCGGCAGCGTCTCGGTGGGGTCTTCCTTGTCGCGGCTGAACCATCCGCCGATGGTCTTGCAGCCCGCCAGGCTGGCCACGAGCAGGAGGATGAGGGCGAAGCGGGTCGCTTGCTGGAATCGGGTCATCTAGGGAAGGCCGGCGCTGGGGTCGGAAGTTCGGGGATAATACCGGAACTTTTCCGGGGCCCGTACACATGACTCAGGACACCGACAGTGAGGACGGCGAGCGCGAGCTGCTGGAGGCCAGCGTCCCGCTGGAGGCCGCCGGACGCCGTTTCGACCAGGTATTGGCGGAGCTGTTCCCGGACTTCTCCCGGTCCCGGCTGGCTGAATGGATCAAGTCCGGCGATGCCCTGCTGGACGGCCGCCAGGTCAAGCCCAGGGAGGCGGTCCGCGGTGGCGAACCGGTCACCCTGGCGGTGCGCCTGTCCACCGAGACCCATGCCGAGCCCGAGGCCATCCCGCTGAACGTGCTGTACCAGGACGAGGACGTGATCGTCCTGGACAAGCCGGCCGGGCTGGTGGTGCATCCGGGCGCCGGCAATCCGCGCGGCACCCTGGTCAATGCCCTGCTGAACCTCGACCCGCGCCTGGCCGGCCTGCCGCGCGCCGGCATCGTCCATCGTCTGGACAAGGACACCTCCGGCCTGATGGTGGTGGCGCGCAGCCTGCGTGCGCACACCTCGCTGGTGGAGCAGCTGTCCGGCCGCGAGGTGCATCGCCAGTACCTGGCGGTGGTCCAGGGCAGCATGGTGGCCGGTTCCACCGTGGACGCGCCCATCGGCCGGCACCCGACCGATCGCATCCGCATGGCGGTGCTGCGCGAGGGCGGCCGCGAGGCGGTCACCCATTACCGGGTGCGGGAGAAGTTCCGCGCCCACACCCTGGTCGAGTGCCGGCTGGAAACCGGCCGCACCCACCAGATCCGCGTGCACATGGCGCATGTCCGGCATCCGCTGGTGGGCGATCCGCTGTACGGCGGATCCTTCCGCCTGCCCAAGGCGGCGACGGAGGCGCTGGTGGAGCAGCTGCGCGGTTTCCGCCGCCAGGCCCTGCATGCCGAGAAGCTGGCCTTCCGGCATCCGGCCAGTGGCGAGACTCTGGAATTCCAGACGCCGATGCCGGCCGACATGCAGGCCCTGGTGCAGGCCCTGCGCGCCGACACGGCGGCCTTCAAGGGCTGAAGCATGGCCGCCCGGGGCTGGCTGGAGGCCGACTGGCCGGCGCCGCCCGGAGTCCGGGCCGGCATCAGCCTGCGCGATGGCGAGGGCGTGTCGGCGCCGCCCTTCGATCGCCTGAACCTGGGAATGAACAGCGGCGACGATCCGCAGGCGGTGCGGGAGAACCGCGCGCGCCTGGTGGCAGCGCTCGGCCTCCCATCCGAACCGGTCTGGCTGCGGCAGGTGCATGGCATCGCAGTCTTCGCGGCGGATGGCGCCGTTGCCCGGGGTGTCGGCCCGGACCTTGCCGATGCGCCGGGAGCCGGCGCGGGCCCGCCCGAAGCCGACGCTGCCGTCACCCGCCGGCCCGGCACCGTCCTGGCCATCCTGACCGCCGACTGCCTGCCGGTGGTGTTCGCCGCCGATGACGGCAGCGAGCTGGCGGCGGCCCACGCCGGCTGGCGCGGCCTTGCGGCCGGCGTGCTGGAGGCGACGGTGGCGGCCATGACCACGCCACCGGCGCGCCTGCGGGTCTGGCTGGGCCCGGCGGCGGGGCCGGAGCGCTACGAAATCGGCCAGGAGGTCTTCGAGGCCTTCACCGGCCCTGACCCGGGCGCGGCGACGGCCTTCGTCCCGACCCGGCCCGGCCACTGGCGGGTGGACCTGTTCGCCCTGGCCCGGCGGCGGCTGGCGGCCCTGGGCATCACCGGCATCCATGGCGGTGGCCTCTGCACGATCTCCGATCCGGCCCGCTTCTACTCCCACCGCCGCGACCAGCGCACCGGCCGCATGGCCACCCTCGCCTGGCTCACCCCCTGATCCTCCCCCTTGTTCCGACCCCGGGGTCAGACCCTTTACTCCGACCCCGGGGTCAGACCCTTTACTCCGACCCCGGGGTCAGACCCCGGACTCTGACCCCGGGGTGGGGTTGGCTTGAAAGGCGGGTTCGGGGGCGCCATCTGATGGGCATCGCGGCACGGCCGCTTCCGTTCTTGCCAAGGAAATCCCCATGCGGATGGACAAACTCACCTCGCGCTTCCAGCAGGCACTGGCCGATGCCCAGTCGCTGGCGGTCGGGCGCGACCACAACCTGATCGAACCGGCCCACCTGCTGGTCGCCCTGCTGGACCAGAGCGGCGGCGGTACCCGGCCGCTGCTGGTGCAGGCCGGCGTCAACGTCGCGGCCCTGCGCCAGCGCCTGGGCGAAATCCTCGACCGCCTGCCCAAGGTCAGCGGCAACGAGGGCAACATCAGCCTCGGCAACGACCTGATCCGCCTGCTCAACCTCACCGACAAGCTGGCGCAGCAGCGCGGCGATGCCTTCATCGCCAGCGAGCTGTTCCTGCTGGCCGCGCTCGAGGACAAGGGCGAAGCCGGCCAGGCCCTGAAGGCCGCCGGCCTGCGCAAGGAGGCCCTGGAGCGCGCCATCGAGGCCGTGCGCGGCGGCGAGAAGGTGCAGAGCGAGAACGCCGAGGACCAGCGCCAGGCCCTGGAGAAGTACACCGTCGACCTGACCGCCCGCGCCGAGCAGGGCAAGCTCGACCCGGTCATCGGCCGCGACGAGGAGATTCGCCGCACCATCCAGGTGCTGCAGCGGCGCACCAAGAACAACCCGGTGCTGATCGGCGAGCCCGGCGTCGGCAAGACCGCGATCGTCGAGGGTCTGGCCCAGCGCATCGTCAACGGCGAGGTGCCCGAGCAGCTCAAGGGCAAGCGCCTGCTGTCGCTGGACATGGGCGCGCTGATCGCCGGCGCCAAGTTCCGCGGCGAGTTCGAGGAGCGCCTCAAGGCCGTGCTCAACGACCTGGCCAAGAACGAGGGCCAGATCATCCTGTTCATCGACGAGCTGCACACCATGGTCGGTGCCGGCAAGGCCGAGGGCGCCATGGATGCCGGCAACATGCTCAAGCCGGCCCTGGCCCGCGGCGAGCTGCACTGCATCGGCGCCACCACCCTCGACGAGTACCGCAAGTACGTCGAGAAGGACGCCGCCCTCGAGCGCCGCTTCCAGAAGGTGTTCGTCGGCGAGCCCAGCGTCGAGGACACCATCGCCATCCTGCGCGGCCTGAAGGAGCGCTATGCCGTGCATCATGGCGTCGAGATCACCGACCCGGCCATCGTCGCCGCCGCCACCCTTTCGCACCGCTACATCGCCGACCGGCAGCTGCCCGACAAGGCCATCGACCTGATGGACGAGGCCGCCTCGCGCATCCGCATGGAGATCGACTCCAAGCCCGAGGAGATGGACCGCAAGGAGCGTCGGCTGATCCAGCTGAAGATCCAGCGCGAGGCCCTGCGCAAGGAGAAGGACGAGCAGTCGAAGCAGCGCCTGGCTGACCTCGAGACCGAGATCGAAAGGCTCGAGCGCGAGTACAACGACCTCGAGGAGATCTGGAAGGCCGAGAAGGCCACCCTGACCGGTGCCACCAGGCTGAAGGAGCAGCTGGAGCAGGCCCGCCTCGAGCTCGAGGCCGCGCACCGCCGCCAGGACTATGCCCGCGCCAGCGAGATCCAGTACGGCCGCATCCCGGAGATCGAGAAGCAGCTCAAGGCGGCCCAGGAGGCCGAGAGCCGCGGCTTCCAGCTGCTGCAGGACAAGGTCACCGCCGAGGAGATCGCCGAGGTCGTTTCGCGCTGGACCGGCATCCCGGTCAGCAAGATGCTCGAGGGTGAACGCGAGAAGCTGCTGCGCATGGAAGAGGCGCTGCACACCCGCGTGGTCGGCCAGGAGGAGGCGGTGAAGGCCGTGGCCGACGCCATCCGTCGCAGCCGCGCCGGCCTGAGCGATCCGAACCGCCCCAATGGCAGCTTCCTGTTCCTCGGCCCGACCGGTGTCGGCAAGACCGAGCTGTGCAAGGCCCTGGCCGAGTTCCTGTTCGACAGCCCGGACGCCATGGTCCGCGTCGACATGAGCGAGTTCATGGAGAAGCACAGCGTCGCCCGCCTGATCGGCGCACCTCCGGGCTACGTCGGCTACGAGGAGGGTGGCTACCTCACCGAGGCCGTGCGCCGCCGTCCCTACAGCGTGCTGCTGCTGGACGAGGTCGAGAAGGCGCATCCGGACGTGTTCAACGTGCTGCTGCAGGTGCTGGACGACGGTCGCCTGACCGATGGCCAGGGCCGCACCGTCGACTTCCGCAACACGGTGATCGTGATGACCTCCAACCTCGGCAGCCAGCACATCCAGGAGCTGGCCGGCGAGGGCGAGGCCGGCTACGTGCAGATGAAGGCGGCGGTGATGGGCGTGGTGCAGGCGCACTTCCGTCCCGAGTTCATCAACCGCCTCGACGAGATCGTGGTCTTCCACCCGCTGGGCCGCGAGCAGATCCAGGCAATCGCGAAGATCCAGACCGCCTACCTGGGCAAGCGCCTGGCCGAGCGGCAGATCGGCCTGCGCATCGAGGACAGCGCCCTGGCCCTGCTGGGCAATGTCGGCTTCGACCCGGTCTACGGCGCCCGCCCGCTCAAGCGGGCCATCCAGCAGCAGCTGGAGAACCCGCTGGCGCAGAAGATCCTCGCCGGCGAGTTCGGTGCCGGCGACACCGTGGTGGTGTCGGCCGAGGGCGACCGCCTGGTCTTCGGCAAGGAAGCCGCGAAGGCGGCCTGAGCAGGGCCGGCGCGCTCGCGCCCGCTCAGTCGAGGTCCATCACCTCGTTGCCGGCGACCAGCTCGATGCCCAGCTGTGGATGCAGGCTCAGGCCGCCGCCGGCGTCGGTGCGCTCGGCGGCGCGTCGTCGTCGCCTTCGGGCTTGCGCGGCAGACGGAAGGGCGGGGCGGACAGGGCCATCTCGGCCATGGAATGCGCCAGCTCCTTCTCGGCCAGCACGGCACCGTCGGCGCCACGGGACAGCAGGTGCTTCACCTCGGCATTGCTGTGCGCGCGCGCCAGGATGGTCATGCCGGGATTGGCGGCCCGCAGCCGAGCCACCACCTCGCCGGCTTCCAGTGCCTGCGGGATGGCGAGGATGGCCAGCAGGGCACCGGCCGGCTGCGCCTCGTCGAGCACGCGGGCGGCGGCGGCATTGCCGCGGATGGCGGGAATGCCGGCATCGCGGGCGCTCTGGATCAGGTCGGCGTCATCGTCGATCACCACCAGCGGCACGTTGCGCTCGCGCAGCAGGCGGGCGATCTCGCCGCCGACGCGGCCATAGCCCACCAGCACGGCATGGCCGCTGCCGGGAATCGGCGGGCCGGGATTGAGCTGGACCGGCGGCGGCGCCGGCTCGCCGGCCGCGGCGGCGGCCTCGGCCTCGCGCGCCTGCCGGCGTGCCTGCAGGCCGGCCAGGACGTTGAAGATCAGCGGATTGGCGCAGATCGAGATCAGCGAGCCGGCCAGCACCAGATCGCGGCCTTCCGGCGGCAGGATCGCCAGGGCCACGCCCAGCCCGGCCAGGATGAAGGAGAACTCGCCGATCTGCGCCAGGCTGGCGGAGATGGTCAGCGCCGTCTCGCGCGGATGCCCGAAGGCGCGGACGATGGCATAGGCCGCCACCGACTTGCCGAAGACGATGATCAGTACCGTCGCCAGCACGTGGAAGGGGTGCTCGACGATGACGGCAGGGTTGAACAGCATGCCCACCGAGACGAAGAACAGCACCGCGAAGGCGTCGCGCAGCGGCAGCGAATCGCTGGCGGCGCGGTGGCTGAGGTCGCCGCTGAGCAGCATGCCGGCAAAGAAGGCGCCCAGGGCGAAGGAGACGCCGAACAGCTTGGCCGAACCGAAGGCCACGCCCAGGGCGATGGCCAGCACCGACAGGGTGAACAGCTCGCGCGAACCGGTGCCCGCCACCTTCTCCAGTACCCAGGGAATGGCGCGCTTGCCGAACAGCATCATCACCGCGACGAAGGCGCTGACCTTCAGCAGCGTCCAGCCCAGTGAGGCGGCGATGTCGCCGGCGCCCGGGCGCGGGCCCTCGCCGGCTTCGCCCAGGGCCTCGGCCAGGGCCGGCAGCAGCACCAGGGCCACCACCATGGCGATGTCCTCGACGATCAGCCAGCCGACGGCGATCTTGCCGCGGCGGGTGTCGAGCAGGCGTCGCTCTTCCATCGCCCGCAGCAAGACCACCGTGCTGGCGGTGGACAGGGCGAGGCCGAACACGAAGCCCTCCAGGCCGTTCCAGCCCATGGCCCAGGCCAGCAGCCAGCCCAGGCCGGTAGCCACCGCGATCTGGGTGACGGCGCCGGGAATGGCGATCGCCTTCACCTCCAGCAGCTCCTCGGCGGAGAAGTGCAGGCCGACGCCGAACATCAGCAGGATCACGCCGATCTCCGACAGCTCCATCGCCAGGTCCATGTCGGCGACGAAGCCGGGCGTGAAGGGGCCGGCCAGGATGCCCGCCACCAGATAACCCACGATCGGCGACAGCCTCAGCTTGTGCGCCGCCGCTCCCAGTACGAAGGCCAGTACCAGGCCGAGGGCGAGCAGGGCGATCAGCGGGGTGTCGTGGTGCATCGGCGTTCCCGTGCGGCAGGGGTCCGATTATCCATGAAGCCCCCGTCGCCCGTCGCGCGCCCGGAAGTCATGCCCGAGCGGGGCGGGCCGCATTGCTACAATCCGCGCCCCTCCCGGGCTCGCCGCCATGATCTCCTTCCGCAATTTCGCCCTGCGCCGCGGTGAGCGGCTGCTGCTGTCCCAGGTGGACCTGGCCCTGCACGCCGGCTGGCGGGTGGGCGTGGTCGGCCGCAACGGCTGCGGCAAGTCCAGCCTGTTCGCCGCCCTGCTGGGCCAGCTCGAGCCCGACCAGGGCGATCTCGACCTGCCGGCCAGGGTGCGGATCGCCTCGGTGGCCCAGGAAACGCCCTCGCTGCCCGATCCGGCCCTGGACTTCGTCCTCTCCGGCGACGCCCAGGTGCATGCGCTGATCCAGGCCGAGGCCAGGGCCACCCGGGAAGAGGACTGGGATGCCGTGGCCGAGGCGCACCAGCGCCTGGCCGAGATCGGCGGCTATGACGCCACTGCCCGCGCCGGCCGCCTGCTGCATGGCCTCGGCTTCCCGCCCGAGACCCACCTCAAGCCGGTTTCCGATTTCTCCGGCGGCTGGCGCGTCCGCCTCAACCTGGCGCGGGCGCTGATGACGCCCTCGGACCTGCTGCTGCTGGACGAGCCGACCAATCACCTGGACCTGGACGCGGTGCTCTGGCTGGAGCAGTGGCTGCTCAAGTACCCCGGCACCCTGCTGGTGATCTCGCACGACCGCGAATTCCTCGACGGCATCTGCAGCCACACCCTGCACCTGCACGAGGGCAGGGCGAAGCTGTACACCGGCGGCTACACCGCCTTCGAGCGCCAGCGCGCCGAGCAGCTGCGCCAGCAGCAGATCGCCTACGAGAAGGAGCAGGCCGAGCGCGAGCACCTGCAGAAGTTCATCGACCGCTTCAAGGCCAAGGCCAGCAAGGCCAGGCAGGCGCAGAGCCGGATGAAGCGCCTGGCCAAGCTGGCCGGCACCGAGGCGGTGCGGGTGGAGCGGCCCTTCCGCATCGAGTTCGCCGAGCCGGCCAAACTGCCGCATTCGCTGATCGTGCTGCGCGGCGTCGATGCCGGTTACGCCCAGCCGGACGGGCCGCCGGCGGTGGTGCTGCGCGAGGTCGGCTTCCACCTCGAGGCCGGCGCCCGCATTGCCCTGCTGGGTCCGAACGGCGCCGGCAAGTCCACCCTGGTGAAGACCCTGGTGGGTGAACTGCCGCTGCTGGCCGGCGAACGCATCGCCCATCCCGACCTGCGCATCGGCTACTTCGCCCAGCACACGGTGGAGAGCCTGCACGAGGGGCAGAGCCCGCTCTGGCACCTCAGGCAGCTGGCGCCGGATGCCGGCGAGCAGGTGCTGCGCAACTACCTCGGCCGCTGGAACTTCGCCGGCGACCGCGCCTTCGAGCCGGTGGACGGATTCTCCGGCGGCGAGCGCGCCCGCCTGGCCCTGGCCATGATCGCCTTCGTCGAACCCAATGTGCTGCTGCTGGACGAGCCGACCAACCACCTGGACCTGGACATGCGCGAGGCCCTGGCCGAGGCCCTGGCGGATTTCCCCGGTGCCATCGTCCTGGTCAGCCACGACCGGCACCTTATCGGCCTGGTCTGCGAGAGCTTCTGGCGCGTCGCCGATGGTCACGTCAGCGAATTCGACGGCGACCTGGACGAATACGCCGCCTGGCTGCGCAGCCGCGGCAGCGAGCCGAAACAGGCCAGGCCGGCGAAGGCCGAGGCCAAACCGGCGGTGAAGGCGCCTCCGCCCCGGGCCGCCCGCCCGGATCCGAACGCCACCCGCCGCCTCAGGCAGATGGAAGAGCGCATCGCCGCCCTGCAGGCCGAGCTGGAAGAGGTGGAACGGCTGCTGGCCGACCCGGCGATCTACGGCAACGACGGCGGTGCCGAACTGGCCCAGCTCGGCCAGCGCCAGGCCCGCCTGGCCGGCGAAAAGGAAACGCTGGAAGAGCAGTGGCTGGCGCTGTACGGGCAGCTCGAAGGCAGCTGAGCAGGGCGGCTGTCCGCAATCTTTCCCGTCGCCGGGTTTGACCTCGCCGCCCATGTGTGTTTCGGTGTAGGCAAGCCCGACACGAACGCAAGCGATGGGAGTGTTGCATCCCCTCGACTACGCCGTGCTGGCGGCCTACCTGCTGGCCGTTCTCGCGATCTGCCTCCGGACGGCGCGGCGCAGTCCCGATTCCGACGAGCTTTTCCTGGCCGGCCGCAGCCTGGGCGCCGGTGTGGTCGGCCTGTCGCTGTTCGCCTCGAACATTTCCTCTACCACCCTGATCGGACTGCCGGGCGCCGCCTGGCAGTCGGGCATTTCGGTGGCCAACTACGAATGGATGGCGGCGCTGGTGCTGGTGTTCACGGCCGTCTTCGTGGCGCCGGTATTGCTGGGCAACCGCCTCACCACCATTCCCGAGCTGCTGGAACAGCGATTCGACGCACGCATGCGCAAGTACCTGTCGGCGGTGACGGTGTTCCTGGCCCTGGTGCTGGACACCGCCGGCAGCCTGTACGCCGGCGCGGTGGTGATGATGCTGTTCGTGCCGGGGCTGTCGCTGGAGGCGACCTGCGCGCTGATCGCCGCCTTCACCGGTCTCTACACCATGGCGGGTGGCCTGCGCGCGGTGGCCTATTCCGACGTGCTGCAGGCGATCGTCCTGCTGCTGGGCTCGGCCGTGCTTTGCCTGCTGGTGTTCGGCCAGTTCGACTACGACTGGGGCCGGGTGGTGGCGGCGGTGGACCCGGACCGGCTGTCGCTGATCCGGCCGCTGGATGATCCGGCACTGCCCTGGCTGGGCACGCTGATCGGCCTGCCGGTGCTGGGCTTCTACTACTGGACCATGAACCAGTACGTCAGCCAGCGCCTGCTGGGCGCGCGCGATATCGGCGCGGCCGGGCGTGGCGCGGTGCTGGCGGCGCTGCTCAAGCTGCTGCCGCTGTTCCTGATGGTGCTGCCCGGGGTGATGGCCATCGCCCTGTTCACCGACCTGGAGCGACCCGACGCGGTGTTCCCGCGCCTGGTCGCCGAGTACGCGCCGGCCGGCCTGGCCGGCCTGATCCTGGCCGGTCTGCTGGCAGCGATCATGTCCAGCGTGGACTCGGCGCTGAATTCCTCGTCCACCCTGATCACCCTGGATTTCGTCAAGCCGCGGCGGCCCGACCTGGACACGCAGGCCATGGCCCGGCTGGGCCGGGTCGTCACCCTGGCGCTGGTGGCGCTGGCGGCGCTGTGGGCGCCGGCCATTGACAGTTTCCCGGGGCTGTTCGCCTACCTGCAGCAGACCTTCGCCTACGTCACGCCACCGCTGGTGGCGGTGTTCCTGCTCGGCGTGTTCGGCCGCCGGGTGGGCGCGCGTGCCGCCTTCCGCGGCACGCTTACCGGCCATGCGATCAGCGCGGCCTGGTTCACGGCCAGCCAGCTGGGCTGGCTGAGCGTGCATTTCACCATCACCGCCGGCCTGTTGTTCGGCCTGAGCCTGCTGGCCATCCTGGCCTGGCAGGCCTTGACCGGCGAGCGTCCGCGCGAGGATCAGCTGGCGGCGGTGGCGCGTTCGCGGGTGCCGTCGGCGCCACGTGAGGTGCGGCTTGGCGCCGGTGTCGTGCTGGCCATCACCGTGGTGCTGGTGCTGGCCTTCCGCTGAGCCCCACCGGTGGCGGCATCCACCGCCGCCAGGAACTCCTGGCCCCAGCGCCCCACGTCGTGGTGGCGGACGATCTCGAACATCTGCCGCAGCCGCGCCCGTGCCTCCGGCCGTGGCAGGTCGATGGCGCGACGGATGACCGACAGCAGGTCGGCCGGGTCGTGCGGGTTGGTCAGCAGCGCGCCCTTGAGCTCGGCGGCGGCGCCGGCAAACTCGCTCAGCACCAGCTTTCCGTAGCCACGGGTGATGCCCTGCACCGCGGCGTATTCCTTTGCCACCAGGTTCAGGCCGTCGCGCAGGGGAGTGATCCACATGACATCGGCGGCTGCGTAGTAGGCCACCAGTTCCTCGAAGGGTACCGGCCGGAAGAAGAACTGCACCGGCGTCCAGCCGACCCGGGAGAATCGGCCGTTGATCCGCCCCACCGCCTGCTCGATCTGGGTCTGCAGCTGGCGGTAAATGGTCATTTCCCGCGCCGCCGGCACGCAGATGGTGATCAGGGTGATGCGGTCGTGCAGCTCCGGTGCCGTTTCCAGCAGGCGCTCGTAGGCCAGCAGCTTCTCGAGGATGCCCTTGGTGTAGTCCAGCCGCTCCACCGACAGCAGCAGCTGCCGACCGGCCAGCTCCCGCCGCAGCGTGTTGATGCGCCCGCGGCCGCGCTCTTCGGCCAGCAGGTCGCGGATGCGGCCCACGTCCAGGCCGACCGGGTGTGCGCCCAGATGCACGCGCCGGCCACCGACCTCGATGCAGGTGCTCATCGTGTCCAGTCCGACCGCGCAGCCATAGGTGAGGAAACGCGGCGCGCAGGCCGCCTTCTCCACCACCTCGACCGGCATGGCGCCGCGCACCACGTCGACGAAGTTCTCCACCTGGCGCGGAATGTGGAAGCCAACGTAGTCGCAGGCCAGCAGGCTGCCGAGGATCTCCCGCCGCCACGGCACGACGTTGAAGACGTCGGCGGAGGGGAAGTAGGTGTGATGGAAGAAGGCGATGCGCAGGTCCGGACGCAGCTCGCGCAGCACCGCCGGCACCATCCACAGGTTGTAGTCGTGGATCCAGACGGTGGCGCCTTCGGCCGCCTCGGCGGCAGCGGCTTCGGCGAACTTGCGGTTCACCGCCAGGAACACCTGCCAATCGTCCTCGCGGAAGCGGGCCCGCTCCCAGAAGGTGTGCAGCATCGGCCAGAAGGCTTCCTTGGAGAAGCGCTTGTAGAAGATGTCCACCTCGCTCTTGCTCAGGGGTACCCGCGCCACCAGCAGGTTGGGGTAGCGGTCGGCGTCCACGGTGGTATGCGGCTCGAACTCGCCCTTCCTGGCCTCGTGCACGCTCCAGGCCACCCAGGACCCTTCACGGCCGTTGGCGAAGAAGCTCAGCAGGGTGGGAATGATGCCGTTGGGTGAACTGGGCCGGCGCCGCTGCACCTGGCCGTCCACGATCACCTCCTCGTAAGGCAGGCGGTGGTAGACCATGACCAGGTCGGCGCGGCCGCGCCGCGGCGCCTGTTCAGGCTCCAGGCGCGGGTCGTCGGCATGCAGGAAACCGAAGTGCCCGATCGCCTCGAGGATGCCCTCGCAGCCATGGCCGCGTGCGTGCAGTACGTTCGGCAGCGAAGCGGTGCGCTCGAGCAGCGAGGTTTCCGATTCGCCGACGCAGACGCCGAGGAAGCCCTGCTCGAACATGGACAGATCGTTGAGCGTGTCGCCCGCCACCAGCACGTGCTCGCGGGCGATGCCCAGATGCGCGACCAGGTTCTCGAGGGTGCTGCCCTTGCTGACGCCCGCCGGCAGGATGTCCAGATAGCGACTGGCCGAGAACAGGACCTCGCAGCCCAGCCTGGCAGCGGCTGCGGCGATGCCTGGCGTCACCGCGTCCTCCTCGCAGAAGTAGGAGCAGCGGCGTTCCTGCGGCACCTCCTGGCGGACGAGGCCCGGGAAACCCGCCATCATCTCCGCCACGGCCTGCTCGCCGGGCCAACGCTGGTCGATCGCCGACTGCAGCGGCTCCACCGGCAGCAGCCCGGAGCCGGTGACCACGGTGGCACCGACATCGCAGATCAGGTAGTCGGGCTGCGGCAGGGTGGGGTCGGTCAGCAGCGGCATCACGGCCTCCAGGCCGCGACCCGTCACCCAGATCAGCGTGATCTCGGGATGGCGGGCGACCAGCCGGTAAAGGCGCATGCGCGCCTTGTCACTGCCGGCCAGGAAGGTGCCGTCCAGATCGGTGGCCAGTACCAGCCGGCCAGGCGGCCGGGTGTGCGGGCTTGCCGGGAGTCGGCGGCGGGAAACATCGGACATCGGATTCTCCGGTTTCAGTGGATTTCCTTCTTCTGGGTGGATGAAGGGACGGGGGATTCGGACTCCGGCAGCAGCTCCAGCGCCGTCGGCGTGGTGCGCAACATCGGGTGGAACTGGGCCGGGCTTTCCGGGGCGCGCCGGCGCAGCAGCATGCGCGCCAGGCTGAAGGCCACCACCGCCAGCTGCATGGCGGCGAACCAGGCGGGCAGGGCGGCGGGCCCGAAGCGGTGCATCAGCGCGCCGGCGAGCGCCGGGCCCACCGCGGCGCCGGCACCGTGCACGAGCAGCACGGTGCTGCAGGCGGGCAGGACCTGTTCGGCCGACACCCGGTCGAGCAGGTGCGCCACCGCCACCGGATACACCGCAAAGGCCAGACCGCCGTAAGCGAAGAACAGGCCGTACAGGAGTCCGGGCGCGGGCGTGCGCAGCAGCGCGGCGCCGATCGCGACGGCCGCCGCCAGCGTGCAGACCAGGCCCAGGGCAACGCGCCGGTCGCCGTGGTCGGAAAGCCGGCCGATCGGCCATTGCATGGCCGCGCCGCCCAGGATGGCCAGGCTCATGAAGCGGGCGATCTGGCCCGCATCCAGGCCTTGGTGGCCGGCATAGGCCGGCGCCAGGCCCCAGAACGCGCCCATGGCCAGACCCGAACAAAGCGCGCCCATGCCGGCGGCAGGGGCGACACCGGCCAACCGCCGTACCCGCATCCGCTCGCTGGCAGGCGTGGATGGCTGCGCCAGGCGGGTGGCCGCCACCGGCAGCACGGCGGCGCAGACCAGGATCGCCACCAGCGAGAACAGGACGAAGGAATCCACCGGTGCCAGCTGCAGCAGATGCTGGCCCAGGGCCAGCGCCAGCAGGTTCACCACCATGTAGGCGGCGAAGATGCGGCCGCGGTGCTCGGCGCTGGCCTGCGAGTTCAACCAGCTTTCGATCACCGTGTACAGGCCGACCAGGGCCACGCCGGTGCACAGCCGCAAGAACCCCCAGGGCCAGGGCGCGACCAGCATCGGGTGAGCCAGCACCGCGCAGGCGCAGAGCGCCGCGAAGAAGGCGAAGGCACGGATGTGGCCGATCCGGCGGATGAGCGGCGGCGCCAGGAACGTACCGAGCAGGAAACCGAGGAAGTAGGCGGACATCACCAGGCCCAGGGCCTGGTCGCCGAATCCGGCCTGGCTGCCGCGCACCGCAAGGAGGGTGCCCAACAGGCCGCTGCCGGTCAGAAGCAGTGCCACGCCCGCCAGCAGGGCGGTCAGGGGCAACAGCAGGGTGTACATCGTGGGGCCTGGTTCGAGCCAGGCGAAGAATTGTAACACATTGACGAATATGGATTTTTTGCAGGGGTTTCAGCGGCTTGCGGGTGCCCGCCCGGTGCCGGACAGGGTTCCGGGACTTGGAAAAGTCCGCCGCCGGCCCCACCCTCGGCGCCCAGGTATCCGATCCGCACCGAGCACTCGTCATGCCGATCTACGCGTTTGAATGTCCCTCCTGCGGCCATGATTTCGAGCGCCTGCAGAAGCTCTCCGATCCCGACCCCAGCGATTGCCCGTCCTGCGGCAAGCCCGGCGTCCGCCGCCAGCTGACCGCCCCGGCCTTCCGCCTGGCCGGTTCCGGCTGGTACGAGACCGACTTCAAGAAGGACGGCGACAAGAAGCGCAACCTCGCCGACAAGGGCGACGGCGGCGGCAGCAAGTCCGAGTCCAGGGCCGACAGCAAGCCGGCCGAGAGCAAGCCCGCCGCCACGGCCTGAGCCTTGCCGCGGCCGGCCCGGGCCGGCTAGGGTCGGGCCATGAACCCGACCCGCGCCCTGCTTTCCCTGAGCCTGCTCCTGCTGGCTGCCTGTGGCAGCCCGCAGGGCTCCGCGCCCGAATCGGCACCGGAAGCCCCGGCGGCGCCCGAAGCGCCCGTCGCGCCCGCCGCGCCGCCCGACGCCTTCCTCGCCGCCATCGCCCGACATTGCGGCCAGGCCTTCGCCGGCCGGGTCGTGGTGGACGAACCGCCGTCGGACGGCGCCAATGCCTTCGCGGAACAGGCGCTGGTGATGCACGTGCGGGAATGCGGCGAAGGCGAGCTGCGCATCCCCTTCCACGTCGGCGATGACCGCTCCCGCACCTGGGTGCTGACCCGCACCGCCCGCGGCCTGCGGCTCAAGCACGACCACCGCCACGAGGACGGCAGCGAGGACGCGGTGACCATGTACGGCGGCGAGACCACCGGGCCCGGCAGCTCCCGCCGCCAGGCGTTCCCGGTTGACGCCGAGTCGGTGGCCATGTTCGAACGCGAGGGCCTGAACGCCTCGGTGGACAACACCTGGGCCATGGAAATCGAGCCGGGCAAGCGTTTCCTCTACGAGCTCTCCCGCCCGAACGGCCGCCTGTTCCAGGTCGAATTCGACCTCAGCCAGCCCATCGACGCCCCGCCGCCACCCTGGGGCGCCGAAGACCCGGCGACTGATTGAGGCCCCCCAGCCCAGGCCCTATCATTGCGGCCCCGCTTTCCCCCAGTTTCCGGCGCCCCCGGCGCCTTCCGGAGTCAGCATGCGCAGCCATTTCTGCGGCCTCGTGGACGAGTCCATGCTCGGCCAGACCGTCACCCTCTGCGGCTGGGCCGATGTGGCCCGCAACCTGGGCGGCCTGTGCTTCATCGACCTGCGCGACCATGAGGGCATCGTCCAGATCGTCGCCGAGCCCGCCGAGGCCGAAGGCAATGCCGAGGTGCTGGCCGCCGCCGCGGCCGTCGGCTACGAGGACTGCCTGCGCGTCACCGGCACCGTCCGCCGTCGCGAGAATCCGAACCCGAAGATCCGCACCGGCCAGGTGGAAGTGGTGGCCAGCCGCATCGAGCTGCTGAACAAGGCGCAGCCGCTGCCCTTCCACGCGCACGAGAACCCGGGCGAGGACATCCGCCTGAAGTACCGCTACCTGGACCTGCGCCGTCCGGAAATGCAGCGGATGATGCGCACGCGCATCCGCCTGGTGCAGGCGCTGCGTCGCTGGCTGGATGCGCGCGGGTTCCAGGACATCGAGACGCCCATCCTCACCAAGGCCACGCCCGAGGGCGCGCGCGACTTCCTGGTGCCGGCGCGCTTGCATCCGGGCGAGTTCTACGCGCTGCCGCAGAGCCCGCAGCTGTTCAAGCAGATCCTGATGATGGCGGGCTTCGACCGCTACTACCAGATCGCCCGCTGCTTCCGCGACGAGGCCCTGCGCGCCGACCGCCAGCTGGAATTCACCCAGCTGGACATGGAGTTCGCCTGGGTCAACGAGCGCGACGTGCAGGACACCGTCGAGCAGATGATCCGCGAGGTCTTCCGCGAGGTGATCGGCGTCGAGCTCGACGATCCCTTCCCGCGCATGACCTACGCCGAGGCCATGCGCCGCTACGGTTCCGACAAGCCCGACCTGCGCATCGAGCTGGAGCTGCAGGACGTGGCGGAGCTGGTGAAGGACAGCCAGTTCAAGGTCTTCACCGACTGGGCCAGCCATGCCGATGGCCGCATCGCGGCGCTGCGCGTGCCCGGCGGCGCCGCCTTCTCGCGCAAGCAGATCGACGAGTACGGCGCCTACGCCGGCAAGTTCGGCGCCAAGGGTCTGGCCTACATCAAGCTCGGTGAGGACGGCGCGGTGAATTCGCCGATCCAGAAGTTCTTCGAGCCGGCAGCCTTCGATGCCCTGGTTGCCGCCATTGGCCTGCAGAAGGGCGACATCGCCTTCTTCGGTGCCGGCACCTGGAAGGTGGTGTCCGACTTCATGGGCGCGCTGCGCCTGAAGGTCGGCAAGGACCTGGGCCTGGTGCGCGAAGGCTGGAAGCCGCTGTGGGTCACCGACTTCCCGATGTTCGAGTGGGATGAGGAGGAGCAGCGCTACGTGGCCCTGCACCATCCCTTCACTGCCCCGGCCGTGGACGACATCGCCGAGCTGAAGGCGAACGCGCGCACGGCGGTGTCGCGCGGCTACGACATGGTGCTCAACGGCAACGAGATCGGCGGCGGCTCCATCCGTATCCACCGCAGCGACATGCAGAGCGCGGTGTTCGATCTGCTCGGCATCGGCGCCGAGGAGGCCGAGGCCAAGTTCGGCTTCCTGCTGGAGGCGCTGAAGTACGGCGCGCCGCCGCACGGTGGCATCGCCTTCGGCATCGACCGCATCGCCGCGCTGATGGCCGGCACCGAGTCCATCCGCGACGTCATCGCCTTCCCCAAGACCACCACCGCCCAGTGCCTGATGACCGGCGCGCCTTCGCCGGTGCCGCAGCCGCAGCTGGACGAAGTGCACATCCAGGTGGCGCCCAGGAAGACGGACTGAGCGGGGCAGGGGCGCGGTGGGCAACGGCGTGCCGACGGGGGCGGCTACGCCCGGGCAGCCGGCCCGGCCGCCGGTACCGGTGATCCTGCTGCATGGCGTCTGGATGCGCGGCCCCACGCTGTGGCCGCTGGCCCGGCGCCTGCGCCGCTACGGGTACGCGCCGCGGATGTTCGACTACGCCAGCCTCTGGCGCGGCCCGGCCGAGGCCGCCGACCGCCTGGGGCAGCGCCTGCTGGGCATGGGGCCGGGGCCGGTGCACCTGGTCGGGCACAGCCTGGGCGGCCTGGTGGCGCTGGAGGCGGTGGCCGGCTGGGCCGGACTGCCGCCGGGCCGCATCGTCTGTCTGGGTTCGCCCCTGGCCGGGTCCGCCGCCGCCCGCGGCATGGCCCGCTGGGGCCTGGACCGCTGGCTGGGCCGCAGCCGCACCCTGCTCAAGGCCGGCCTGCACACGCTGCCGGCGGGGCGCGAGATCGGCATGATCGCCGGCGTTCGCCCGCTGGGCCTGGGCCGGCTGTTCGCCGGTTTCGAGGGGCCGCACGACGGCACCGTGGCGCTGTGGGAAACCCGGCTGCCGGGCCTGGCCGACCATGTCGCCATCGAGGCCAGCCATACCGGCCTGCTGCTGGACCCGCGCGTGCCGCCCCTGGTCGCCGGTTTCCTTGCCGGCGGGCGCTTCCCCGACCTCGGCCAGGGCAGGGACGGCAGCTTCGATGAGGGGCGTTCCGGCTAGAATTCGCGCATCCGGTTTCAACGCAACAGGTAATTCCGTGGCAGGTCATTCCAAGTGGGCCAACATCCAGCATCGCAAGGGCAAGCAGGACGCCATCCGCGGCCGCCAGTTCACCAAGCTGGTGCGTGAGATCCAGGTCGCCGCGCGCATGGGCGGCGGCGATCCGGCCAGCAATCCGCGCCTGCGCCTGGCCATGGACAAGGCCCAGGCCGTGTCCATGCCCAAGGAGAACATCGAGCGCGCCATCAAGAAGGCCACCGGCGAACTCGAGGGCGTCAGCTACGAGGAAGTGCGCTTCGAGGGCTACGCGCCGGGTGGCGTGGCGGTGATCGTCGAGTGCCTGACCGACAACCGCAACCGCACCGTCGCCGACGTCCGCCACGCCTTCAGCAAGCACGGCGGCAACCTTGGCACCGACGGCTCGGTGGCCTTCATGTTCCGCAAGCTGGGCGTCCTCAGCTATGCCCCGGGCAGCGACGAGGACGCCATCACCGCCGCCGCCATCGAGGCCGGTGCCGACGACGTGGTCGGCTTCCCCGAGGACGGTTCGGTCGAGGTGCTGACTTCGCCGGAGAACTTCGAGTCCGTGCGCGACGCCATGGCCGCCGCCGGCCTGCCGGCCGACCACGCCGAGGTGACCATGCGCGCCGAAAACGACGTGGAGGTGACTGGCGACACCGCCGTGGCGGTGCGCAAGATGCTGGACATGCTCGAGGACCTGGACGACGTCCAGGAGGTCTACCACAACGCCGAACTGGACGACGCGGCCTGACCGTGGCCCGCATCCTCGGCATCGATCCGGGATCCCAGCGCACGGGCGTCGGCCTGATCGATGTCGATGCGGCCGGCAAGTGCAGCTACGTGCACTGCCAGGCGCTGAACCTGCTGCAGGACACCGGGGACTTCCCCGCGCGCCTGGGCAAGCTGGTCTTCGACCTGGAGGAAGTGCTGGCGCAGTGGCGGCCGGACGTGGTGGCGATCGAATCGGTGTTCATGGACAAGTCGGCCACTTCGGCGCTGAAGCTGGGGCATGCCCGCGGCGCCGCCATCGCCACCGTCGTGCGGCACGGCCTGCCGGTGCATGAATACGCACCGCGCCTGGTCAAGCAGTCCCTGGTTGGCGGCGGTGCCGCCGAGAAGGCGCAGGTGCAGCACATGGTGCGCTTGCTGCTGAACCTGGGCACGCAGAAACTGCAGGCCGACGCCGCCGACGCCCTGGCGGTGGCCCTGACCCATGCGCACATGAGCGCCACCGCCGGCCGCACCGGCCTGGCCGCCGCGCTGCTGAGGAGAAGGAGATGATCGGTCGCCTGAAAGGCCAGCTGGTGTACAAGGCGCCGCCGGCGCTGATGCTCGACGTCGGCGGCGTCGGCTACGAGCTGTCGGCGCCGATGAGCACCTTCTACGACCTGCCGGAACTGGGCCGCGAGGTCACCCTGTTCACCCACTACGCCGTCAAGGAGGACGGGGTGGCGCTGTACGGCTTCCTGACCGAGGCCGAGCGCCGGCTGTTCCGCGAGCTGCAGAAGGTGACCGGCGTCGGCGCCAAGATCGCCCTGGCGGTGCTGTCCGGCGTCAGCGTCGACGATTTCGCCCGGCTCGTGCAGGCCGGCGACGTCAGTGCCCTGACCCGCGTGCCCGGCATCGGCAAGAAGACCGCCGAGCGCATGGTGGTGGAATTGCGCGACCGGGCCGCCGACTTCGCCGGGGCCGGGGTGGTCGCCGCCGGCAAGGGCGGGGCGGTGCCGGCCGACCCGGCCGCCGAGGCCTCGGTGGCCCTGCAGCAGCTGGGCTACAAGCCGGCCGAGGTGCAGAAGATGCTCAAGCAGGCCCAACCCGGCGACAGCGCCGAGGAAATCATCCGCAAGGCCCTGAGGTCGGTGCTGCAGGGCTGATTCCCGGCATAATGCCGAGCCATGGAAGAGCCCCGCGTCATCGCCCCCACCGCCACCCGCGAGGACGAACTGGCCGAGGCCAGCATCCGCCCGCGCCGCCTGGACGACTACCTCGGCCAGCAGCCGGTCCGGGAACAGCTGAAGATCGCCATCGAGGCGGCCAAGGCCCGCTCCGAGGCCATGGACCACGTGCTGATCTTCGGTCCGCCCGGCCTGGGCAAGACCACCCTCAGCCATGTCATCGCCAACGAGCTGGGCGTGAACCTGCGCACCACCTCCGGCCCGGTGATCGAGCGCGCCGGCGACCTGGCGGCACTGCTGACCAACCTGCAGCCGCACGACGTGCTGTTCGTGGACGAGATCCACCGCCTCTCGCCCGTGGTCGAGGAAGTGCTGTACCCGGCGATGGAGGACTTCCAGATCGACATCATGATCGGCGAGGGCCCGGCCGCCCGCTCGATCAAGCTCGACCTGCCGCCCTTCACCCTGATCGGCGCCACCACCCGCGCCGGCCTGCTGACCGCGCCGCTGCGCGACCGCTTCGGCATCGTCCAGCGCCTGGAGTTCTACACGCCGGAGGAGCTGACCCGGATCGTCGAGCGCTCGGCCGGCATCCTCGGCATCCACTGCGAGGCCGACGGCGCCGCCGAGATCGCCCGCCGCTCGCGCGGCACGCCCCGCATCGCCAACCGGCTGCTGCGGCGGGTGCGCGACTTCGCCCAGGTCCGCGCCGGCGGCGTCATCACCCGCGAGGTCGCCGACCAGGCCATGGCCATGCTGAAGGTGGACGCCGAGGGCTTCGACCTGCTGGACCGGCGCCTGCTGGGCATGATCATCGAGAACTTCGGCGGCGGCCCGGTCGGCGTCGAGTCCCTGGCCGCGGCCCTGAGCGAGGAGCGCGGCACCCTCGAGGACGTGGTCGAGCCCTACCTGATCCAGCAGGGCTTCCTGGTCCGTACCGCCCGCGGCCGCATGGTCACCCACAAGGCCTACCTGCACCTGGGCCTGAAGGCCCCGGCCAGGGCCCAGGCCCCCGATCTGTTCGAGCCCCAGGAATAGCCGGTGTTCAGCTTCCCGATAAGGGTCTACTGGGAGGATACCGACGCCGGCGGGGTGGTTTACCACGCCAGCTACGTGAGGTTCCTGGAGCGCGCCCGCACCGAGTGGCTGCGCGCCATGGGCCACGGTCAACAGGCCTTGCGCGAGCGCGAGGACCTGCTGCTGGTCATCCGCGACATGACGATCGAGTTCCACAAGCCAGCTCGCCTGGACGACGAATTGCTGGTCAGCGTGCAGCTCGGGGAGCGGCGCCGTGCCAGCTTCATCATTGCCCAGACGATCACCCGCGGCGACGACCTGCTGGTGAACGCCAGCGTGCGCGCCGCCGCCATCCACGCGTCCAGTTTCCGCCCGCGGCCGCTGCCCCCCTGGCTGTGAGCCGCCCCCTGAGTACCCGGAGCCCCTGCCGATGTCGCTCGTTTCCGCCCTGATCCTCGCCGCCGCGCCGGTGACCGAACTGCCCGCCGAAGTGGCCGCCCCGGCCGCCGGTGAAGTCGCCGCGCAGAGCCTGAACTACCTGGACCTGATGATCCACGCCAGCTGGCCGGTGAAGCTGATCGTGGCCCTGCTGCTGGCCGGTTCGGTGGCCAGCTGGGTGATCATCTTCCTCAAGGTGCGGGTGTACTCGCGCGCCAACGAGGACGCCGACGAGTTCGAGTCGCGCTTCTGGTCGGGCGTGGACCTGACCCAGCTCTACCGCGCCGCCAGCGACCGCAACCGGGTGGTCTCCGGCCTGGAGGCGATCTTCGAGGCCGGCTTCCGCGAATACGCCCGCCTGCGGCAGAAGAAGGGCCTGGACGCGCGCACCCAGCTCGAGGGCGCCCAGCGCGCCATGCGTGCCACCTTCGCCCGCGAGGTCGACCGGCTGGAGCACCACCTGGAGCTGCTGGCCAACATCGGTTCCACCGCCCCCTACGTCGGCCTGGTCGGCACCGTGTTCGGCATCATGGTGACCATGCACGGCCTGTCCACCGAGCAGAGCGCCAGCATCGCCGCCGTCGCCCCGGGCATTTCCGAGGCCCTGTTCGCCACCGCCATCGGCCTGTTCGTGGCCATCCCGGCGGTCTGGGCCTACAACCGTTTCGCCAACCGGGTCGAGCGCCTGAGCGTCCGCTACGAGACCTTCGCCGAGGAGTTCTCGTCCATCCTCCAGCGCCAGTCGCACATCGAGGAATGAGCGGACAACCCCGTCCGCCGCTCCCGCACGTTGGGTAAGACGCCATGTCCGCCACCATCGCCCGCCGGCACCGCCGCAAGCTGAAGTCCGAGATCAACGTCGTTCCCTATATCGACGTGATGCTCGTGCTGCTGGTCATCTTCATGGTGACCGCGCCCCTGCTGACCCTGGGCGTGGACGTCGAGCTGCCGCAGGCGCGGGCCAAGCAGGTGGAGCAGAAGAAGGATCCGGTGATCGTCACCGTCACGGCCGAAGGCCAGTACGCGCTCAAGATCGAGGGCGGCGCCAACGAGCCGGTGGATGCCGAGGCGCTCAAGGCCAAGGTCGCCGCCTTCATCCGCCAGAACCCCGAGGTGCCGGTGTTCGTCGCCGGTGCCCGCGATGCCGACTACGCCACCGTCTTCGACACCATGGTCCTGCTGCAGCAGGCCGGCGTGCCGCGGGTCGGCCTGATCGGAGAACCGCCGGCGAATGCACGCTGAAGCCCTCCAGCGTCCGCGTGAAACGGAGGACCTGGCGCCTGCGGTGACCATGGCCCTGGCCCTGCACGTGGGCCTGCTGGTGGTGCTGCTGCTGGCCGGCTGGCTGGAGGCGCCGCCGCGCCGGGTCTCGGTGGCCGGGCCGGTGGTCGAGGCCGCCCTGGTGATCTCCGCCGCCGACCTGGCCCGCGCCGAGCGCGCTGCCGAGGCGCCGCGCCCGCAGGAAGTCTCGCCGCCGCCCCAGCCCAGGCCGGAACCGCGCCCGCAGGATGCGCCGGCGCCGCCGCAGCCGGCGCCGCAGGAGCAGCTGCCGGTGCCCGATACCCGCGAACAGGAAGCGGCCGCCCGCCTGGCCCTGGAGCAGGAGCAGGCCCGCGCCCGCGAGGAGCAGGAAGAACGTCGCCGCCAGGAGCAGGCCGACCTCACCGAGCGGCAGAAGCAGGAAGAGGCCGAGCGCCGCCAGCGCCTGCGCGAGCAGCAGCTGGCGCAGTTGCAGGAGATCCGCCGCCAGCGCGAGGAGGCCGCCCGCCGCGCCAGGCTGGAGGAACAGCGCCTGCAGCAACTGGCCGACCGCGAGGCCGAGCCCAGCCCCAGCCCGGCGCCCACCACCCGGACCGGTCCGGCCGGCGGCAACGAGGGCACCGACACCGACCTGCTGGCCCGCTACGCCCTGGCCATGCACCAGACCGCCCAGGCCAACTGGAACCGCGTGCTGGCGCCGGAACGGGTCCGCTGCGAGGTGCGCTTCACCCAGATCCCCGGCGGCGAGGTGATCAATGTGGAGTTCATGCGTTGTCCGTACGATGCGCAGGGGCGTGAGTCGGTGGAACGGGCCCTGCGCCGCTCGCCCATGCCCTACGAAGAATTCAAGTCCGTTTTCCAGCGCCAAGTCACCCTGACGTTCTGCTACCCCGAAGAGGCCTGCCGATGAAACGAATCCTGCACCTGCTCGCGCTCGCCCTGCTGCTGCCGGCGGGCCTGGTCAAGGCCCAGGGCCTGGACATCGGCCTGGTGACCGGCAACGAATCGGCCCTGCCGATCGCCGTCGTGCCCATGCCCTACCTGGGTACCTCGGTGGCGCCGGATACCGACGTCGCCGCGGTGATCCGCGCCGACCTCAACCGCTCCGGCCAGTTCCGTGCCCTGTCCGAGCAGGACGTGATCGAGAAGCCGATCCGCGGCAGCGAGATCAAGTTCCCGACCTGGCGCGTGCTCAAGCAGGACTTCGTCGTCGTCGGCCGCGTGCTCGACGCCCCCGACGGCGGCTACCGGGTCGAATACGAGTTGTGGGACGTGGCCCGGCAGGAGCGCCTGCTCGGCCTGGCCCTGGCCGGCCGGCCGCGCGGCATGCGCGACGTCGCCCACCAGATCGCCGACCAGATCTACGAAAAGATCCTCGGCGTGCGCGGCGCCTTCTGGACCCGCATCGCCTACGTCACCGCCAGCGGCGTCGGCGACAACATCCAGTACTCGCTGATGATCGCCGACTCCGACGGCTACAATCCGCAGACCGTGGTGCGCTCGCGCGAGCCGCTGCTGTCGCCGGCCTGGAGCCCGGACGGCCGCCGCCTGGCCTATGTCAGCTTCGAGCGCGGCAACTCCACCATCTACATCCAGGAGATCGCCACCGGCGCCCGCGAGGTGGTGGCGGCCTTCCGCGGCATCAACGGCGCGCCGGCCTTCAGCCCGGACGGCAACCGCCTGGCCCTCACCCTGTCGCGGACCGGCAACCCGGAAATCTACGTGATGGACCTGGCCAGCAAGTCCCTGACCCAGCTGACCAACCACTACAGCATCGATACCGAACCCGTCTGGACCCCGGACGGGCAGAGCCTGATCTTTACCTCCGACCGCTCCGGCCGCCCGAACCTCTACCAGGTGCCGGCCAGCGGCGGCGACGCGACCCGCCTGACCTTCGAGGGCGACTCCAACGCAAAGGCCAGTATTTCCTTTGACGGCAAGAAGATAGCTATGGCACAGGGCCGTGGAAACGTTTATCGTATTGCCGTTCTCGACCGCAGCTTCGGTGGAGCTGGCCGCTGGCAGACGCTGTCGCCGGGCAACCTGGACGAGTCGCCCAGCTTCGCCCCGAACGCCAGCATGCTGCTCTACGCCACCAAGGAAGGCGGCCGCGGTGTGCTCTACGCCGTATCGGCGGACGGGCGCGTGCGACAGAGGTTGGTTTTGGCCGATGGTGACGTCCGGGAGCCCGCCTGGTCACCGTATCGGCAGAGATAACTAGGACGGGCCATCCACAAGACTAACCAGCAACACCCCACTGCATCCGAAGAGGTTTCCGCCATGAACAATACCGCCCGCGTGCTGCTCGCCGCCTCGGTCGCCCTGGCCCTGGCCGCGTGCTCGAAGCAGGTCAAGGAAGAGCCGCAGCCGGAACCGCCGGCGCCGGTCGAGACCGCTCCGGTTTCCGACGGCCGCTACACCCCGGCCGACCTGGACACCGACAGCTGCCTGCGCCAGCGCACCGTCTACTTCGATTTCGACCAGGACGTCGTCCGTCCGGAGTTCCAGGCCATCATGGCCTGCCACGCCAAGTACCTGGGTGACCGCCCGGGCGCCCGCGTGACCCTCGAGGGCAATGCCGACGAGCGCGGCACCCGCGAGTACAACCTGGGCCTCGGCGAGCGTCGCGGCAACGCCGTCTCCGGCGCGCTGCAGGGCGCTGGCGGCTCGGCCGGCCAGATCACCGTCGTTTCCTACGGCGAGGAGCGTCCGGTCTGCACCGAGTCGAACGAGAGCTGCTGGCAGCGCAACCGTCGCGTCGAGATCGTGTACACCGTCCGCTGAGACGATGGCACTTCGACGCATCGCCTGTTGCGTGACCGTGGTGGCGGCCCTCGCGGCCGCCACCCCGGCCTTCGGCCAGCGCCTCAGCCTGGCCGAGCGGGTCACGCTGATCGAGAACCAGCTCAATGCGCAGAACCAGGGCGCCGGCCAGGCCAACCTGGAACTGCAGAACCGCGTCGTGCAGCTGACCGCCGAAGTGCAGGCGCTGCGCAACGAGGTGGAAATGCTCCGCAACGAGGTCGAGCAGCTGCGCCAGCGTCAGCGCGAGCAGTACGTCGATCTCGACAGCCGGCTGGCCCGCCTGGAAGGCGGTGCGCCCGCCGCGCCTGCGGCTGGCAGCGCCGGCGCCACCGCGCCCGCCACGCCGTCCAGCCCGCCTGCCACGCCGGCCCGTGAACCGGCCCCGACCTCCACTGCCGCGGCCAGCGATCCCGCCGCCGCCGAAGCCGCCTACCAGGCCGCGCTGGACACCCTGGTCGAGCGATTCGAGCCGGCCGAGTCGGCGCGCCTGTTCCGGCAGTTCATCACCGATTTCCCCGACAGCACGCTCATCCCCAATGCCTGGTACTGGCTGGGCGAGAGCTACTACGTCACCCAGAACTATGAACTGGGCGTCGAGGCCTTCCAGTCGCTGCTGGTCCAGCACCCGGGCTCGCGCAAGGAAGCCGACGCGCTGCTCAAGCTGGCCTACTGCCAGATCGCCCTGGGCCAGTCCGCCGAAGGCGAGGCCAGCCTGCGCGAGGTGATCGCCCGGCATCCGGGCACCGACGCCGCGGCCAAGGCCGAGGGGCGGCTGCGCGAACTGGCCTCGGGCCGCTGAGCCCGGCTCCGGGCCGGCCATCGTCATGGAAACCCAGGTCACGGACAGTCCGGCCGCCGAGCGGTTGCGGCTGACCGAAATCTTCCTGTCCGTGCAGGGCGAGTCGCGTTCGGTTGGCTGGCCGACCGTGTTCGTGCGCCTGACCGGCTGCCCGCTGCGCTGCCAGTACTGCGACACCGCCTACGCCTTCCACGGCGGCCAGTGGTGGGAGATCGACGACATCCTGGCCGAGGTCGCGCAACACGGCGTCCGCCACGTCTGCGTCACCGGCGGCGAGCCGCTGGCGCAGAAGCGCTGCCTGCTGCTGCTGCAGAAGCTCTGCGACGCCGGCTACGAGGTCTCGCTGGAAACCTCCGGCGCCCTGGACATCTCCGGCGTGGACCCGCGGGTCAGCCGGGTGGTGGACCTGAAGACGCCGGGCTCGAAGGAAATGGCGCGCAACCGGCTGGAGAACATCCCGCTGCTGACGCCGCGCGACCAGGTGAAGTTCGTCATCTGCGACCGCGCCGACTACGACTGGGCCAGGGCCATGCTGGCGGAACATCGCCTGGCCGAGCGCTGCGAGGTGCTGTTCTCGCCCAGCCATGGCCAGGTCAGGCCGCACGAACTGGCCGAATGGATCCTGGCCGACAAACTCCCGGTCCGCTACCAGCTGCAGCTGCACAAGGTGCTCTGGGGCGACACGCCGGGGCGATAGGGTTCTTGACGCCGACTGGCGCGGATCGTCCGCGTTCATCCGCGTCAAACGATCAAACCGCAAGAGCGATGAAGTCATGAAGAAGGCGGTGGTGCTGGTTTCCGGGGGCATGGATTCGGCGGTGGTGCTGGCGATGGCGCGCGAGCAGGGATTCGCCTGCCATGCGCTGAGCGTGGCCTACGGCCAGCGGCATACCTCCGAGCTGGATGCCGCCGCCCGCGTCGCCGCCGACCTGGGGGCGGTCGAGCACAAGGTGGTGCGGGTGGACCTGCGCAGCATCGGCGGTTCGGCCCTGACCGACGACATCGCCGTGCCGGAAACCCCCGGCGAGGGCATTCCGGTCACCTACGTGCCGGCCCGCAACACCATCATGCTGTCGATCGCCCTGGGCTGGGCCGAGGTGCTGGGCGCGCGCGACCTGTTCTGCGGCGTCAACGCCGTGGACTACAGCGGTTACCCGGATTGCCGGCCGGAATTCGTCGCCGCCTTCGAGCGCCTGGCCAACCTGGCCACCAAGGCCGGCGTCGAGGGCGCAGGCCTGCGGGTGCACGCGCCGCTGATGGCTATGGGCAAGGCCGACATCGCCCGTGCCGGCCACCGCCTGGGCGTGGACTTCAGTCGCACCGTGTCCTGCTACCAGGCCGACGCCGAGGGCCGCGCCTGCGGCCGCTGCGACGCCTGCCGCCTGCGCGCCCAGGGCTTCGCCGACGCCGGCCTGCCCGACCCCACGCGCTACGTCAGCGCCGCCTGATGCGGTAAACTGCGCGGCCTGTTCGCGGGCCGTTAGCTCAGTCGGTAGAGCAGCTGGCTCAACCATGTTGGTACGTCGGTGCGTGCTGCGCACGCCCCGCCGGGATAAAAATCAGATGTCGGGGC
>Ga0207873_1000661_pt1 | contig 36731 bp, 34 predicted proteins | sample BGWIniCompost_FD_187373 | JGI IMG/M metagenome (GOLD analysis project Ga0207873, IMG submission 187373) | Cellulose adapted compost microbial communities from Newby Island Compost Facility, Milpitas, CA, USA - BGW Initial Compost (SPAdes)... ... | reverse complement strand
GCCCGCAGGTGAGAACGAAACGCGCACCGCCACGGGGCACCCGCAGGCCCCGGAGAACACGCACCCCCACCGGGCCGTGGGCCTCACGCACAGCCGAACGCGCCCCCCACCCACCCGCAGGCACAGCCGAACCCGCACCCCACCCGCAGGCCGCCACAGCCGAAAGCCGCACTCCCACCCACCCGCAGGCACAACCGAACGCGACCCTCCCCGGGCTGCACCGGCCAGGCGAGTGGCAGCGGGCGCCACGCGTGGCGCCTATCACCGTGTTTGTCTGATTAGCGCGTATCGTCGCCGCATGCCCACGCCATACGGATCCCGCGGCGGCATGGCGTTCGGCGTGGAGGAGCTGCGTGTGCTCCGCCGCGCCCTCGCCCTCGCCCTTCACCCCACCTCCGCCTCGGCCGAGGACGTCCAGGACTGCCTCCGCCTCGCCGACTCGCTCGACGAGGCCACGCGGGAGAGTGCCCGGCTGCGTGCCTTCCTCGTGGCCGACCTCGGCCGCTACCGCGCCGCCCTCCCCGGCACCGCGGCCGGCTACCTCACGCTCCTGGAGGAGGCGCTGGGCGCCGGATACCGCCCCGTCCCCGACGACCTGGCCGCCCTCCGCGCCCTGCGCGGCAACCCCACCGCGGCCGCCCTCCTGCACCGCTGCGAGTGCCTCGCCGAGCAGGACGTCCGCTCCCGCCTCGCCTCCCGGTCCGTTCCAGCCCCCGCCACCCCCGCGGAGCAGACCGCACCGGCGACGACGCCCGAGACGACCCCGGCAGCTCCGGCGATCCCCGCATCCCGCCGACGCACGCGCACCGGCACCGGCACCGGTACACGATCCCGCACCACCGTCCCCCACCTCCTCGCCCTCCCCGGCGGCCAGTCCGCTTCGCACCCCGCCGCGGACACCGTCCCGGCCGCCGCGCAGGGAGACGAGAAGCCCGAGCAGCCCACCCGCAAGCCCACCCCGTCCCAGCCCCAGCGGCCCAAGACCCAGCCGAAGCCGGCCACCCCCGCCGCCCCGCAGGGCCCCGGCTCCGCCCCTCGGCGCAACCGCCCGATCCCCACCCCCGGCGAGGTCTTCCCCCGGCGCAAGCCCACCCCGCCGCCCCCGCCCCCGGACCAGCGGCTGGCCGCCGGCTGACCCCGGCCACCCGCTGCCGCTGCTGCCACTGACCACACTCCCCGAGGCCCCGCCGCGCCGCAGCCCCGGCCCTCGAAAGATCGCGGCCTCCCGCTGGTTACCCTGGACCCATGGACTACGTCTCCGCCCTGTTGCCCCCGGCCGTCATGGCCGCACTCTTCATCGGCGTGATCCGAGTGATCATCAAGACCCAGGGTGGCGCCAACAAGGCCAAGGAGGACGCCGCCGTCGACGCGGCCCTCGCCCACGCGGAGGCCGCCAAGCAGCCCGGCACCACCGCCGAGGGCACCCAGAGCACCACCTGACGGCCCCGCACCCGTCACGCACCCGGCCGCCCTGTCGGCCCCGCCGGCGTCCCACGGGCGCGCACCCGCGCCGGCTGCCGGCGCCCGCCGGCACCGGCACGCACCCGTGCCCACGGGGCGTGCGGCCCGCACGGACCGGACCGCGGACGCGCACCGCGCCGCGTGGTCACACCCCTCCGCGCCCACCCGTACGCCCCTTTTGTCCACGTTGCGCACGCCACCGCGGGGATCTCCCACTATTGTTCGAGGTGTGCCTCGCCCATTGGGAGAACTCGAAGACGCGGTCATGACGCGGGTGTGGAAGTGGAACCGCCCGGTGACCGTTCGAGAAGTCCTGGAAGATCTCCAGAAGGAACGCTCCATCGCCTACACCACGGTGATGACCGTTTTGGACAATCTTCATCAGAAGGGCTGGGTGCGCCGCGAGGCGGAAGGCCGGGCCTATCGATATGAGGCGGTCTCCACTCGCGCCGCCTACGCGGCCGCACTGATGAACGACGCCTGGTCGCAGAGCGACAACCCCGCCGCGGCCCTCGTCGCCTTCTTCGGCATGATGAGCGACGAACAGCGCAAGGCCCTGACAGATGCCATACGCATCGCCCAGCTTCCGGAAACAACGGAAGGCCCCGAGAACCCCCGCCCGGAGAACCCCGGGGCCGGCGGGCAGGGCACCGAGAACGCGGCGGCCGAGAAGACCGGGCCGGAGAACACAGCGAACACAGGACCCGAGAACGCGGCGTCCGAGATGCCGAACGCCGAGAACCGCGCCGCAGAGAACGAGACCACCGAGAACCCCGGCTCCGCACAGGACCGCCCCGGGCGATAGCGTCCGCTCATGTCAGCAGACAGCTCAGCAGACACCCCCGAAGTCACCGCAAATGCCCTCACCGTCCGGCGCGCCCGTACCAGCGATGTCCCGGCGGTGCGCCGGCTCCTCGACATCTACGTCCGCAACGGCATCCTCCTCGACAAAGCGACGGTCACGCTTTACGAGGACATCCAGGAGTTCTGGGTCGCGGAGCGGGACGACAACGCCGAGGTCGTCGGGTGCGGCGCTCTGCACGTGATGTGGGAAGACCTCGCGGAAGTCCGCACCCTGGCGGTGCAGCCCGGCCTGAAGGGCGCCGGCGTCGGGCACCGCCTGCTGGAGAAGTTGCTGCAGACCGCCCGCTGGCTCGGTGTTCGCCGCGTATTCTGTCTCACCTTCGAAGTGGAGTTCTTCAGCAAGCACGGCTTCGTGGAGATCGGCGAGACGCCCGTCGACCCCGAGGTCTACGCCGAGCTGCTGCGTTCCTATGACGAGGGCGTCGCGGAGTTCCTCGGTCTCGAACGAGTGAAACCGAACACCCTGGGCAACAGCCGGATGCTTCTGCATCTGTGATCGTCACGGAATCCGCCCCCTGCCCCCTTGGTGCGGTGCCCTATGTCCGAAACGCGCATGTTTCCGGGCCGGGCCCGGCGGACCGGACTCTGCCGGGGGTTTGTGTTTTTACGGCAAAAGCGGTTTGCTTTCCGACGTACTGCAGTACTGCATATAACAGGGGCCGGCGATACGGCGGACGCCGGCACTCCCTGGTCCCGTAGATATCGATGAAAGGAAATCCGGTGGCACAGAAGGTTCAGGTCCTTCTTGTCGACGACCTCGACGGCGGCGAGGCGGACGAGACCGTGACGTTCGCGCTGGACGGCAAGACGTACGAGATCGATCTCACCACCGCTAATGCGGACAAGCTCCGCAGCCTTCTCGAGCCTTACGTGAAGAACGGTCGTCGTACCGGAGGCCGCGCCTCTGGCGGACGGAAGTCGCGTTCCTCGTCGTCCGGCAGCCAGGACACCGCGGCCATCCGCGCCTGGGCGAAGGAGAACGGCTACGAGGTGAACGACCGCGGTCGCGTCCCCGCGTCCATTCGCGAGGCCTACGAGAAGGCCAACGGCTGAGGGCCGGCACGGCCGGCCCCGGAGCGGCCCGTCACAGGGCCGGTACGACCGCAGGCTGGGCGCACCCGCGCCGCAGCCGGACCCGGTGGCACTGCGTGGCCACCGCGCTCACCACGCGTGTGAGATCGAGGGCGCCCGCGCGGCCCCCCATCGCCGACAGCGTCGGCAGCGAGGCCATGCCCTCGCACCCCGGCTCGGGGGGCCGCAGCCATACGGCGGCCCCTCGCGATGGGGCACGACCGCGAGCCGGCGCGGGCGGGGGCGCCGGTGCCTCCATCAGGCACCCCGTGCCCATCCCCACCAGGTCGAGGCGGACGTCTCCCCACTCCAGCCACTCCAGCAGCCCGGGCAGCTCCTCCACGCCGCCCGCGGCCACCAGCAGCCGCATCCGGTCGCCCTGCACGGCCACCGGGAAGGCGCACCCCGCCGGGGCCAGACGGCACAGCGCCGCGTACCCCGCCTCGGCCGGCACATCGAGGACGTCGAAACGCACCCCCACCACCAGGCGCACCGGATCGCCGGGCACCGTGGGCCATCCCAGTACGTTCTCGTACCAGTGCCGGACCGGCTCGAGGGGCCGGCGGGGCGGCGGGACGGTGAGGGCCATGCCAAGTGCAACTGCCGCAAGCGCGCCTGGGTTACGCTGGGTTCATACATGGATGCGGAGAGTGTCGAACGAGGGGGCGCGCGGGGGCGGTAAACGGCGCAAGGTTGTTCGCCCGTAGCGGAGGGAACCCGTGCACTCGGCATGGACTCTCTGTAGCTGCGGGTAAGACATCCCTAGTGGGAGGGGGCGACAAGCGGGGCAGGACGTCTCACGTTCGCCATGGGCGTACTGGCGAAGGGGGTAACTGCCTGGCCTGCGGGAACATCGTCTCGCACCATCGGGTTGGAGCAGATGTCGGCGTTCGGGGTCAGGAGGCCATCGACGGTGTCGGCAGTTGGAATGAGCGGTCCCCGCTTGCGGGACTAAGCTGCGGAAGGACAGGGAGGGGAAGTTCCCCCCACTGCCTGACCGCTCTGAGGAGCGATTAACGATGTTCGAGAGGTTCACCGACCGCGCGCGGCGGGTTGTCGTCCTGGCTCAGGAAGAAGCCCGGATGCTCAACCACAACTACATCGGCACCGAGCACATCCTCCTGGGCCTGATCCACGAGGGTGAGGGTGTCGCCGCCAAGGCCCTTGAGAGCCTCGGGATTTCGCTCGAGGCGGTCCGCCAGCAGGTGGAGGAGATCATCGGCCAGGGCCAGCAGGCGCCGTCCGGTCACATCCCCTTCACCCCCCGTGCCAAGAAGGTGCTGGAGCTGTCGCTCCGCGAGGCGCTCCAGCTGGGCCACAACTACATCGGCACGGAGCACATCCTGCTCGGCCTGATCCGTGAGGGCGAGGGCGTCGCCGCCCAGGTCCTGGTCAAGCTGGGCGCTGATCTGAACCGCGTGCGGCAGCAGGTGATCCAGCTGCTCTCCGGTTACCAGGGCAAGGAGACCGCCACCGCCGGCGGTCCTGCGGAGGGCACGCCCTCCACGTCCCTGGTCCTCGACCAGTTCGGCCGGAACCTCACCCAGGCCGCTCGTGAGTCCAAGCTCGACCCGGTGATCGGGCGCGAGAAGGAGATCGAGCGGGTCATGCAGGTGCTGTCCCGCCGTACCAAGAACAACCCGGTGCTGATCGGTGAGCCCGGCGTCGGCAAGACCGCCGTCGTGGAGGGCCTCGCCCAGGCCATCGTCAAGGGCGAGGTGCCCGAGACCCTGAAGGACAAGCACCTCTACACCCTCGACCTGGGTGCCCTGGTCGCCGGTTCCCGCTACCGCGGTGACTTCGAGGAGCGCCTGAAGAAGGTGCTCAAGGAGATCCGCACCCGCGGCGACATCATCCTGTTCATCGACGAGCTGCACACGCTGGTCGGTGCGGGTGCCGCCGAGGGCGCCATCGACGCGGCGAGCATCCTCAAGCCGATGCTGGCCCGTGGTGAGCTGCAGACCATCGGCGCCACCACGCTGGACGAGTACCGCAAGCACCTGGAGAAGGACGCGGCCCTGGAGCGCCGCTTCCAGCCGATCCAGGTCGCCGAGCCGTCCCTGCCGCACACCATCGAGATCCTCAAGGGTCTGCGCGACCGGTACGAGGCGCACCACCGCGTCTCCATCACCGACGAGGCGCTGGTCCAGGCCGCCACCCTGGCCGACCGGTACATCTCGGACCGCTTCCTGCCGGACAAGGCGATCGACCTGATCGACGAGGCCGGCTCCCGGATGCGCATCCGCCGGATGACCGCTCCGCCGGACCTGCGCGAGTTCGACGAGAAGATCGCCGCGGTCCGCCGGGACAAGGAGTCCGCGATCGACTCGCAGGACTTCGAGAAGGCCGCCTCCCTGCGCGACAAGGAGAAGCAGCTCCTGGCCGCCAAGGCGAAGCGGGAGAAGGAGTGGAAGGCCGGCGACATGGACGTCGTCGCGGAGGTCGACGGCGAGCTGATCGCCGAGGTCCTGGCGACCGCCACCGGCATCCCGGTCTTCAAGCTCACCGAGGAGGAGTCCAGCCGTCTGCTCCGTATGGAGGACGAGCTGCACAAGCGGGTCATCGGCCAGGACGACGCCGTCAAGGCGCTGTCCAAGGCGATCCGCCGCACCCGTGCGGGTCTGAAGGACCCGAAGCGCCCCGGTGGCTCGTTCATCTTCGCCGGTCCGTCCGGTGTCGGTAAGACCGAGCTGTCCAAGGCGCTCGCGGAGTTCCTCTTCGGCGACGAGGACGCGCTGATCTCCCTCGACATGTCGGAGTTCAGCGAGAAGCACACGGTCTCGCGGCTCTTCGGTTCGCCCCCCGGCTACGTGGGCTACGAAGAGGGCGGTCAGCTGACCGAGAAGGTCCGCCGCAAGCCGTTCTCCGTGGTCCTGTTCGACGAGGTCGAGAAGGCCCACCCGGACATCTTCAACTCGCTGCTGCAGATCCTGGAGGACGGTCGCCTGACCGACTCCCAGGGCCGGGTCGTGGACTTCAAGAACACGGTCATCATCATGACGACCAACCTCGGCACCCGGGACATCTCCAAGGGCTTCAACCTGGGCTTCGCCGCCGCGGGCGACACGAAGACCAACTACGAGCGGATGAAGAACAAGGTCTCGGACGAGCTCAAGCAGCACTTCCGTCCCGAGTTCCTCAACCGTGTCGACGACGTGGTGGTCTTCCCGCAGCTGACCCAGGACGACATCCTGCGGATCGTCGACCTGATGATCAGCAAGGTGGACGAGCGCCTGAAGGACCGGGACATGGGCATCGAGCTCTCCCAGTCCGCCAAGGAGCTGCTGGCCAAGAAGGGCTACGACCCGGTGCTGGGCGCCCGGCCGCTGCGCCGCACGATCCAGCGCGAGATCGAGGACTCGCTGTCGGAGAAGATCCTCTTCGGCGAGCTGCGTCCCGGTCACATCGTGGTCGTCGACACCGAGGGCGAGGGTGAGAACCAGAAGTTCACCTTCCGCGGCGAGGAGAAGTCGGCCCTGCCCGACGTCCCGCCGATCGAGCAGGCCGCCGGCGGCACGGGTCCGAACCTGAGCAAGGACGTGTGACGCTCCAGCCGGCCTGAGAGCGGCAAAGGGGCTGCCCCCGGACCTTCCCGGTCCGGGGGCAGCCCCTTTCGTGTGCCGTGCGCCTCCCTGGGGGCCCGAGGGCGGTCAGCACGGCCCGAGGGGGAGGCGGAGGGCCTCCCCGGGGTGTCAGGGAGGCCCTGAGGGCGCCGAGGGCGTCAGGAGAGCTGCCCGTCGTAGTCCGGCAGCTTGAAGGTCTTCTCCGCGTGGCCGCCCGACAGGTCGGTGGCGCTGTTGCCGATGTTGGCGATGATCGTGTAGCCCTTGCGCTCGATGTCGATGCGCTGGGCCGTCTTGTACTCGGCGACGTCCTTGAACAGGTCGAGGAAGCCGCGCACATACAGGCCGGAGGACTCGTAGCCGACGTGGTCGAGGTTCCACGCGGTGGGGACGTAGATGATGTCCGGGCGGGCCGTGACGAAGAACAGGTCGACGCCGCGCTCCTCGGCGTACTGGGCGACCTTCAGGACCGGCTTGTTGGCCGGCTGCGGGAAGCTGAAGCCGAAGTCGGTCTCCAGGGCCGTGTTGTCGATGTCGAGGACGATTGCCTGCTTCTCGCCGGGCTTGCCCTGGGCGATGCGCTCCTTGAGGTAGGGCAGGGCCTTGTCCATCACCGCCTGGCAGTCCCGCTGCCAGGTCTCGTAGTCGACGGCCGCCGCGGTGGACGACGCGGCGGCGGGAGCGGCGGCGGCCGGGGCCTGGGAGAGCTGTGCGGAGGCGGCGGAGACCGGTGCGGCGGAGGCGGGGAGGGCCTCGGCGGGGGCGGCCAGGGCCAGGAAGGCGGTCGCGGAGACGGCGGTGACCGATACGCGGTTCAGCCAGGTGTGTCGGCTCTTCATGGGGGGTCCTCTCACGTCCGTGCGCTACCAACATGTCGTGTGCATGTTCGTGTGCGAGGGTGACGCGAGGTGAACCGTAGAGTTACCCGGCGGTAGCTGCCTAGAGGCCTGCGCCACATTTCTGGGAGCGCAAAAGAAGCCCTCCGGTGACATGCTCCACAGGTGATATGTCCGGTACTAGCCGGAATAGTGGTACAGCTGTCGAATCAGAATCGGACATTCAAGGCAAAGCTCTGATCGATCAGCCTGAAATGGGGGTTTCGCCCCGTAAGAGGGCTGTGTCAAGAGACGTGCATCTCACCCCAGAACTACGAACTTCCGTCGTAGATCACACCTTTGCGGTGTTGTGGGCGAAAGGGCTACCAAGGAACAGCCACCGCGACGCGGTCCTGTGCGTCGGGTGGTTTTCCTCTGTCCCCTTCCCCATGAGGTTTCGATGTTCGAGCGCGTCACGTCCCGTTCCTTCCGTCCGTCCCTGAACCGCACGCGTGCGGCCGTGCTGGCCGCCGGCCTGGCGGGCTCGGTCGCGATGGGAGCCGGGATCGCGGCAGCCGCCGACACCACGGCCGCTTCCGGTGCCGCCACCGCCGTCCAGGCGCAGGCGGCCGCTCAGGCCAAGGCCGCGCAGGCCCAGGCGGTGAAGGCCGAGAAGGCTGCCGCTGCCGAGAAGGCCGCGGCCGCGAAGGCCGCCCAGGCCAAGAAGGCGGCCGAGGCCGCCGCCAAGAAGAAGGCAGCTTCCTGGGTCAGCCCGGTGAAGAACTACAAGCTGTCCGCGAGCTTCGCCCAGAACGGCGGCATGTGGGCCAGCAAGCACAGCGGTCAGGACTACGCCGTCCCGACCGGCACCCCGGTGAACGCCACCCACGGCGGCACCGTCGTCAAGGCCGGCCCCAACGGCGCCGGTGACGGTCCCGCGTACGGCAACGCCATCGTCATCAAGCACGGCAACGGCACGTACTCCCAGTACGCCCACCTGTCGTCGGTGAAGGTGAAGGTCGGCCAGGTCGTCAAGACCGGCCAGAAGATCGCGCTGTCCGGCAACACCGGCAACTCCAGCGGTCCGCACCTGCACTTCGAGATCCGTAAGACCCCGAACTACGGCTCCGCGATCGACCCGATGAAGTTCCTGCGCGCCAAGGGCGTCTGACCGGGACGGTCAGCCGGGGAGCGTCTCCGCGCCCGGAGGGCATCCCGCTAGGAGTCCCGCGCACCCCGGTGCGCCTGGGTGATCAGATCGGTGGCGACCTCGAGGACGGCCTTGTGCTTGTCCTCGGGGTCGCCTTCGACGTCCTGCAGGACGTGCATCCCGGCGTGCAGGGTGAACAGCGCGCTGAGACTGCGCACCTGGTCGACCAGCTCGGCCTCCGGGTCGATGAGAATGTCCCGCAGGCCCAGCAGCCGGCTCTTGAACATGTCGCCGATGCTCAGCTCGCGGACGGTGGCCTGGTTCTCCTGCATGAAGCGGAACAGGGGCGCGGCGGCCCGCAGCGCCTCGCTGTAGCGGCGCAGGATCTCGTGCTTGGTCTCCAGGGTGCGCGGCTGCTGCCCCGCCCACTCGGCCAGCTCCTCCACGGGCCGGGTGAGGTCCTCGAAGATGCTGACGAGGATCTCTTCCTTGGTCTTGAAGTGGTAGTAGAGGGCGGCCTTGGTGACCCCGAGGCGCTCGGCGATCTCGCGCAGGGAGGTCTTCTCGTAGCCCTGCTCGGCGAAGAGTTCGAGCGCCACGTCCTGGATGCGCTGGCGGGTGTCCCCGCGGCGCCGCTGCTTGGTGCCGTCCATGGTGCCGCCCATCTTCCTACGTGACCTGCGCTTCCCGGAAACTTACTTGACGCCCGGCTAGTTCGGGGCTTAGCTTCCAGTGTAGTGAACTAGCCGGGCGGCAAGTAAGTAGGGCCGCTCGGCGCAGGTACGACGTGGGGGAGCGGGTAGACGATGGCAGACGCGTCGGCGGCGGGCATCGCCGAGCAGCAGGAGGGCGGCAAACAGCCGCGGAGCGTGCGGGTGGTCCTGCTCGCGTTGATGATCGCGATGATGCTCGCAATGCTGGACAACATGATCATCGGCACTGCCATGCCGACGATCGTCGGCGAGCTGGGCGGCCTCGCGCACCTCTCCTGGGTGGTCACCGCCTACACCCTCGCCACCGCGGCCTCCACCCCGGTCTGGGGCAAGGTCGGCGACATGTACGGGCGCAAGGGCTCGTTCCTCGCCTCCATCGTGATCTTCCTGATCGGCTCGGCGCTCAGCGGCATGGCCCAGAACATGGGCGAGCTGATCGGGTTCCGTGCGGTCCAGGGGCTGGGCGCCGGCGGTCTGATGGTGGGCGTCATGGCCATCATCGGCGACCTGATCCCGCCCCGTGAGCGCGGCAAGTACCAGGGCATGATGGCGGCCGTGATGGCGCTGGCCATGATCGGCGGCCCGCTGGTCGGCGGCACCATCACCGACAACTGGGGCTGGCGCTGGGCCTTCTACATCAACCTGCCGCTGGGCGCGATCGCGCTGGCCGCCGTCGCCACCGTGCTGCACCTGCCGAAGAAGCGGTCCGAGGCCGGCATCGACTACCTCGGCGTCGTCCTGCTGACCGTCGGCATCACCGCGATCGTCCTGGTCACCACCTGGGGCGGCACCGAGTACGCCTGGACCTCTGCGCGGATCATGGAGCTGTGCGCCATCGGCGTGGCGGCGCTGGCCGGCTTCGTGTTCTGGCAGGCCCGGGCCCCCGAACCGGTGCTGCCGCTGCACATCTTCCGCAGCCGCAACTACACGCTGATGTCGGTCATCGGCTTCGTCACCGGCTTCGTGATGTTCGGCGCGACCCTGTTCCTGCCGCTCTACCAGCAGGCCGTGCAGGGCGCCTCCGCCACCAACTCCGGCCTGCTGCTCCTGCCGATGCTCGGCGCGATGCTGGTCACCTCGATGGTCGCGGGCCGGGTGACCACCGCCACCGGCCGCTACAAGGTCTTCCCGGTGGCCGGCAGCACCCTGGTGGTCGTCGGCCTCTACCTGCTGTCCACCATGGACACCGGCACCTCCCGGCTCACCTCCGGGATCTTCATGGCCGTTGTCGGCTTCGGCATGGGCTGCCTGATGCAGATCACCATGCTGATCGCGCAGAACAGCGTGGAGATGAAGGACATGGGCGTGGCCTCCTCGTCCGCGACCCTCTTCCGCACCCTCGGCTCCTCCTTCGGTGTCGCGGTGATGGGCGCGCTGTTCAACAGCCGGGTCCAGGACGCCATGGGCGACCGGGCCGGGGCGCTGGGCTCCCGGATCACCGAGCACTCCGCCCAGCTGGATGCGGCGAGCCTGGCCAAGCTGCCGGAGGCGGCCCGCGAGGCCTACCAGCACGCCGTGTCCTCCGGCACCCACGGGGCGTTCCTGCTCGGCTCCGTCGTCGCGGTGATCTCGCTGGTGGCGGCCGTGTTCGTCAAGGAGGTCCCGCTCAAGGGATCGGGCCCGGAGGACGCCCGGCCCGAGGACGCGCCCGCGCCGGCCTCGGTCGGCGAGGCCGTCTGACCGCCCGTCCTTCTCCCGCGCGAAGAGCCCCCCGGCCCTGCCCGCCGGGGGGCTCTTCGCGTGCGGAGGCCCCGCCGCCGGGACCAGGAGCCGCGGGAGCGCCCCTACGGCATCGAGGCGGTCTTCCGTGACGGCAACGGCCTCGTACCCGCGGGCGGGCTCACATCAGCATCGGGTGGCTGCCCGTGTCCGTGGGCGCGTGCTCCGGCAGCCACAGCACGGCGACCGCACCCTCGGCCGGCACGCCCTCCGGCGCCCCGGCGGGGCGCACATTGCGGAAGGTCAGCCGGGCGCCCAGCACCCGGGCCTGCCCGGCGGCGATGGTCAGGCCCAGGCCGTGGCCCCGGCCCGCCCGGTCCTTGCTGCCGGTGCGGAAGCGGCTCGGGCCCTCGGCAAGCAGGTCCTCGGGGAAGCCGGGGCCGTGGTCGCGGACCCGGATCACCCGGCCCTCGACGGTGACCTCGACGGGCGGTCTGCCGTGCCGGGCGGCGTTGGCGAGCAGATTGAACAGCACGCGCTCCAGGCGGCGCGGGTCGGTGGTGACCTCCGACTCGTGCACCACGTGCACGGTGACACCGGGCTCGCGCGCCGCCACCCGCCGGGTGACGAACTCACCGAGCAGGATGTCCTGCAGCTCCGCCCGCTCCGAGGCGCCGTCCAGCCGGGCCACCTCCAGCACGTCCTCGACCAGGGTGCGCATCGCCTTGGCCCGGTCCAGCACCAGCTCGGTCGGCCGGCCCGGCGGCAGCAGTTCGGCGGCCGTGAGCAGCCCGGTCACCGGGGTGCGCAGCTCGTGCGCGATGTCGGCGGTCACCCGGCGCTCGGCCTCCAGCCGCTGCTGCAGGGCCTCCGCCATGGCGTCCACCGCGCTGGCCAGGTCGTCGGTCTCGTCGCGCACCACCCCGCCGATGGCCTCGCGCACCCGCACATCCGTCTCGCCCTTGGCGACCCGGCCCGCCGCGGCCGCCGCCTTGCGCAGCCGGCGCGAGAGATGCCCGCCGATCAGCACCCCGAGCGCGCTGCCGCCGAGGACCACCGCGATGGAGCCGATCAGCAGGGCCTGGTCGAGGTCCTTGAGGATGTCGGAGCTGCGGTCGGTGAAGCCCGAGTGCAGCGACATCACCTGGCCGTTCTTCAGCGGCACGGCCGCCCAGATGTCCGGTGTGCCGCCCGGCCGGTCGGCCACATAGGTGGCCCGGCGCCCCGCCTCCACCTTCTGTCGCAGCTCGTCCGGCAGCTCCGGGTCGTTGATCTTGGTGTTGGGGAAGTTCAGCCGCCCGGACAGCTCGTAGTTGCGCTGCGCGACCATGATCCGCTCGTCGGCCAGATCCCGGGCGTTGTCCAGCATCGAGACCCGGGCCGCGTTGTGCACGACCAGGCTGAGCACGACCGCCACCAGGGTGCCGACCAGCGCGATGGCCGCGCTCAGCTTCCAGCGCAGCCCGGCTCCCAGACCCAGTCGCTCCACGGCCGCGGCCACCAGGCGGCTCAGCCGCCCCCGACGTCGCCCCCGCATCCGTCCGCTCAGGCCTTCAGCTTGTAGCCGAAGCCCCGGACCGTCTCGATGCGGTCCTGGCCGATCTTCGTCCGCAGCCGTTGCACATGCACATCGACCACCCGGGTGTCGCCGCCCCAGCCGTACTCCCACACCCGCTCCAGCAGCTTGTCGCGGGAGAGCACGGTGCCCGGCGCGGAGGAGAACTCCAGCAGCAGCCGCATCTCGGTCGGGGTCAGCGCCACCGGCTCCCCGGCCCGGCGCACCTCCATGCCCTCGGTGTCGATCTCGAGCTCCCCGAAGGCCAGCACCCCGCCGTCGTCCGTGCCCCCCTGTGCGTCCCGGCCGCCGCCGGCCCGCTCGAAGCGGCGCAGCACCGCCCGGATCCGGGCCACGAGCACGGCACCGTCGAACGGCTTGGTCACATAGTCGTCGGCGCCCGCCTCCAGACCGAGGACGACGTCGATGGAGTCGGCACGGGCCGACAGCATGATCACCGGGACCATCGACTCGTCGCGGATGCGCCGGCACAGGCTCACGCCGTCCAGACCGGGGACCATCACGTCGAGCAGCGCGATGTCCGGCTGCTTCGCCCGGAACGCCTCCAGCCCCGACAGCCCGTCGGGCATCGCGGTGACGGCGAAGCCGTCCCGCTCCAGGGCGAGCTGGGTCGCCTCGCGGATGACATCGTCGTCCTCGACGAACAGCACATGCGTCTGGTCTGCCATGGGTCAGTCTCAGCCTTCGGGCACCGGGGTCGGCTCCTGGCCGGCCACCTTGCCGTAGTCGTTGTGCGTGCGGTACTTCTCGGTGAAGCGTCCCGAGGTCCAGCGGTAGGTGATCACGTCCTCCCCGGACGGGCTCGACACCGGGTCGCCCGGGTCGTAGACCTGCTTGGTCACCACCAGGTCCCCCCGGTCGATCTCCGCGTACACGGGCGGCTCCTCGGCGGTGAACGCGTTGCGGTACCCGCCGTCCTCGTGGCGATACGCGTACGAGCCGACGCCCACGGCGTCGCCGCAGGTCAGTACGTTGATCACGACGTCGTCGGCGGAGCCGCCGGTCAGATTGCCGTAGGAGACGTCGACCGGGTACTCGTCGCCGACGCACGGCTTGAGGTGCCGCTTGACCTCCGCCGAGACCGCCGGGTCGTTCCTGATCAGCCGGACCGGGTCCACCCGGTCGGGGGTGCCGTCGGCGGAGTCGGCCGCCGACGAGGCGCTCGGCACCGCGTCCGCCTCGGCACGCGCCGGGCCCTCGTCCCGGGTGCCGGTGCCGCCGGTGCCGCAGCCCGCGACGAAAAGCCCGAGGGCGGCGAGCACGGCCGTCGCCGTCCCCGCCGCCTGTGCGGTTCTCCGGGCCCTTGTGGACCCCGCGCCGGTCAGGCCGCGCAACGCTCCCGCTCCTCACGCTCCAGCGCGCGTGCGTCCGACTCGCGCGCCTCCAGCTCCTCGCGGAGCCGGGCGAGCGCCCGGTGCAGCGTGCTCTTGACCGTTCCGGCCGACATGCCGAGTGCGGCGGCCGTCTCCTCCGTGGACATCTGCTCCCAGTGTCGCAGCACCACGACACTGCGCTGCTTCGGGGCGAGCACCTTCAGCACGTCCATGAGCAGGGCGCGGTCGGCGTGCTGCTCGGTGGCGTCGTCCACGCTGGCGTCCGGCAGCTGCTCGGTCGGCACCTCCTCCAGCTTGCGGGCCCGCCACCACTCGGTGCGCGTGTTGATCATGACGCGGCGCAGGTAGGCGTCGGCCAGGCGCTTGTCCTCTATGGTCTCCCAGCGGCCGTAGGTGCGGGCCAGCGCCGTCTGCAGCAGATCCTGGGCGTCCACCGGGTCCGGGACCAGGCGGCGGGCGCTGCGCAGCAGCGCGTCCTGCCGCGTGCGGACGTACTCCTCGAACTCGAGCACCTCGCCCTGCGCCATCGTGAACCGCCTCCTGCTCCCCGTTGTCCGGCCCACCCCGTACGGACCGGTGCACTGCCTGTGTTCCGTGGTCTGCGCGCCCCTCGGCGGGGCGCGCCAATGAAGCTACGGAGGGGTTGTCACGGGCCTGTGCGGGACAGCCTGCGGGGAGCCCTCGGCTACCCGTCGGTTGTGTAACGGGGGGAGGAAGCGGGCAAATCAGCGCTGCGATTGGTGCTGTTATGGGTGATTCGGGTCATTGGTTCCGCGCCGGGAGTGACACCCGAGGTGACAGTGCACCACCGGCACCCGAGCCGACAGTGCACCGCCCGGTGCGGCCGTCGTGTCAGGCGACGGGCAGCCGGTACAGGCCGCCCGGCAGCGGCTCCACCAGCCCGTCCGCCACCAGACCGTCCAGGGCCCGGGCCCGCTGCACCGGCTCGTGCCACACCCGGTCCAGCGCCGACTGCGGCACCGGGCCGTGCGCCTCGCGCAGCACCGCCAGCAGCCGGCCCCGCACCTGGCGGTCCGTCCCGGCGTAGGTCTGGCCGCGGCGCGGCGGGCCCTCGTGCGCCGGCTTGCCCGCGAGCCGCCAGGCGCACTGCGTGGCGATCGGGCAGCGGTGGCAGGCCTCGTTCTTCGCCGTGCACACCAGCGCGCCCAGCTCCATGGAGGCGGCGGCCCACCGCGCGGCGGTCGCCTCGTCCTCGGGCAGCAGGGCCCGGGCCAGCCGGCGTTCGGCGGCGGTGGTGGCGTTCGGCGGGTACTGCACCCCGGTGACCGCGCGCGCGAACACCCGCCGCACATTGGTGTCCAGCACCGGGTGCCGCTGCCCGTAGGCGAACGACGCCACCGCGGCGGCCGTGTACTCGCCGATGCCGGGCAGCGCGAGCAGCTGGGCGTGATCGGACGGCACGTCGCCGCCGTGCCGTTCCGCTATGGCGACGGCCGCGCCGTGCAGCCGCAGCGCGCGCCGCGGATAGCCGAGCCGGCCCCAGGCGCGCACCGCCTCGCCGGGCGCCTCCGCCGCGAGGTCGGCGGGGCGCGGCCAGCGGGCCAGCCACTGCTCGTAGACGGGCAGAACCCGGTTCACCGGGGTCTGCTGCAACATGAACTCACTGACCATCACCCCCCACGCGCCGGCCTCCGGGCGCCGCCAGGGCAGGTCACGGGCGTGCTTGTCGAACCATTCGATCACGGGGGAGTGCAGCGGCTCGCCAGGAGCGCGCTCGGACGCGGAATCGGCGGTGCCGCCGTACGGGGGCTTCGTGGGAGCAGTCATGACCCGTCGATCCTGCCATGCCGAAGGGGGCCGGTCGGGTACATGCGGCGGTGCGTATGGGTGCGGTTTCCGGTGAGATGCGGTGTCCGGCACCTGACGATGGGCGGGCAGTGCCGTGCCGCCGCCCGTTCGTGGTGCCGGCGGCGTGCGGGCGCCTCCGCCTCGCCCCCCGGGCGGGCGGCACTGCTCCGGGCGTCGGCACGCCATGGCCGTGGCCAAGGGTGCAAGGGACGCGATCGCGAAGGTGTGGTGGCGCTCGCCGCCCACGAGGTCCCTGGTCACTGACCGTAGGCGGCGCGCCGGTTCGGTCACGCCCCGCGGTCGTCAGGTGCCCGGTCCGGTGAAAGGCGGGGTGTCCAGGGCGAGTTCCGGGATGATGATCCGGAAAAGTTGCCGATCTCAGCGGCGGGTGGGGGCGGTCAACGCGCCGATCTCTCGTACAGTTTGCGCCGTGGGATCTCTGCGCAATCCGGTCGGGCCGCTTCCCTCCTCCATCTACTGGCGACGGAGGGTCGTACTGCTGTCTGTGCTACTGCTGTTGGCGCTGCTGATCACCTGGGCCGTCGTCAACTTGGGCGACTCCGGCGGGGGTGACCGCGGCAACGGGGCCAACGGCAAGAATCCCGCGCCGTCCATCACGCCGGGGCCGTCCGGTTCCGGGCCGGCGATCAGCCAGGCGCCCGGCGGGCGGGACGAGTCGGAGGGCGGTGGCTCCGGGGGTTCCGCCGGGTCGGGAGACGACGGGGCGAACGGTGACACCGGGGGAGCCGGGGGCGGCTCCGGTGACGGCACGGGCGCCGGAGGGAGCGCCGGGGGCGGCTCCGAAGGGGGCACGTCGGCCGGGGTCGGTGCGGGGGACGCGCTGCCGGCCGGGTCGGGGGCGGGGCTGCCCGACTGCACGCCGTCCGCGGTGCGGTTCACTCTGCGGAGTGTGCGGAACACGTACGGGCCGGGGGAGAAGCCGACGTTTCTGCTGACGGCGCGGAACGTGTCGGGGAGCGACTGCAAGGTCGATCTCGGGCCCGAGGGCGCGGTGGTGACGGTCACTCAGGCCGGTGACGAGGGTGACGATGCGTTCTGGGCGTCGGACGACTGCCCCAAGGGGGCCGGGCATCTGGTCTTCCGGGTGCCGGCGGGGGATGCCATCACCTACACGGTGAAGTGGGACCGGAAGCCGAGTGAGCCGGAGTGCGCGACGCCGAAGGGAGGATCGGCGAAGCCGGGGACCTACCTCGTGGAGGCGAAGGCGCCGGGCTTCAAGAAGGTGCAGACGTCGTTCGTGCTGGAGGCGGACTAGCGCTGCCCGCGGCGAGGCGGCCGGGGTGGCCGCAGCCGGGAACCGCGCGACCAGCCGGGACGCACCCGCAGGTACTCGAAAGCGCACGCCCCCTAGACGTAGCGCTCCAGAATGGAACTCTCCGCGAGGCGCGAGAGGCCCTCGCGGACGCTGCGGGCCCGCGCCTCGCCGACGCCGTCGACCGTCTGCAGATCGTCGACACTCGCGGCCAGCAGCTTCTGCAGGCCCCCGAAGTGCTCGACCAGCCGGTCGATGATCGCCCCCGGCAGCCGGGGGACCTTGGCCAGCAGCCTGAAGCCCCGCGGGGACACCGCGGAGTCCAGCGCCTCCGGCGACCCCGTGTACCCCAGCGCCCGCGCCACGGTCGGCAGTTCGAGCAGCTCCGCATGGGTGAGCGCGTCCAGCTCGTTCAGCGCCTCCTCGACCGTGCGGGAGCGCTTCGCGGTGGGCTCGGGGACGTAGTCCCGCACGACCAGTTCGCGCTCGGGCTCGACGCCCGCGATCAGTTCGTCCAGCTGGAGCGCGAGGAGCCGCCCGTCGGTGCCCAGCTCCACCACGTACTCGGCGATCTCGGTGGCGATGCGGCGCACCATCTCCAGGCGCTGGGCGACCGCCGAGACGTCCCGGACGGTCACCAGGTCCTCGATCTCCAGCGCCGACAGCGTGCCGGCCACCTCGTCGAGGCGGAGCTTGTAGCGCTCCAGCGTGGCCAGCGCCTGGTTGGCGCGGGAGAGGATCGCCGCGGAGTCCTCCAGGACGCGGCGCTGACCGTCGACGTAGAGGGCGATCAGGCGCATCGACTGGGAGACCGAGACCACCGGGAAGCCGACCTGCTTGGAGACCCGGTCGGCGGTGCGGTGCCGGGTGCCGGTCTCCTCGGTGGGGATGGTGGGGTCGGGGACCAGCTGGACGCCGGCCCGCAGGATCTTCGACAGGTCCGAGGACAGCACGATGCCGCCGTCGAGCTTGCACAGCTCCCGCAGCCGGGTCGCGGTGAACTCGACATCCAGGACGAAACCGCCCGTGCACAGGGCTTCGACGGTCTTGTCGGAGCCGAGCACGATCAGACCGCCCGTGTTGCCGCGGAGTACCCGCTCCAGGCCGTCACGCAGCGCCGTGCCGGGTGCCACGGCGCTCAGCGAGGCGCGCATCAGGCCCTCGGAACCGGCACTCCCGCCGGACTTTCCGGGAGCTGCTGCCCGGTCGTTGGCTGCCACTGCACTCCTCCGGTCGCAGGTTCTGGGGCGCCCCCGTTTCGCGCACTCGGTTCGTACGGACGGGCGAGACCTGGGCAAAGTCTACCGGCGGTCCTCCGCCTCCCGTGGGGCCTCTCGTCGACGGGAGCGCGGGAGGACGCGCAGAGCGTCCCCTATGTCCGCGACTTCCAGAACCTTCATGCCGGCCGGAATCTTTCCCGGATCGCCCGGCACCAGGGCATGTGTGAAACCCAGGCGGTGTGCCTCGGCGAGCCTGCGCTGCACGCCCGTGACGCGTCTCACCTCGCCCGCGAGCCCCACCTCGCCGATCGCGACCAGGTTCTTCGGCAGCGGAGTGTCGCTGGCGGCGGAGGCCAGGGCGAGCGCCACGGCCAGATCCGCGGCCGGCTCGGAGAGCTTCACCCCGCCGACCGTCGCGGAGTAGATGTCCCTTTTGCCCAAGGCGCTGATCCGTCCGCGCTGTTCCAGCACGGCCAGCATCATCGACACGCGGGAGGTCTCCAGTCCCGAGGTGGTGCGCCGGGGGGAGGGGATCTGTGAGTCGACGGTGAGCGCCTGCACTTCGGCGACGAGCGGGCGGCGGCCCTCGAGGGTGACCGTCAGGCAGGTGCCGGGGACCGGTTCGTCACGGCGGGTCAGGAAAAGTCCGCTCGGGTCCGCAAGGCCCGTGATGCCCTCGTCGTGCAGCTCGAAGCAGCCGACCTCGTCGGTGGTGCCGTAGCGGTTCTTGACGCCGCGGACCAGGCGCAGCCGGGCGTGCCGGTCGCCCTCGAAGTGCAGCACCACGTCGACCAGGTGTTCCAGCAGGCGGGGGCCCGCGATCGCGCCGTCCTTGGTGACATGCCCCACGAGCAGCGTGGACATCCCGCGCTCCTTGGAGGCGCGGATCAGCGCCCCGGCCACCTCGCGCACCTGCGCCATGCCGCCCGGGGCACCGTCGATCTCGGGAGACGCGACCGTCTGCACCGAGTCCAGGATCAGCAGCGAGGGCTTCACCGCGTCCAAGTGGCCGAGCACCGCGGCGAGATCCGTCTCGGCGGCGAGGTAGAGGTGGTCGTCGATGGCGTGGATGCGGTCGGCGCGCAGCCGGACCTGGCTCGCCGACTCCTCGCCGGTCACATACAGCGTGCGGTGCTCCTCGCTCGCCGACTTGGCCGCGACGTCCAGCAGCAGCGTGGACTTGCCCACGCCGGGCTCGCCCGCCACCAGCACCACCGCGCCGGGGACCAGCCCGCCGCCGAGCACCCGGTCCAGCTCCGGCACGCCCGTGGACCGGGCGGCGGCCTGACGCCCGTCGACCTGGCCGATGGGCAGGGCGGAGGTGGTGACCCGGCCGGGCGTGGTGGTACGGACCGCGGGCGCGCCGTACTCCTCGACGGTGCCCCAGGCCTGGCACTCGGGGCAGCGGCCGAGCCACTTGGCCGTCTGCCAGCCGCACTCGGTGCAGCGGTAGGACGGGCGGTCCTTGGTGGTCTTGGTGCGGGCAGCCATGCGCACAAGGTATAGGCCGCCTCTGACAGCGGGTGGCGTCCGGCCCGGGACCGCGGCGGCGTCCGGCCCGGGACCGCGGCGGCGCCCGGCATCCGGTGCCTCGCACGGAGAGCCTCCCGAGGGCATCGCGGGCGCACGCCGGGGCGTCGCGGAGCGGAGCGCCAGGAAACGCGCCGGGGGTGCGCCGCGAGTGCGCCGGGAACGGGCTGAAAAATCGTCCCATCCGTTGAGCGCCAAGGAATCCGTCCTCGATTGAGGGATCGTTTCACCCGTATGGATTAAAAGAGCGCAGCGCTCCGGAAGGGGCCGCCCGAGGCCCCCTACGGTCGCCGAATGATGAGCAGTGGCCCGGAGACCTCGACCCGCACGACCGGCGCACACCGGGCGCACCGCGAGGTGCGTGACCGTGGGGCCGCTCGCGCACTCGCGAAGCGGCCGCCCGCGCCGTACGAGCCGTACCTGGACGGGCTGTTCACCTACTGCCTGTCCGTGCTGTGCGATCACGACGCGGCGACCGCCGCCCTCGCCGACGTCCTCGCCGTCGCCGAGCGCCGCGCCCGCCACGTCCCCGACGCACCCGGTGAGCGCAAGGCCTGGCTGTACGCGCTGGCCCGCTGGGCCTGCCTGTGCAAGCTGACCGAGGCCAAGCAGAAACGTCAGACCACGCACGCGGCGGGCCGCACCGGCCGGCAGCACACCCCCCGCCCCGCCCGCACCGCCTCCGCGCCGCCCGTCTCCGAGGAGGTCCAGGAGCAGCGCCGGCGCGAACTGGCCCTGCTGGCGTGGCCGGAGGCCGCCGGCACCACCCCGGAGCAGCGTGAGGCGCTGGAACTCGCCGTGCGCCACAAGCTGGACGCCGGCGAGGTGGCCGCCGTGCTCGGCATGGACCCGGCCGCCGCACGCGACCTGCTCGCCTCGGCCGCCTGCGAGGTGGAGCGCACCCGGGCGGCGCTCGCCGTCGTCGAGCAGGGCAGCTGTCCGGGCGTGGCGCATCTCACCGGTGACCACCAGCTGGTGCTCAGCAGCGCCGTGCGCCGCGAGCTGGTCCGGCACGTCGACGACTGCCCCCGCTGCCGCCGCACCGCCCAGCGGGCCGTCCCCGGCCGCTGGCCCGGCACCACGGTCACGCCCGACGCGCTGCCCGTGCTGCCCGCGCCCACCGCGGCGCTGTACGCCGCCATGGCGCACCACCCCCGCGGGCGCACCGCCGCACCCCGCTTCGACCGGCGCGGCTTCCCCATGGATCCCAAGGACCGGGCGGCCCGCCGGGACCGGCTGCGGGCCCGCGCGGTCACCACGACCGTGGTGGCCACCGTCGTCGCCGCGCCGGTGCTCGCCCTGTGGGCCGCCTACCGGGGCACCCCCGTGGGCGAGGCGCAGGACGGCCGCTCGGCCTCCGCGCGGGAGGCGGACGGCCCCTTCGACCTGGACGGCGACGGAGCCGGCGGCTACGAGAACGCCGGCAACGCCAGCACCCACCCCGGCGCGCGCTTCGGCACGAAGGGCAAGGACGCCAAGGCGGACGTGTCCGTGGAGGTCGTCGACGTCACGGGCACCGGGCAGCAGGGGGCGGCCGCGCTGGACGTCACGGCCGGACACAGCGGCGACACCACGCTGATCACCCTCACCGCGACCGGTACCGTGCCCGTCCGCTGGTCGGCGTCGACCGGGGCGTCCTGGCTCTACCTCAGCCAGTCCTCGGGCCTGCTCCAGCCCGGCGAGTCCCTGACGATCAAGGTGTACGTCGACCAGCTGCGCGAACCGTCAGGGCACTGGAGCGCCCGGGTGGCGATCGCCCCGGCGGGTGTGGTCGTCACCATCGACGGCTACGGCCCCGTCCCGAGCCCCTCCGCCCCTTCGACGCCCACCGGCTCGCACCCCGGCCACCCCGGCACGCCCAGCAGCCCGCCGCCGTCCACCTCGGACCCTGAGCCGGACCCGACGGGTCCTTCCCCCTCGGACCCCGAACCGAGCGACCCGCCCCCGACCTCCCAGGACCCCGAGCCCGGCACCGGCGACCCGGCCGACGACGTCCCCACGGACCCGGCGCCACCGCCGGACGGGCCCGGCACCCCCGATCAGACGCCCTGACGCCGCCCCGGGGCCTGCGCGCCCGATGCGACGGCCCGATATCACGTCCCGCGGCCGGTGTTCCGCTCCGGATCGCTCGCGGGCTGCCCGGGCTGCTGCGGGTCCGCCGGGTGGGGGGCCACCAGCGGCAGCTGCGAGGCCAGGCGCTGCTCGCACAGCTCGACCAGCCGGTGGTAGCCGGCCTTGCCCATCAGCTCGGTCAGTTCGGCCCGGTAGGAGACGTACACCGGCTCGCCCGCGCCGTGCGCCGAGGTCGCCGAGGTGCACCACCAGTGCAGGTCGTGACCGCCCGGCCCCCAGCCGCGCCGGTCGTACTCGCCGATCGACACCTGCAGCACCCGGGTGTCGTCGGGGCGGTCGATCCAGTCGTAGGTGCGCCGGATCGGCAGCTGCCAGCACACGTCCGGCTTGGTCTCCAGCGGCTCGCGGCCCTCCTTCAGAGCGAGGATGTGCAGCGAGCAGCCCATGCCGCCGGGGAAGCCCGGCCGGTTCTGGAAGATGCAGGAGCCCTGGTAGGGGCGGGTCTGGCGGTCGCCGTCCTCGTCCACGGACACCCAGCCGTTCTTCGTGCCCTCGGCGTGGTGCTGCCAGATGTCCGGTGTGAGGCGTGCCACATGCTCGGCGACCCGCTTCTCGTCGTCCTCGTCCGAGAAGTGGGCACCCAGCGTGCAGCACCCGTCGTCCGCGCGGCCGGCCTGGATGCCCTGGCAGCCGCTGCCGAAGATGCAGTTCCAGCGAGAGGTAAGCCATGTCAGATCGCAGCGGAAGACCTGCTCGTCGTCCGCCGGATCAGGAAACTCCACCCAGGCGCGAGCGAAGTCGAGCCCCTTCTCGTCGTCCACAGGGGGCTCGGCCGCAGGAACCGCGGGCGTCGCGGTCTCCTTGGCTCGCTTGTCCTTCTTGGGCGACTTCGCGTCCTTCGCCTTTTTCGTCTTTGGCACCCGTCCAGGGTAAGTCGCCCGGACCGCGACTCCGCACCGCCGTGGGCAGTAGCGTTCCGTACGTGAGACTTGGTGTCCTCGACGTCGGTTCGAACACGGTGCACCTGCTGGTGGTGGACGCGCACCCCGGCGCCTGCCCGCTGCCCGCGCACTCGCACAAGGCGGAACTCCGCCTCGCCCAGCTCCTCGACGGCGACGGGGCGATCGGCTCGGCCGGCGTGGAGCGGCTGGTCTCCGTCGTCCAGGACGCCCTCACCGCCGCGGAGGACAAGGGCGTCGAGGACCTGCTGCCGTTCGCGACCTCCGCGGTGCGCGACGCGGTCAACGCCGACGAGGTGCTCGACCGGGTGCGCCAGGAGACCGGCGTCGGGCTCCAGGTGCTCACCGGCGAGGAGGAGGCCCGGCTGACCTTCCTCGCCGCCCGCCGCTGGTTCGGCTGGTCCGCGGGCAAGCTGCTGGTCATCGACATCGGCGGCGGCTCCCTTGAGATCGCCTACGGCATGGACGAGGAGCCCGACGCCGCGGTGTCGCTGCCGCTGGGCGCCGGCCGCCTCACCGCGGCCTGGCTGCCCGGCGACCCGCCCGCACCGGACGACGTCCGCGCCCTGCGCCGCCATGTGCGCACCGAGATCGCCCGCACGGTCGGCGACTTCAGCCGCCTCGGCGCCCCCGACCATGTCGTGGCCACCTCCAAGACCTTCAAGCAGCTCGCCCGCCTCGCCGGCGCCGCCCGCTCCGCCGAGGGGCTCTATGTGCAGCGCGAGCTGAAGCGCGAGTCCCTGGAGAACTGGGTGCCGCGCCTGGCCGGGATGACCGCCGCCGAACGCGCCGAACTCCCCGGAGTCTCCGAGGGCCGTGCCAACCAGCTGCTCGCCGGCGCCCTGGTCGCGGAGGCCGCGATGGACCTCTTCGCCGTCGAGCGTCTGGAGATCTGCCCCTGGGCCCTCCGCGAGGGCGTCATCCTGCGCCGCCTGGACCACATGGACCAGGGCTGAGACAGGCCCTGGGAGACGGCCCGGCGGGCCCGCCGGAGCACGGCGCGCGACCCGCCGGGTCAGGCCCGCGCGCCGGAGGAGCACGTCAGGGGCACCTCGGCCGATGGAGACCGCAGGCCTCGGGACGAGCGCATATGGCGTCCGCCACAAGGGCGATCGGGCGCCCGGCCCCCACCCGTTGCCACCCCGTAACCTGTCCCTCATGGCCAAGCCCCTCGTGCGCGTCCCGGATGCGAAGGTCGCCCTGTCGACGGCCTCCGTCTATCCGGAGTCCACGGCGACGGCCTTCGAGATCGCGGCCCGTCTCGGATACGACGGCGTCGAGGTCATGGTGTGGACCGACCCGGTCAGCCAGGACATCGAGGCGCTGCGGCGGCTCAGCGACTACCACCGCATCCCGATCCTCGCCGTGCACGCCCCCTGCCTGCTCATCACCCAGCGGGTGTGGTCCACCGACCCGTGGACCAAGCTCCAGCGGGCGCAGGCGGCCGCCGAGAAGCTGGGCGCGAGCACCGTCGTGGTGCATCCCCCGTTCCGCTGGCAGCGGCAGTACTCCCGCGGTTTCGTGGAGGGCATCTGGCGGATGGCGGACGAGACGGATGTGAAGTTCGCCGTGGAGAACATGTACCCCTGGCGCTACCGCGACCGCGAGATGCTCGCCTACGCCCCCGACTGGGACGTCACCAAGGACGACTACCGCCACTTCACCATCGACCTCAGTCACGCCGCGACCGCCCGCGCCGACGCCCTGCGGATGCTGGACCGCATGGGCGACCGGCTCGGCCACGTCCACCTCGCCGACGGCCGCGGCTCCGCCAAGGACGAGCACCTGGTCCCCGGCCGCGGCACCCAGCCCTGCGCCGAGGTGCTCGAGCACCTCGCCCGCACCGGCTTCGACGGCCATGTGGTGATCGAGGTCAACACCCGCCGCGCCATGTCCAGCGCCGAGCGCGAGGCCGACCTGGCGGAGGCGCTGGCCTTCACCCGCCTGCACCTCGCCTCGGCCTCCGCACCGGCAGGGGTGCCGCACCCGTGACCGGTCTCACCGCGCCCGGCGGCGACGCGGACCCGCCCGCCGGCGCCGAGGGACCGGCCCGCCGCCGCGGGCGCCCCCCGCGCACCGAGTCCGCCGGCACCCGCGACCGCATCCTCGAAGCGGCCCGCGAGGTCTTCTCCGAACGCGGCTACGACAAGGCGTCCGTACGGGGCATCGCCAAGGCCGCCGGTGTGGACTCCGCGCTGGTGCACCACTACTTCGGCACCAAGGAGCAGGTCTTCGAGGCCGCGGTGGAGGTCGCCTTCGCACCGGCGCTGGCGATGCGGGACTCGGTGGTCACCGGCCCGATCGAGGAGGCCGGCGAGCGGATGACCCGGATCCTGATCGGCCTCTGGGAGAACCCGGTGACCCGGGCCCCGCTGCTGGCGATCGTCCGCTCGGCCGTGAACAACGAGACCGCGGCCGCCGTCTTCCGCCGTCTGATCGCCGGCCAGCTGCTGCGCCACATCGCCGCCCGGGTCGGCCGGCCGGACGCGGAGCTGCGCGCCGAGCTGGCCGCGGCGCAGCTCGTCGGCGTCGCCATGGTCCGCTATGTGATCAAGGTGGAGCCGCTGGCCTCGGCGGACCCCGAGCAGATCATCCGGCGTGTGGCGCCCGTGGTGCAGGGGCACCTCACCGGGCCCTGAACGCCCGCGCGGCGGACGCGGCAGCGCCGGCTCCGGGAACCGGCGGCACCGGGCCCCGGGACCCGGAGGAACGGGACCCGGGAAAACGGGTCCGGCGAACTGAGATACGCATCCCGCATTCCGGACACCTTGTCCCGCCCTCTGGATGACCGGCGTACGCTCGTCACAGCCGGACCTGTCCGGTCCGCACTCTTCGAAGAAGGTCTGAAGGAGCGAGCGACGATGCCCGAGCTGAGGTCCCGCACAGTCACCCACGGCCGCAACATGGCGGGCGCCCGCGCCCTTATGCGTGCCTCGGGTGTACCCGGTGCGGACATCGGGCGAAAGCCGATCATCGCGGTCGCCAACAGCTTCACCGAGTTCGTGCCCGGCCACACCCACCTGGCCCCGGTCGGCCGCATCGTCAGCGAGGCGGTGAAGGAGGCCGGCGGCATCCCCCGCGAGTTCAACACCATCGCCGTGGACGACGGCATCGCCATGGGCCACGGCGGCATGCTCTACTCGCTGCCGTCCCGCGACATGATCGCGGACAGCGTGGAGTACATGGTCGAGGCCCACCGCGCCGACGCCCTGATCTGCATCTCCAACTGCGACAAGATCACCCCGGGCATGCTCAACGCGGCGCTGCGCCTGAACATCCCCACGGTGTTCGTCTCCGGCGGCCCGATGGAGTCCGGCCGCGCCACCCTGGTCGACGGCACCGTCCGCACGCTGGACCTGGTCGACGCCATGGTCGAGGCCGCCAACGAGAAGGTCTCCGACGCGGACGTGCTGCGCATCGAGGAGAACGCCTGCCCCACCTGCGGCTCCTGTTCCGGCATGTTCACCGCCAACTCGATGAACTGCCTGACCGAGGCGATGGGCCTGTCCCTCCCCGGCAACGGTTCGGTCCTCGCCACCCACACCGCCCGCAGGGACCTCTACGTCCGCGCGGCCCACACGGTGATGGACCTCACCCGCCGCTACTACGAGCAGGACGACGAGTCGGTCCTGCCGCGCAGCATCGCCACCTTCCAGGCCTTCGAGAACGCCATGGCCCTGGACATCGCCATGGGCGGCTCCACCAACACGATCCTGCACCTGCTGGCCGCCGCCCAGGAGGCGGAGGTCCCCTTCGGCCTCACCGAGATCGACGCCCTCTCCCGCCGCGTCCCCTGCCTGGCCAAGGTGGCACCGAACGTCGCCAAGGACCGGACGTACTACATGGAGGACGTGCACCGCGCCGGCGGCATCCCCGCCCTCCTCGGCGAACTGCACCGCGCGGGCCTGCTGAACGAGGACGTGCACTCCGTCCACAGCCCCTCGCTGGCCGACTGGCTGAAGACCTGGGACATCCGCGGCGGCTCACCGTCCGCTCAGGCCGTGGAGCTGTGGCACGCGGCGCCCGGCTGTCGTCGCTCCGCCGAGGCCTTCTCCCAGTCCGAGCGCTGGGAGTCGCTCGACGAGGACGCCGAGAACGGCTGCATCCGCTCCGTCGAGCACGCCTACTCCAAGGACGGCGGCCTCGCCGTGCTGCGCGGCAACCTCGCCGTCGACGGCTGCGTGGTGAAGACGGCCGGAGTCGACGAGTCCATCTGGACCTTCGAGGGCCCTGCGGTGGTCTGCGAGTCGCAGGAGGAGGCCGTCGAGAAGATCCTCACCAAGCAGGTCGAGGAGGGCGACGTCGTCGTCATCCGCTACGAGGGCCCCAAGGGCGGCCCCGGCATGCAGGAGATGCTCTACCCGACCTCGTACCTGAAGAGCCGCGGCCTCGGCAAAGCCTGCGCCCTGGTCACCGACGGCCGCTTCTCCGGCGGCACCTCCGGCCTGTCCATCGGCCACGCCTCCCCGGAGGCGGCCGCCGGCGGCACCATCGCCCTGGTCGAGGACGGCGACCGCATCCGCATCGACATCCCCAACCGCTCCATCGAGCTCCTCGTCGACAGCACCGAACTCGCCCGCCGCGAGGAGGCGCTGAACGGCCGTTACGCGCCGAAGAACCGCGACCGCAAGGTCTCCGCGGCGCTGAAGGCCTACGCCGCCATGGCGACGAGTGCCGACAAGGGCGCGGTCCGGGACGTCTCCAAGCTGGGCTGATCCGAGCGGCATGACCCGAGCGGGCTGATCGGAGTGGGCTGATCCGAGCGGAGCTGATCCGGGCCGGTTGATCCCAGGGGGCTCGTCCGCATCCCGCCGGAAGCCCGCCGACGACATGCGGCCGAGGGCCGCCCCCGCGAGCGCGACGACCTCACGGCGGCGGCCCTCGGCCGTTTCCCCACCGGCCTCCTGTGCCGCCTACCAGCCCTCCGGGTTCCGCCCGTCCACGGCGAACACGGTCCCGTCCGGCGCCGCGGCGTACACCCGCCCGCCTCCGACCACCGGCGCCGGCAGCGAGGCGGGCACCCGGTCCCCGCGCTTGCCGAGCCGCGCCGCGGTCTGCCCGGCCAGCCGCCCCGTCCGGGCATCCACGGCGAGCAGCCGGCCGTCGGGCGCGGTGACGTGGACATACCGGTCGTCGGCGGCGGGCGCGGAGGTGCGGGCGGCACCGGTCTCCAGGCTCCACCGCTGCCGCAGCGCATCCGTGTCGAAGGCGACGATCCTGCCGCCGCCGCCCGAGAGGTAGGCGATGCCGCCCCGGACCATCCCCAGCGGCTGCTCCAGGGGGACGGGCAGCGCCGCCCGGCGCGTCCCACGGGTGCCGGGCTCGTAGCGGACCACGGACTGCGCCGTCCCGTGGACGGTGTCGAGGGCGAGGAGCACCATCGCCCCGTCCGCCGTCCCGGCCGGCCAGAGGTACCCGGCCATCTCCGCTTCCCAGCGCACCTCGCCGCTCCGCGGATCGACCGCCGTGACCCGGGTGCGGCTGCCGTCGAGGGACGTGCTGACCGCGTACGCCAGCGGATCGCCGGGGAACGAGTGCAGCACCACCGGCGCCGAGTGGCCCGGCAGCGGGCGGCGCCACCGCCGGTCGCCGGTCGCGCTGTCGAGGGCGGTGAGGGTCCCGTCAGCACCCATGAGCAGCAGCGTGTCCCCGGCGACCACGCTGTTGTCGTGCACGGCGGCCTCCTGCCACCACGTCGGCTCGCCCGAGGCGGGGTCCAGGGCCAGCAGGCCCCGGCTCAGGCTGAGCAGGGGGTGGACGAGACCCCCCGAGAGGACCGGCGGGCCGCTCGGCTCGTTCGGCACCGGGCGCCGCCACAGCACGTCCCCGTCGTCCGGGTCGAGCGCGACGACCTTCCCCGCGTGCGTACACAGCAGCCGTCCCGCCCCGTGGGAGCACTGGGCGAAGCCCTGCTCACCGGTCGGGGCAGCCTCCCACGGCGTGAAGGCCGAGGCCGCCGCCGCGTCGGTGCGCGTGGCGGTCTTCTCGGGGGTCTCGTCCACCCCCGCGAGAAGCTGGAGCGAGACCAGGCCGCCGGTCAGCGCCAGGGCCAGCGCCCCCGCCCCCAGAGCGGCCTTCCGCCCGGGACGCCGGGCGGGGCGACGGCCCGCCTCCGGGGCGGCGGGCTCATCCGCGGGCTTCTGCGCGGGGTTCTCCGCGGGCTCGCCGGCGGGCTGTCCGGCACGCTTCCCGGCCGGGGCCAGGCCGGACGCCTCGCCGGCTTCCACGCTGCGCTTCTCGGCGGGCCCGGAGGGAGCGAGGTCCTCGGCGGGGCCGTGGGGCGGCCCCGCGACGGGTGCCCCGGCGTGCTCCCCGGCCCCCGTGCCGGATGCGTCCGTCCCCATCCGCTGCATCGGAATGAACGCCTGGGTGTCGTACGAGGCCGCCACCGACCGCAGTTCGCGCATCAGCTCGTCGGGAGCCGGCCGGTCCTCGGGCTCCTTGGCCAGACACCGGAGCACCAGCGGGGCCAGGCCGTCCGGCACGCCCGTCAGATCCGGCTCGTCGTGGACCACCTGATAGGCGACGATGTAGGGGCTGTCGGAGTCGAACGGCCCCTGCCCGGTCGCCGCGTGCACCAGGACGGAACCGAGGGCGAAGATGTCCGCGGCGGGCCCCACCTCGCGGGGGCTGCGGAACTGCTCGGGTGCCATGAACGGCGGAGTGCCGATCAATTTGCCCGTCTCGGTGCGCAGTTCGCTGTCGCTGGGCCGGGAGATGCCGAAGTCGATGACCTTCGGCCCGTCCTCGGCCAGCAGGACATTGCTCGGCTTGAGGTCCCGGTGCACCACACCCACCCGGTGGATGTCGCGCAGCGCCTCCGCGAGGCCGGCCATCAGCCGGCGCAGCTGGGACGCCGGCAGCGGCCCGTGCTGCTTCACCTGCTCGGCGAGCGTCGGCCCCGGGATGAACAGCGTGGCCATCCACGGCCGTTCGGCCTCCGGGTCGGCGTCCACCACCGGGGCGGTGAAGGCGCCGCTCACCCGCCGCGCCGCCGCGACCTCCTGCCGGAAGCGCCCCCGGAACTCCGGGTCCCGCGCGAACTCCGCGTGCACGACCTTCACCGCGAGCTTCAGACCCGAGGTGCTGCGCGCCAGATGCACCACGCCCATGCCGCCGGAGCCCAGCCGCGACTCCAGCCGGTAGTGCCCGGCGTACTCGGGAAGTTCCGCTTCCGCGCCCGCTCCGGCGTCCCGCTGTGGCGCCATGGAACCACCCCCGTGCTGTTCGTCCGCGCGCGCGAATCACGGAGCCTAGTCGATGAGACGTACGAGACCGAGAGGGCTTGTGGGGACCTGTAGTCCTCGCGTGCGAGTTGCGAACGCGTGTTTCGTCCTGTGCCCCGAGGGAATGAACGTGGTCCCATGGCAGTCATGGGGCTCGACGGGGGAGGAACGACATGTCTGTCGACGGCATCGAAGAGGCCGAGCCGCGCACCGAGGAGGCCGTCACCACGACGGCAGCGGCGGCCGTCCGCTCCTACCCGGTGGCACCGGGCGTCCGGCTGAACGTCCGCAGCGGCCCGGGCACGGGCTACCGCATCGTGCGCGTCCTGCCGGCGGGAGCCAAGGTCCCGATCCACTGCCAGCGGCCCGGCACCACAGTGACCGGCACCTACGGCACCAGCAAGATCTGGGACAACATAGGCAGCGGCGAGTACGTCTCGGACGCCTATGTGAAGACCGGCAGCGACGGCTACGTGACGTCGCGCTGCTCCTGATCCCGCCAGGGGCCCGCGGCCCGGCCGGCGCCATAATCGAAGCGTGAGCGCAGCGAACGGCACCCCGGACCGCGCCGCGGGCACCCCGGACACCTCCGGCGGTCCCCGGCCCGAACCTCTCCGCTTCTTCGGGACGACCTGGTTCGACCACGGCCGCGGCTACGCCGCCCGCCGGGTCGGCGTCTCCGCCGGCTCCCTGGCCGCCGCGGCCGCCTCCTGCTTCGTGCTGCGCATCGCCTACCAGGGCCTGCAGATCGCCCAGGTCGGCAGCTTCGTCAATCTGCTGCTGGTGGTGATGTTCGCGGTGTGCAGCGCACTCGCCTTCCGGCACACCTGGGAGGGCTTCACCCGCCGCCACGACCCGGCCCGCCAGTCCGCCCTGCGCGGCATGCTGGGCATCGGCTTCGTCGGCTCCCTCCTCGCCTACTTCTTCCGCTCCCTCACCGAGGCCCCCGGCGAGAAGCTGCTCCGCGAGGAGTACGAGACCGCCCGCGCCCAGTACGAGAAGCGCGTCTCCCGCCGCTCGGGCAACCCGAAGAAGCGCCGCCGCGCCTGAGCGGCGCCTTCCGGCCCGCCCGCGCGCCAGACACCTCACTCGCACACCGGGCAGCAGCCCCCTCCCAGGGCGGCGGCCTGCCGTCGGCGACCGCACACCCGTGCCGCCGGCGGAAGGCCGCCGCCCTGTGTCGTGTGCGCGGTGTCGTGTGCGCGGTGGCGTGGACGCCGTTCCCGGATCCAGGACCGAGCCGTTCCGGATCCAGCCCCGACCACCGACTGCTCCGGAGCCAGGACCGCCGACCGGCCGCTTGACGGACCACACCCCCGGGAGGATTATTCATCACATGATGAATTACTCCTCCGGGCCGCTCCACCGCCCGGAACCGGACCCACCGGCCGTACGCGCCCAGGACCTCACCGTCGTCCGGGGCTCCAGGGCCGTCCTGCGCAACCTCGGCTTCACCGTCCCGCGCGGCCAGATCACCGGCCTCCTCGGCCCCTCCGGCTGCGGCAAGTCGACCCTGATGCGCTCCATCGTCGGCACCCAGGCCAAGGTCACCGGCACCCTGGACGTCCTCGGCCGCCCCGCGGGACACCCCTCCCTGCGCGCCCGCATCGGCTACGTCACCCAGGCCCCGTCCGTCTACGACGACCTGACCGTCCGTCAGAACCTCGAGTACTTCGCGGCCATCCTCCACCCCGGCCGCGCCGCCGCCGGGCTGCGCCGCGAGAGCGTCACCCGCGCCATCGCCGACGTCGACCTCACCAGCCACGCCGACGCCCTCGCCGGCAACCTCTCCGGCGGACAGCGCAGCCGCGTCTCCCTCGCCGTCGCCCTCCTCGGCACCCCCGAGCTGCTCGTCCTCGACGAGCCCACCGTCGGTCTCGATCCCGTGCTGCGCCGCGACCTCTGGCAGCTCTTCCACGACATCGCCGCCGAGCGCGGCACCACACTGCTGGTCTCCTCGCACGTCATGGACGAGGCCGAGCGCTGCCACCGCCTGCTCCTGATGCGCGCAGGCGAACTCCTCGCCGACGACACCCCCGACGCCCTGCGCGACCGCACCGGAGCCGACACCGTCGAAGCGGCCTTCCTGCACCTTGTCGACGCGGCGATCGCCGCGGGCCGCACCGAGGAGACCACCTCATGAGCACCAGCACCTCCCCGACCGCCGGCGCACCCGCCGCCCCGACCCGCGCCCTCAACCTCTCCCGCACCCTCGCCACGGCCGGCCGGGTGCTGCGCCAGCTCCGGCACGACCCGCGCACCATCGCCCTGATGCTGCTGGTGCCCTGCCTGATGCTCTTCCTGCTCCGCTACGTCTTCGACGGCAGCCCGCGCACCTTCGACAGCATCGGCGCCAGCCTGCTCGGCATCTTCCCGCTGATCACGATGTTCCTGGTGACCTCCATCGCCACCCTGCGCGAACGCACCTCCGGCACCCTCGAACGCCTGCTGGCCATGCCGCTCGGCAAGGGGGACGTGATCGCCGGCTACGCCCTCGCCTTCGGCACCCTCGCGATCGTCCAGTCCGCCCTCGCCACCGGCCTCGCCCTGTGGTTCCTGGACCTGGACGTCACCGGCAGCGCCTGGCTGCTGCTCCTCGTCGCCCTGCTCGACGCGTTGCTCGGCACGGCCCTCGGTCTGTTCGTCTCGGCCTTCGCGGCCTCGGAGTTCCAGGCGGTGCAGTTCATGCCGGCCGTGATCTTCCCCCAGCTGCTCCTGTGCGGGCTGTTCACCCCGCGCGACAACATGCACCCCGTCCTGGAGGCCATCTCCGACGTCCTGCCCATGTCCTACGCCGTCGACGGCATGAACGAGGTGCTCAGGCACACCGACATGACCGCCACCTTCGTCCGCGACGTGCTGATCGTCGCCGGCTGCGCCCTGCTGGTCCTCGGCCTGGGAGCGGCGACCCTGCGCCGCAGGACCGCCTAGCGGGCGGCACGCGAGCCGGCGCCGCCGCCGGCGGCGCCCATGCGAGCCGGTGACCGCGACCGCGCCATCGTCCCGCCCGGCCGTCCCGCCTGCCGGACACCGGCCCGCCCCGCAGCGTCCGGGGTGCGAGGATGAAACCGGACATCGCACACCCCCGGAGGGCACCCGCAGCCATGACCCAGAAAGTCGCAGTCCTCGGCACCGGCAAGATCGGCGAAGCCCTGCTCAGCGGAATGATCCGCGCCGGCTGGGCCCCCGCCGACCTCCTGGTCACCGCCCGCCGCCAGGAGCGGGCCGAGGAACTCCGCACCCGCTACGGCGTCACCCCGGTCACCAACCAGGAAGCCGCCAAGATCGCCGACACCCTGATCCTCACGGTCAAGCCGCAGGACATGGGCGCCCTCCTCGACGAACTCGCCCCGCACGTCCCCGCCGACCGCCTGGTCATCAGCGGCGCCGCCGGCATCCCCACCGCCTACTACGAGGAGCGGCTCGCCGCGGGCACCCCCGTGGTCCGCGTCATGACCAACACCCCCGCCCTGGTCGACGAGGCCATGTCGGTCATCTCCGCAGGCAGCCACGCCACCGCCGAACACCTCGCCCACGCCGAGGAGATCTTCGGTGCCGTCGGCAAGACCCTCCGCGTCCCCGAATCCCAGCAGGACGCCTGCACCGCCCTCTCCGGCTCCGGCCCGGCGTACTTCTTCTACCTGGTCGAAGCCATGACCGACGCCGGCATCCTGCTCGGCCTGCCCCGCGACAAGGCCCACGACCTGATCGTCCAGTCCGCGATCGGCGCGGCGACCATGCTCCGCGACAGCGGCCAGCACCCGGTGACCCTCCGCGAGAACGTCACCTCACCCGCGGGCACCACCATCAACGCCATCCGCGAACTCGAGAACCACGGCGTCCGCGCCGCCCTGATCGCCGCCCTCGAAGCCGCCCGCGACCGCAGCCGCGAACTCGCCACGGGCAACAACGGCTGACCGCCCGGTACCCCCAACCGCCCGGCCCGCCGCCCCCCACCCGGGCGCGGGCCGAGCCGCTGCTCGCGCCGGCGGGATCCCGCCGGAGGATGCTCCCGCCCGGCCGCGGTCTCACGTCGCCGCAGCCGGCACCTCCTGCGTCGCCGGCAGGCGGGCGAAGCGCCCGCCGTGGAGCGAGACCGCTGTCGCCCGGGGCCAGCTCGTCGGCCGTCAGGGTCCAGCCGAACGGACCGGGCAGTCGCACGTGTGCACGGCGTCCAGCGGGAACAGCACGTCGTAGCCGAGGTTGCCGCCCATGCGGGCCGTCGTCTCGTTGCACATGCTCACCTGGATGCCGGCGATCACGATCTGCCGCACTCCGGCACCCTTCAGCCGCCCGTCGAGCCCGACGCCCTCTTCACCGAGGGCGGCAACCCGTGGACCTCGGCCGGCACCGCCGCCGGCATCGACCTCTGTCTCCACCTGGTCCGCCTCGCCCACGGAGCCGAAACCGCCGCCACCGTCGCTCGCTCCATGGTCACCGCCCCCTTCCGCACCGGCACCCAGGACAGGTTCATCCAGTACTCCACACCCAGCACCAACCCCGACACCCTCGCCGCCGTACACGCATACGCCCTGCGCCACCTCCACGAACCACTCACCGTCGCCGGTCTCGCCCGCCACGCGGGCATGGCACCGCGCACCTTCGCCCGACACTTCACCGCCGCCACCGGCACCACCCCGCTGCACTGGCTCCACGACCAGCGCATCGCCGCCGCCCGGCGCCTCCTCGAGCGCACCGACCTCCCCATGCCCGAGGCCGCCCGCCGCGCCGCCTTCGGCAGCGAGGTCACGATGCGCCAGCACGTCGCATCGCGCCTCGCCACCAGCCCCCGCGCCTACCGGGCCGCGTTCAGCGCCACCGCCTCCTCGGCCGCACCCTCACCGGCCCCCGCCGGCAGCAGCCCGATCGCGCGGTAGGCGGCGTCCACCACCGGACGCGCCATCTCCCGCGCCCGCCGCGCACCCTCCCGCAGCACCCCCTCCACATAACCCGGATCCGCGCACAGCTCCCGATGCCGCTGCTGCACCGGCCGCAGCACTTCCACCACGGCCTCGGCCGCGTCCTTCTTCAAAGCGCCGTACGACTCGTATACACCGGCCAGCTCCTCCGGGTTCCCACCCGAGCACGCAGCGAGAATCTCCAGCAGATTCGCCACCCCCGGCCGGGACTCCCGGTCGTAGACGACCTCCCGCCCGCTGTCGGTCACCGCCCGCATGACCTTCTTGCGCACCACGTCCGGCTCGTCCAGCAGATAGACGATCCCCGGCCCGGTGTCCTCGCTCTTGCCCATCTTCGACGCCGGGTCCTGCAGATTCATCACCCTCGCCGCCACCGCCGGCGATGTCGCCCGCGGCACCGTGAAGGTGTGCCCGTACCGGTGGTTGAACCGCACCGCCAGATCCCGCGCCAGCTCGACATGCTGCGTCTGGTCGTCCCCCACCGGCACCTCGTCGGTCCGGTACGCCAGGATGTCCGCCGCCATCAGCACCGGATACGTCAGCAGCGACAGCCGCACACTCCCGCCCCGGCGCTGCTCCCGCGCGGCCTTCTCCTTGTACTGGATCATCCGCCGCATCTCGCCGTCGGTCGCCACGCACTCGAGCAGATACGACAGCCGCGCATGCTCATCCACATGGCTCTGCACGAACAGGGTGCACCGCTCCGGATCCAGCCCCGACGCCAGCAGCAGCGTCGCCGCCTGCCGGCTGAGCCTGCGCACCCGCGCCGGGGCGTGGTCCACGGTCAGTGCGTGGAGGTCGACGACGCAGAACAGCGCATCGGCCCGGTACTGGTCGACCTCGGCCCACCGCCGCATGGCCCCCAGGTAGTTCCCCAGCGTCAGATGCCCGGTCGGCTTGACCCCGCTGAAAACCCGCGTCATCTCGTCTCTCCTTCTCGTCGGGTCCGGGCCGCCGTCCCGGCCGGCCGCCCCCGGAGTCCTGGGAGGAGAAACGAAAACGGCCGCCGGAGCGGCGGCCGTTGAGTGCATACGCAGCGACGGCCGCCGTCAGGCGGCCCACCAGAACTGGCAGTGCGTACGCGTCGTCATGGGGACAAGAGTACGCCCGGAGGGTGGGGTGGGCACGCGAGTTGACACGCCCCGACGTGATCCGTAGTGTTCTCCGGGTTGTCCGACGTGAGCGCCGACTCCGGTCGGTCCCCGGACAGCCCTTCCGCGAGTACCACCACTGATCGACGGCAGACGTCTGTCCGCTGTCGTGTCATCGGCATGCGTATTCGCGAAATGGAGGAATCCGCGTTCGAAAGAGCGCAGGCCCCGATTAGCTCGGGAGCCGGGAATCCGCTAAAGTCTCACTCGTCGGAACGGCCCAACGGCCGTGCGGACGAACCCCGCTGACTGGGGATCAGGTCGAGAAAAGATCTGATAGAGTCGGAAACACCGAAGGGAAGCGCCCGGAGGAAAGCCCGAGAGGGTGAGTACGAAGGAAGCGTCCGTTCCTTGAGAACTCAACA
>Ga0207873_1000660_pt1 | contig 36735 bp, 34 predicted proteins | sample BGWIniCompost_FD_187373 | JGI IMG/M metagenome (GOLD analysis project Ga0207873, IMG submission 187373) | Cellulose adapted compost microbial communities from Newby Island Compost Facility, Milpitas, CA, USA - BGW Initial Compost (SPAdes)... ... | reverse complement strand
GTAAGCATTAATTGAAAATGCTCTGCGTCTTTTTTTCCTTTGATATTCTGTTCTTGCCAGGTTACCGGCTATTGTGTATATCCAGGTTGAGAACTTTGCAATTGAACTGTAGGAATCTTTATACCTGTAAACCTTTATCATCGTTTCCTGAACTATATCCACACAGCTTTCATAGTCTCCTACAAACCTGAATACATAATTCATCAAAGGATTTTTATACCTCGATACCAGTATTTCAAAAGCTTCAATAGTATTATTTTGCTGAAACTCTAAAATCAGCTCTTCATCAGAAAGATCATTCAGACGTTTATCTGTCAATTGGGCTTATACTTTCGGGTTAATTAATTGTTTCAAGAATTAGACAATAAATTAATTAAAAACTTTTTTAATAGGAAAGAAATCAAATTAAATGAGATTACCAAGTGTTCCCTGTCCACTAAAATGGTCGGTGAAATATTTAATTCCCTACTATTCCAATATCTCTGCAATAAGAATTGTTACAACATTTTTGGGATCGGTAGATGTGGTTTTGGTTACAAGGTCAGCTTTAAACAGAGCTTGTGCAGCACTGTAAAGATCTTTGTCGGAGTATAATCTTCTTGCCTGGAGATAAGTTTTATAAAAATAAGGATGAGTTCCAACAATACGGGCAGCTGCATATTCATTAAGGTTCTGATCTTTTATTTCATTTACTCTTGACAGCCCGATAAAAAATCTTGTAAGCATATATGTAATAAAGGTTGGTTCAAAACCGGAGTCAATTAATTTTAAAGCAATTCTTAAAGAATCTTTTTTATCCTTTTTTGCTAAAGCATTCTGCAGATCAAAAATTGAATATTCTTTTAGTGATGAAGTAACATCAGAAATTATTTTATGGTTTATTACTTTTTCTTCTCCCAAAAATGTAATAATCTTTTCAAGCTGCATTTCAAGCAGACTTCTGTTTTCACCCGCAATATCAATCATTAACTGTGCATCTTCCTGGGAAAGAATTTTTCCTCTTGATTCTGCAGTATCAATTAGCCAATCAGCTAAATTTTTTCCTTTTAATTCTTTTGCTTCATAAAGATATCCTGCTTTATTCAGTAAATTATAAACTTGTGTTTCGGGATTAGATATTTTTCCATAATGAAGAAAAACCAGTACTGTAAAATCAGGCGGTGAATCAGAATAAGAGATAAGTGCTTTTTTATCTCTTATTTTTTCACTCTCTTTTACAATCACAAATTTTTTTGATGAACCAAAAGGAAATGCAGAAGCTGCCTGGAGAATATCGTTTAATGCTTTACCTTCTCCATAATAAACTTCTTTATCAAAATCAGATGCAAGTAAGGGGGTTACTTTTTTTTCAAGCTGGCGAAATGCCGCATCAATACCATATGTATCATCACCGGAAAAATAATAGAGAGGTTTAATAATTCCTTTCTTTATCTCTTTAACTGCATCAAGAATTGATGGAATCGCACTACTCTTCGCCATTCTTTATCTTTTCTCTTTCATATTTTAATGCACGTAAAACAAAATAACTTACTCCACCCCAAACAATACCAATAACTAAAATCATTGTTATAACTGCTGCCAAACTCATTTTAATTAAACTTTAAGAATTATCATTATTAAAAATCCTTTTTGACATTTTCTTATTAAGAATAATAAAGATTGTCAACACCAAAGCCCATTGTGCAATTACTGTTCCTGCATTTTCGGCATGGAAAGGATTCCACCATTCGGGATCCCATGAAACTGAAGAAATCAGCCACCATAAAATTAACACTACCACCTGAACAGGAACAAGAATGCTGATAACAAAATTATACCATTTACCGATTTTAACATCACTTCCATAACCATTTATAATTTCATTACGGAATTTATCTGTCCCATATTTTATTATAGAAAATGAGATAAAAGCACCGCTGAGAATTAATCCTACCCCCCAAACCCAGTCCTGATTAATCAAAAAATCCAAATCGAGTGCAGAAGGTATTCCAAGTATAAAACCGAATAATGCAACAATAATAATTGCTCTTCTTCTAACAACTCCAAAATCAATTAATGTTCTTGTAGCCATTTCAACCATAGAAATAAGAGAAGTTACTGCGGCAAAGAAAAGTGCAAGAAAAAAAATAGAAGCAAAAAAGATATTAATAATTTCACTAGAAGAAATTTTTGAAAACAACAAAGGAAGGTAAATAAAAGTTAAACCTGTATTGGCAGGACCCGATTGTGTAACCTGGTTCATTGCATCGACAGAGCTTAATGCAAACACTGTTGAGAAAATTGTTATACCTGCAATAAGTGAAACAGAATTATTGCCAAAACCAATTAAAGCAGCGTTCAGAGAAATATCCTCTCTCTTTCTCATATAAACAGCATAAGTTAAAATTAATCCCCAGCCTGCTCCTGTATCCCATGCATTTTGTGTTAGAGCCTGAAGCCAGACTTTGTAATCAAGCATAATATTTAAATCAGGTGTAAAAAAATATTTTATACCTTCAAATGAATTTGGAAAAGTAACTGCCCTAACAAAAAGAATAAGAAGAATAATTAATAAAGATGGTACAAGAAATTTTGTTACCTTTTCTATTCCTTTTGTTATTCCCCTGTAAATAACAAGAGCCACAAGAATCATCGAAACAAGATGAAAAATTAATGGCTGAATGCCTGAAGAGAAATCATTCCAGTAAGTCAGATGGTCTGCGGTATTAAAAAGGTCACCGGAGAGAGCAGAAAAGAAATAGCGAAGACACCATCCAGCAACAACTGAGTAATAAAACATTATTGCAGTAGATACAACAACTACAAATGCTCCCATCCAGCCGAATTGTCTACCGGCAGTTTTGGAAATTGCACCAATAGGTCCGAGCCTGGCAGATTTACCAATAGCAAACTCAGCAATAATTAATGGAACAGACCAGATAAGAAGAAAAATAACCCATGGAATAAGAAAAGAGCCGCCGCCATTCTGAGCAACAATTCTTGAGAAACGCCAGATGTTACCTGTACCTACAGCAATACCAAGAGTTGCAATAATTAATGCCCACCGGGATGAAAAGAATTCTTCCTGTTTCAATTATAAGTTAATGGATTTTTTGTTTATGAAAATAGGAAAGAAGGGAAAGAATAAAAAATTTAAAAACCAATTAATCTAAATTGAAGGAATTGTGGTATGTAGAAATAAAAAAGGGCGGCTTCATGTACATCCGTTTGCAAACAGAATTAGTACAAATTTGACACAGTCTGAAACCACCCTAAACCTGCGGCTTTTATGATATTACATCCAATCTATTCCTGCACACAATTAACCTGTAATTTCAACACCATTCTCTGTATAATTATCTAAAGCCGCAATAAATAAAGAACAGAATAAAATTTCCCCTGTTTTAAATCGTATCAAAGAATAGTCATCGTAAGCAAAACATAATCAAATCAACAAATGTTAAATTAAACTGTTAAGAAATAATTAGTTATAGTTTAAACTATGAATAAACCGTAGAAGATTAACTACAATGGTTTGAATAATCAGGTAAGATTTTGGGTGTGTTTACAATATTAATGCAGAGATGCATTAGCTGCATCTCCGCAAATTATTTAAGAATAATAATTAATGATTTTTGATTTATGATTACTTGCCGGCAGCTCTTTTTTCAATTGTCACTTTTTCCATAACAACATCCTGTAATGGTCTGTCACCCGGCTTAGATGTTTCAACTTTACTTATTGCATAAACTACATCCATTCCATTTATAACTTTGCCGAAAACAGAATGCTTGCCGTCTAACCAGGGAGTAGGAACAACTGTAATAAAAAACTGGCTGCCGTTGGTATTTGGTCCTGCATTAGCCATTGAGAGAATTCCCGGCTGATCATGTTTTAAATCTGGATGAAATTCATCTTCAAATTTTCCGCCCCAGAAACTTTCGCCTCCTCTGCCTGTACCTGTTGGGTCGCCACCCTGAATCATAAACTGATCAATTACTCTGTGGAATATAACTCCATCATAATAACCTTTCTTTGCAAGTCCTGCAAAGTTTTCTACAGTTCTTGGAGTCTTATCATCAAAGAGTTCAATTTCAATTGTGCCCATGTTTGTTTGTATTACAGCCACAAGCATTGAATCGCTGACCGCTGTTGAATCCTGCATTATATTTCTTTCATTATTGTTATTGGAATTTGAATCATTGCATGCAACTATTAAAAAAATGAACAGAAATGAGAAAAGAAATGATTTCATTATGCCTCCTTAAATTAAATTGACAAATAAATAAATCTTTGCATGACTGCATAAATGCATGTATAAATTTATACAGATATAATTCCAGCTGATAGTAAAATTATTATTATCAAACCTAAAGCTATTCTATAATAAATAAAAAGAAAGGTTGTATTCTTTCTTAAATATTTTAAAAGAAAATCTATAGCAATGTAACCACTAATGCCTGAAAATAAAGTAGAAATTATAAGATTAATTGCCATTGATGAATCAACAAACTCAAGTGCCTCATAAAGCTGTAAAAGACCACTGCCTAAAATAGCGGGAACGCTTAGCAGAAAAGAAAACCTTGCTGCAGATTCCCTGTTTAAACCTACAAACAATCCTCCGGTAATAGTAGTACCTGATCTTGAAGAACCGGGAATTAATGCAAATGCCTGGGCAAGTCCTATAAATAACGCATTAACAATAGAAATATCTTTTATCTCTTTTCTGAACTTTGCAGTTTTCTCGGCAATTGCAAGAAGAATTGCTAATCCTATAAGACTACATGAAATAACGTATAAATTTTTTGTCAGCGAACCTTCAATTAAATCTTTAAAGAGAATTCCGATTATAACTACAGGTATGCTTCCGATAATTATTAACCAGCCTGTTCTTGAGTTAAAACCCTGGTTGGAAAATGATTTTCTTTCTTTAAAATTCTCTTTTAAAAAATCAACTAAGATATTCCACAGGTCTTTCCAAAAATAAATTAGAATGGATACCAGAGTACCCAGCTGAATCACTGCTATAAATGATGTCCATTGTTCAGGATGATCTTCTGAAATTAAACCGAGTAATTTTCCTGCAACAGTTAAATGTCCTGTACTGCTGATAGGAAGAAATTCAGTAAATCCCTGAATGATTCCTAAAATAATAGCTTCGATTATAGTCACTTTTTACCTATGAGAGAGATTATTTCAGGCATTTAAAATATATACGAAACACCAAGGCTTACACCTATAGAGAGAGAATTGAAATTAACATTTTCATTTGAAGCATTGTTTGGAATTGGATTTCCATTATTCTCCGGTTCACCATTAAAATCATAACCAACCTGTGCTCCTATTTTTGCATAAATATTCCCACCTAACAGAGTATTACCTTCGGCTCTCAATAATAAACCAAACCCTGTTGATGAAAATGTTTTTGTTATTCCCGTTCCGGGCAATGATTCATCTGCGCTTAAAAATCTTACACCTCCGCCGCCTCCAAATTTAAAATTATAACCCTCGCCTGTTAATACATAATAACCAAGAAGAGAAAGCAAAAGATTTCCATAAGTTAGATCATACTGTCCTAAAGAACCCGACGATGTATATGAATAAATATTGTAACCGATATCTATAGCAGATTGGAATGAAGAAGATAAATTATATCCTGCTTCACCGGAAAAATTAATTGCTGAATTAAATCCTTCTATAGTTTCGCCCGGAGAGGCATAATTCTGATTTAAATAATCATACAACGAAGGAGAATTAATAAAATGTATTCCCATTGAAGCACTTAGTTCAAACTGTGCAAATGTTGGTGCGGTAATTATAAAAAATATTAATACCAGTTTTTTCATAGATCTTCAATTTCTGTTTCTACTACCTTAATAAGATTATCGTGCTGTTTGTTAAATACAAAGAAAATAATTAATGAAAGAAAGATAGCAAAGAAATAACCAATAGCATGTGTAATGAAAGCATAAGCAAGACTCAATGCTTCGGGAAAACCAAATAATATTACAAGAGTTGATTTTGCAAGCGTATGATATGAACCTGTCCCGCCGGGAGTTGGTATTACTATTCCAATTGCACTGATACACATTACTATCCATCCCATTTCAAGAGTTACTTCGCTTATGTTCTGCATATCAACAATAAAAAATCCTATATAAGATCCTAATGCATATTGAACAATTAAAAGCGCACTTAACAAAAATGCCCAGATATAATTTTTTCTACCTTTCAAACTGCCGAAACCATCTCCTATCATCTGAATTATTGATGCAATTTTATGTGCAAGCTTTTCAGAAAAAACCGAAAAGAATTTTACAACCAGATTGTAAAACTTTTCTCTCTGAGTAATTATTAGGTAGAAGATTAAAATTACAAGAGCTATTGCAATAATAGTCATGTATAAAGCAGATTGAAGCCAGGGAAAACTTTCAAGCAAACTATCACTGAAAAATAAAACAGCAACAACAACTGCAATTCCTAAAAAAATAATATCAATAACTCTTTCAAGAATTACAGTACCAAACATTGATGAGCGCGAGAGGTTTTCCCATTTACCTGCAAGTACTGCTCTTGTAATTTCACCGAGTCTTGGTACAACACAATTAACTCCATATCCAACCATTAAAGCACCAAACAAATATTTTACTGAAGCTTCAGGTTTAACAGAGCTGATAATAACTTTCCATCTGAGTGCACGTACGAAATGAGCTGATAACTGGACAAGAAGAAAAATTATCATCCATAATATTGATGATTCGGAAACAATTCTTGCAACCTCATTAATATCAACTCCATTAAATGCTATATAAAGAAATACTGCAGCGAGCAAAAGTGATATAGCATAATTAATTATGCTGCGGAGCCTGGTTTTATGTTTGACTTTACCTGAGGTCAATAACAGAGCTTCCTTCCGGCGGGATAAATTTGAATTTTGAATCAGCTAATTTCTGATTGAGTCTATAGTTTGAAAAATTAATTTCAATATTTGAACCGGAGCCTTTAATTAAAACTTTTTCTACCAGGTCCTCTTCATTTAAACTTAAACGTGCATTCATAAAATTCAGTTCAGAATCAGATTTTGGCGTAAGAATAATATCTCCTTCATCCAGAGATACATAACACTGGGGGGGATATTCATACACAAATGTTTTAAAAGAAAAATAAGATGGATCAGATTCATCAACAACATTAATAATTACTTTGTTCTCTTTTTTATTGTAGTTCCAGATATTATTTCCATCCGAGACGATAAGATTATTTTTAAGATCGAGATGAAATTTATTTTCTTTTTTAAAAGATAATTTTCCCGATAATACTTCAGCTCCGCCTGATTTCTGAACAATATCTACAGTAAGATCATTTATCTTTTCAAATTTATTCTGAAGATCTTTCAATCTCTGTTCTGCATCCTGTGCAGAAATGTTAATTGATAAGGATAAAATCATTAATAAAAATAGTTTAATCATTTTTTCTTCTCTTGTTTTTTTAATTCTTTCTTTGCCGCTTCAACAATTACTTTCATTTTATGTTCCCCTGCGTCTTCAAATGTTTTGAATTTTTGTATGGACATTATTTTTTCTCTTCAATTAATTTCTTTAGAAAGATTAAATCATTTTTATCAACAGCTCTGAAAGTTTTTTCCTTTAATCTGTATAAAGATTCTAATGTTGCAATTTTAATATTATGCCCATCTATTGACTTCATTAAATTTCAAGTCTTCATAAGAAAAAGCTTCTCCTAATTTAGATAGAAGATCTATATAATAACCTTCTTCTGTTCCAAAACGAATAACATTATAGCTTTAAGTTCTGAATCTGTTATTTCAAAAACATTTTTATCTTTTAAAAGAGTAAACAGAGTTTCTGAAGCTTTTCAGTATTTTCTTTCCTCATTTTAATGAATAAATCCAGGTCCTGGGTGACTCGCGGCATTCCATACAATACCATAGCAAAATCACCTATAAGAATATATTCTATCTTTTCTTTTTCAAGAGCATCGAGTACATCAAAAAATTTTTTAAATAAACCTTCTTTCTCCATTATCTCTTATAAATTTCTTAAAATAGTTTCGAGCTGTTCTTCACTTTCACAAAGAACTGCTCTTGCTTTACTGCCGTCATTAGGTCCTACAATTCCTGCTTCTTCAAGCTGGTCCACAATTCTGGCTGCTCTTGAATAACCAAGCTTTAATCTTCTCTGCAATAATGAAACAGAACCCTGCTGATGACGGACAATTACTCTTGCTGCATCTTCAAACATAGGATCAAGATCAGCAAGAAATCCTGAGCCACCTCCTTTTTTCTTTTCATAAATAGAAGGGAGATAATATGGTTTGGAATATCCCTGCTGTGAATAAATAAAATTAGTAATCTTTTCAACTTCCTCTGTAGAGATAAATGCATTCTGCATTCTAATTGGTTTGGGAGAACCTGTAGGAAGGAAAAGCATATCGCCTTTACCTAAAAGCTGTTCGGCACCATTCATATCGAGAATAGTTCGTGAATCAATTTTGGTCGCTACCTGGTAAGCAACTCTTGCAGAGAAATTTGCTTTTATAACTCCGGTTATAACGTTAACCGAAGGTCGTTGTGTTGCTAGCACAAGATGAATTCCGACTGCACGTGCGAGTTGTGCGAGTCTTGTTATAGGTTCTTCAACTTCTTTTCCTGCGGTAATCATTAAATCAGCAAGTTCATCAACTATAACAACAATATAAGGCATCGGGTGATGTTTCATATCATCTGTATCTTTTGGTTTTCTTGCCGGGTCTGAAACTTTTATATTGTAATCAACAATATTTCTTACACCTGCTTTTGCAAGTTTATCATACCTCTTCTCCATTTCCATTTCGACAGATTTAAGGAGAAGAACTGCATTCTGCGGAACAGTAATTATTTCTTCATCAAGATCCGGACATACTGCAAGAAAATGTCTTCTTAATTTTTTGTAAAAAGATAATTCAATTTTCTTAGGATCAATCATTGCGAACTTTACTTCAAGGGGATCCTTTGCATAAAGCAGGCTTGTGATGATCATATTAATACCAACACTTTTACCTGAACCTGTTGAACCTGCAATAAGAAGATGAGGCATTTTTGCAAGATCGGTTATATAAACTTCGCCGCTGATTGTTTTTCCGAAAGCTATCGGCAGTTCATACTTTGATTCCGGAACTTTATGAATTACTGATCTTGCATTAACAAGTGATGCTTCTGCATTTGGTATTTCCACACCTATTGCACTCTTGCCGGGAATCGGGGCAATTATTCTTATACCTCTTGCAGCAAGTGCAAGTGCAATATCATTTTCAAGTCCTACTATCCTGCTGATCTTTACACCCGGGGCGGGAACAATTTCATACAGAGTAACAACAGGACCAGGTGTAACAGAAATATCTTTTATTTCAATATCAAAGAGTTTTAATTTTTCTTTAAGAAGCTCTGCGTTTCTTTTTAGTTCTTCCTCTGCAACAATAATATCCTCCTGCTGTGCAGGTTCAAGAAGATCGAAAGGCGGACGTTTATAACTTAAATTTTCTTCCCATTGTTCAGGCAGGGATGATTCATCTTCTTTATCATAATCAGGTTCGGGAATTTCACCAACTTTCTGGAGATCAACTTTCTTTACTTCATCTTCCTGTACTGCATTTTTTATCTGCGGTTCAGGTTCATCCCTTCTTACAATTCTTATTCTTGTCTGTTCTTCAGTTTCTTCACTCATTAAATCGTTTCCTGTAAGAACAGGTTCACTCTCCTTTTTAATTTTCTTTTTCTTCTTTACAGATAATTCTTTAATCTTTGTAAGATTATCATTTTTCTCTTCAACAATTTCTTCTTCACCTGATAATTTATTTTCAAAAATTTCTTTTACAGAATTTACAATTCCATCAAGTTTTATGTTGAATGTTAAAACAATAAGTGCAATAAAACTTCCGGTTAAGAAAATTATACTTCCTACTCCTCCCAAAAGTCTTCCGAAAACTTCACCAAGATAATCACCCACTGAGCCTGAAAGTTCTATCATATCGGGAAGGAATCCATAATTAGTATGAAGCAAACCAAAAAACGATGAGAGAATAATTGCTAACAAAAGAAGAAAATTTGAAAACTTAATAATTGTTTTAAAATTAATTTTAAAGAAAAGTGCAGAGCCCCATAAAAGAAGAAGTAATGGTATAACTGCAGAGAATAATCCGAATGTTGACCTTATAAGGAATAGGGATAGATGTGCACCTATTACTCCCAGCCAGTTATCAATTGAATTAAAATTATTATCCGATGAGAGAGAATCAAAAAAATCACCGAATAATGTTGAAAGACGGGCTTCATCTAAACGGGAATAAGATATTATACTCAGCAGAATAAAGAAGGAAAAAAATATCAGAAGTATGCCGAGTATTTTTTTCTTCTGCTCTATGGAAAAAACAGATTTGTTTTTTCCTGTACCATTCTTTTTTATTTTAGACTTTCTTTTCAATTCCTTGCTATAGTTTCTCTTTTGAATTTTGCCAGACTTTCAAAACGTTAGAAGAGAAATAAGGAATAATTTCAGAACTATTCAACCGGCTGCAAAAGTTTAAGTCTTCACTAAAACCATTTTCAAGAAGAATTTTTCCATGTTCCGATTCCTGAAGCATTTTCAGAATATCCCCGCCAAAAGATTCATTTAATGATAAGCATGCTTTTGCTGAGTCTGAAAGTTCAACATTTTTGTTAAGCTTTTGTATCTCACTTACAAGTCTGCCTGCACAAACCGAGTCTTCCATTGAGTAATAAGTATTTCGTCCTGAGCAAAGTATTTCAACATCTTTATTAATATTAATAAGATGATTTGCTATTGCATTAAGATTAAGAAAAGAACAAACAAACAGATTTTCAGAGAACTTTGCTTTTACAACAGCCCTGGAACCATTGGTCGTAAAAAGTATAATTGTTTTTCCTTTTACGACCTCAGGAGTATATTCTAACGGCGAGTTGCCAAGTGCAAAGCCTTCTATTTTTTTTGTATTTCTTTCACCGCCTAAAAGTGTCTGACCCCCAAACATACCTCCGGATACTTTAACTGCAAATTCAATTGAAGCAACGGGGACTATTTCGCGGGCACCGTTTGTAAGTGCAGCCACAATTGTGCTTGATGCACGCAGTACATCAATTACTACTGTAGTTTTTCCGGTAAATGAAAGTTCATCCACCCCAACCGGCGAAAAGAGTACATTAATTTTCATATTTATTTATACAGCCTTAAAGCTACTTTCTACTTTTTGATAAAAGGAATTTTAACAACTTTAGCGGGAATATCTTTTCCTCTTACTGATATAAAAACTTCCGTTCCTTCAGATGCATATTCTTTTTCAAGATATCCTAATGCAATTGGTTTATCCAGTATGGGACTAACAGTTCCGCTTGTTAATTTTCCAACAACTCTTCCATTACTTTTTACTTCATAACCATGTCTTGGAAATGCTTTCTCATCACTAACCATTCCACAGAGTTTTCTTTGCAGACCTTTACCTTTTATTTCGACGAGTTTTTCTTTACCGATAAAATCCGGCTTGGTTAATTTAGTAATCCACCCCAAACCTGCTTCAAGAGGATTTGTAGTTTTATCAATATCATTACCATATAAACAAAAACCCATCTCGAGCCTTAATGAATCTCTCGCAGCAAGACCTGCAGGCTGAATATCAAATTCTTTTCCTGCTTCAAAAATTTTTTCCCACATATTTTCTGCAACTGATTCATCGCCTGTAAAATATAATTCGTAGCCAAGTTCACCAGTGTATCCTGTTCTTGAAAGAATAACATCAATACCTGCAACTTTTGTATTCACAAAATGATAATACTCCAGTTTTTCTAAGTCTGTATCAGTTAATTTTTGTAAAACTTCTTTTGATGACGGACCTTGCAAAGCAATTAATGAATACTCATCACTTTTATTCTGAAGAGTAACATCAAACTTTTTACCTGACTGCCTGTGAGTTAAATTCTCCTCCATCCATTTTACATCTTTATCGATATTTGCTGCATTTATAACAAGCATAAAATTATTATCATCTAATTTATAAACGAGCAAATCATCAACAATACCTCCATCTTCATAGCACATTGCAGAATATTGTACTCTGCCCTGTGTAAGTTTGGAAGCATCATTTACAGTTATGTATTGAACATAATCAAGTGCAGAATTACCCGTTATAAAAACTTCACCCATATGAGAAACATCAAACACTCCGGCAGAAGTTCTTACAGCTTTATGTTCTGCAATAATTGATGAATATTGAATCGGCATTTCGTACCCCGCAAATTCAACAATCTTCGCCCCAAGTTTTTTATGAATATTGTATAATTTAGTTTTTTTCATTATGAATTTACCACTGATATTTCTTTACCTGTTTTTTTGGAAAAAAATTTAAATTGATCAGGAGGAACAGAGTCATCTGCCTGAACTTTAATATTTAAGAAATATTTTAATCTTAGTTTTGTAATTGTCTTAGGGAATCCTTCAGTTAATTTTTCCGCAACAATTGTGTGGCATTTAAGAATGAAAGATCTCTCTTTTGACTGTCTTTTTAATTTTCTTAAAAGATCTTCAAGATCATAAACAAGATGCGAATGTTTTGTAAGGAGTCCTGTACCTGAACAATAAGGACAAACCTCCTTCATTGCCTGCATAATATTCTGGCGGACACGCTGTCTGGTTATCTGAATTAATCCGAAATCTGACATAGGTAGAACAGAAACTTTAGCCCTGTCTTTTCTGAATTCTTTTTTCAATTCATCATAAACTTTTTTTCTGTTTTTTTCATCTTCAAGATCAATAAAATCAACTACAATAATTCCGCCTATATCTCTCAGTCTTAATTGTCTTGCTATTTCACGGGCAGCCTCAAGATCGGTTTTAAGAGAATTGAGTTCCTGTTCTTTACTTTTTGCATACCTTCCGCTGTTAACATCAATTACAACCATAGCTTCCGTATGTTCAATGATAAGGTAACCGCCGCTGGGAAGAGGAACTTTTCTTCCCATAAGCATTTTTATCTGCTCTTCTATTTTAAATGCATCAAATATTGAATCGGAAGAGCGGAAGTTTTCAATTTTATCTACAGCATTTGGCTGTACCAGTTGAACATAATTTCTTATCTGCCTGTAAAGCTTTTTTGAATCGATAAAAACTTTGGAAACATCTGCGGAAAATAAATCTCTTATAACACTTGATGTTGTATTTAAATCCTGGTATACAAGTGCGGGAGGAGTTTCAGATTTGGCAGTCTCTTCAATTTCAGCCCAGGCTTTTAAAAGATTATTTAAATCATCTCTCAGTGCATCTTCCGACTGATTTTTTGCAACAGTTCTTATTATCAAGCCATAATTTTTAGGAAGAATGCTTCTTGCAATATGTCTTAATCTTTTTCTTTCCTTATAATCCGAAATTCTTTTTGATACACCGACTTTATTACCAAACGGAAGAAGAACACAAAACCTGCCCGGTAATGAAATTGATGAAGTAACACGCACACCTTTATTGTTTACAGGTTCTTTAATTATCTGAACAAGTATATCTTCTCCCTTGCTTAACTTGGGAGTAGTATTTTCCTTGGAATCATTTTTTGATTTTTGAGGTGCTGCAGGAGTTTCAGAATTATTTTCATCTTCATCCTCCTCAACATCGGTATCATCATCACCAAGCATTTCCTGGAATTGCTGGGTACGTTCACCAATATCGGAAAAATGAAGAAAGGCATCGTGTTTCATTCCAATATCAATAAAAGCAGCTCTGATACCGGGTAAAACTCTTGCAACTTTACCAAGATAAATATCCCCCACCATACGGCGATTTTCAGGATAGTCGACGAAGAAGTCGACCAGGTTTCCGTCTTCGGTTATTGCAACACGTGTTTGTGTAGAAGTTGAATTGATTATAATTTCTTTTGTCATAAAGAAAAAACTCGTTAATTGAAATAAATGATTTCAATAGAAATTCTTTTAACGGGAATGTGCTTCTGTGTGTAATACTCCCCCCGGGATAGAAAAGCAATCTATCTGAAAAGAATAGAGAGAAAAACAGAAGAAGTTTGTTCACAGTAACACTTCCTTTTAATTAAATCTGAAAAAATAAAATTGTACGGGAGTACCTGCACAATTAAAAAATAAAAACAAAAAGGAATCAGACAGATTGATTCCTTTTTCAAAAACAAAAATTTAGTCAGTTACAGTTTTTTTATCTTCTTTATCTTTAAGAAGCTCTTTACGGCTTAATGAGAATTTGCCGTTTTCTATCTTCATTAATTTAACTGTAACTTTATCTCCTTCCTTAAAATAATCGGAAACTTTGGCAACACGTTTATTATCTATCTGAGAAATGTGAAGCAAGCCTTCCTTACCGGGAAGAATTTCAACGAAAGCACCAAAGTCCATAATTTTTGTAACAACTCCATCATATACTTCACCCACTTCAGGAGTTGCAGTCATTCTTTTTATATACTCTTTACATTTAGCAGCATTTTCTTTATTAGGAGATGCAATGTTAACAGTACCATCATCATCAATATTAATATCAACACCAAATAAGCGCTGCATACCCTGAATAGTTTTACCGCCGGGACCAATAATTAATCCTATTTGGTCGGTTTCAACTTTCATTGTGAGAAGTCTTGGTGCATAAGGCGACAGATGATCTCTTGGTGTACTAATGGCTTTATTCATAATATCGAGAATATACATTCTTCCTTCTTTAGCCTGCTGAAGAGCTTTCTCCATAATATCGAAGGAGATACCTTTAATTTTAATATCCATTTGGAAAGCAGTAATACCATCTGCTGTACCTGCAACTTTAAAGTCCATATCACCAAGATGATCTTCGTTACCGAGAATATCGGAAAGTATTGCGTAATTGCTTTCTTCTTTAACAAGACCCATGGCTATTCCGGCAACAGCTTTTTTAACAGGAACACCCGCATCCATTAATGCAAGGGAACCTGCACAAACTGTAGCCATAGAAGATGAACCGTTTGATTCAAGTATATCTGAAATTACTCTTACCGTGTAAGGAAAAGTTGATTCATGCGGAAACACCATTTTCAATGCGCGCTCTGCCAGATTACCATGACCAATTTCCCTTCTGCCCACACCTGTCATTCTGCCAACTTCACCAACACTGAATGGAGGGAAGTTGTAATGAAGCATAAACTTTTTACTGTATTCTTCTACAAGTCCTTCAACGGTTTGTTCATCATTTTTGGTCCCCAGAGTAACAGTAGTTAAGCTCTGGGTTTCACCTCTTGTAAAAAGTGCGGAACCATGAGTTCTTGGCAATACACTTATTTCAATGGTAATAGGACGAATTTGTGTTGTATTTCTTCCATCGAGTCTAATGCCTTCAGTAAGAATTCTTTCCCTCATCAGGTCTTTTTCCATATCGTGCAATAGGTCTGCAATTACTTTTTCCTGTTCGGGATATTTCTCGGCGAGTGAAGTCTGAACAAACTCAATTAATTCTTTATTCCTGCTGCTTCTTTCTTCTTTAGTAAGAACGGAATAAACAATCTCTTTAAATTTATCTTTTGCAAGATGGTAAACATCATTCTTTAAATTCTCATCAATAACAGGAAGTTCAACCTTCATTTTTGGTTTACTAACTTCCTTCATAAGTTCAAACTGGAGTTGCACTAATTTTTTTATCTCTTCGTGAGCAAACTTAAGAGCAGCAAGCATATCATCTTCACTAATCTCTTTTGCTTCACCTTCAACCATCATAATTGAATCGGCTGTACCGGCAACAACAAGTTCAAGCTCACTCTCTTTTAACTGCTGATGGGTAGGATTGCAAATAAAATTTCCATTTATTCTTCCGACTCTAACTTCTGCAGCCGGTCCATCAAACGGTATATCTGAAATTGATAAAGCCGCCGAAGCTCCGGTTGCTGCAAGTACATCAGCATCATTCTCACCATCATAAGAAAAAACGAGAGCAATAACCTGTGTTTCATTATTAAAGTGCCTGGGGAAGAGAGGTCTTATTGGTCTGTCTACCAATCTCGCACTTAAAATTTCTTTTTCGGTTGGTCTGCCTTCTCTTTTGATATACCCGCCGGGTATTTTACCGGCAGCAGATGTTTTTTCACGATATTCAACCTGCAGTGGGAAATAATCTATACCTTCAGGCGCTGAATCTGCAGCAACTGCAGTAACCAGTACCATAGTATCACCATAGCGAACCATAACAGCACCATTTGCCTGCTTGGCAAACCGATCGGTTTCAATAGAAAACTTCCTGCCACCGATTTCTGTTTCTTTTATAACCATTTAAACCCTTTTACTTTCTGATATTCAATTCTTTTATTATTTCTCTGTATCTATTAATATCTTTTTTCATAAGATAATCAAGAAGTCTTCTTCTTTTACCAACCATCATCATCAAGCCTCTTCTTGAATGGTGGTCTTTTGTGTGTTTATTAAAATGCTCTGTAAGATCATTAATTCTTTTTGTAAGCAAAGCTATCTGTACTTCAGATTTGCCGGTGTTTTTTTCATTACCACCAAATTTTTTAATTATCTCGAGCTTTTCTTCTTTAGTCATTTTTAACTATCCTTTATTTTGTTGTATGATTAAATCCCAGAACCAACCGGGATTAATTAAATTGAAAACTTTGGTTCATGCTGAACTTGTTTCAGCATCTTTATTATTATTTTATATTCCGAAACAAATTCGGAATAACTGATTATAATTTCTTTATTACTTCCAACCCTGTTTGCTTATCTTTATTCATTTGAGCAACAAGGTTTTCAACAGATGAAAATTTTTCTTCTCCTCTTAATCTTTGAATTACATTTACAGAAACAAACTCATCATAAATATCCTGATCAAAATCATAGATATAAACTTCCGGAACAATATTTCCTGCATTATAAAATGTAGGTCTTCTTCCTACACTTAAAAGTCCGTAATGTTTTTCCCCTTTAACAAAAAATTCAACAACATATATTCCTATTCCAGGCAACAATTTGTCATCATCATCTAATTTGATATTTGCAGTAGGAAACCCTAAAGTTCTGCCGCGTTTATCACCATGCACAACAATACCGCTGAATGAATAATATCTTCCTAAAAGTCTGTTTGCATGTTTAACATTACCATCGGCTAAAGCATTTCTAATAGCAGTACTGCTTACCTTATCTCCGTTTACTGTAATTTCATTTACTCTTTCGACATTGAAATTATTTTCTTTACCGAGTTCATATAAAGTTTCTATACTGCCGCTTCTCCCTTTACCAAAATGATGATCGTAACCGATGATTATTTCTCTTAATCCTATACCATTAACAAGATACTCTGTAACAAATTTTTCGGCAGAAAGCTGCGAAAATTCTTTTGTAAAATTAATCACAAACAGATTTTCAATTCCTGACTTTTCCAGTATCTCTTTTTTTTCATCAAGAGTTGTTAAAATTTTCAAAGAACCTGAATTTGAAACCACCTTTCTGGGGTGGGGATTAAAAGTAACAAGGAAACTTCTGCCGCCGTACCCGGAGGCTTTTCTTTTTACCTGTTCAATAATTTCTCTATGACCCAAATGAATTCCATCAAAAGTTCCGATTGTTAAAACAGTATTTTCATCTCTTTTTATTTGAGTCAGGTCACTAAATACTTCCATATTCCTGCTTTTGGGTACAATAGCTTGTAAATATAAAGGATTTACGGCTTAAAGTGAAATTGATTGACAGGGGTGAAATGCTGGAGGAATCATTATTTCATTTCCGAAAATCCGAAAAAATCTTTACAAACTCATCAATCTTCAAAGCATCATCAACGGAATATTCACCAATCTTCGTTCTTCTCAATGAACCTAGCAAACCGCCGCAGCCAAGCTTTTCGCCAAAATCATTTGCAATTACTCTTATATAGGTTCCTTTGGTGCATTTTATTTCAAAATGAACATCAGGAAGTTCAATCTTATTAATATCAAAATTATATACAGTTACTTCTCTTGGTTCACGCTCAATTGTTTTTCCTTTTCTTGCAAGATGATATAGATTTTTTCCTTTATATTTAATTGCAGAGTACATTGGAGGAATCTGTTGAATTGTTCCGAGAAATTCATCTCTCACTTTATAAATATCATTTTCAGAAATATGATCATAAGCTTTTTCAGAAATAATTTCAGTTTCAAGGTCCATTGAGGGAGACATTTTGCCGAGAGTTATTGTTCCTGTATAGGTTTTGGGTAGAGCCTGGTATTGATCCAGTGTTTTTGTTTTTTTACCTGTGGCTACGATTAAAAGTCCTGTTGCCATTGGATCAAGTGTTCCTGCATGACCAGCTTTTTTTACCCCGGTAGCTTTTCTGATTTCTTTTATAACTTTGAAGGAGGACCAGCCTTGTGGTTTATCAATTAAAATTATTTCCCCTTCATTAAAATTTATGTTTGTAAGATCATTTGTTTTATTTGTAAGCATCGGCAAAATGTATTTACCACTAAGGCACTAAGAGCATAAAGTTTCCCTAAGGTTTTTCAGGATCATTTTTATGAATTTCTTTTATCAATCCCTCTATTTTTTCAACATAATCAAGAGTATCATCTAAAAAGAATTTTAACTCAGGCGTAAATTTTATTCTTATTCTTGAGCCTAATTCCGATCTTATAAATCCTGATACTGATTTTACTTTTTCAAGAGTTAATTCTCTTTTTTCTTTTTCAAGAACGGAGATATACACTTTTGCAATTTTCAAATCAGGACTCATTTTAACATTAGTAACAGTCAGAAATCCAAAATCCTGGTCCTGAAGTTTACGTAAGAAAATTAAACTGATTTCCTCTTTGATAAGGCTTTCTACTTTTTCAATGCGGTGTGTCATAACATTCATCCTTTCCAAGCGGGGTGGTTGAAGCAAAAGTGTAAGTTCCAGTTTAAGAGTGGAAGAACTGAATTTACACTTTACTTAAACTTTTACGCGAGTTTTTTCTTAGTTTCTACAATTTTAAATGCTTCAATAATATCGCCAACTTTTACATCATTAAAATTGGCAATGTTCAATCCGCATTCATAACCAGCATCAACTTCCCTTACATCATCTTTAAATCTTCTTAATGATCCTATCTCACCTTCATGAACGACAATACCATCTCTTATTAATCTAATTCTATTGTTTCTTGTTATCTTTCCATCCTGTACATAACAACCTGCAACCGTACCAAATTTCGGAACTTTAAATGTATCTCTTACTTCAAGTGTTGCAACTACTTCTTCAGAAACAATAGGTGACAGGAGACCTTCGAGTGCAGATTTAACTTCATTTATTGCATCATAAATAACAGAGTATAAACGAATATCAACTTTTTGAGTTTCGGCAAGTTTTCTAGCATTAAGATTTGGTCTTACATGAAAGCCAACTATAATAGCATCTGAGGCAGAAGCAAGGAGCACATCACTTTCAGATATTCCGCCTACACCTTTATGAATAACTCTTACAACAACTTCCTCTGTTGAGAGTTTCATTAAAGAATCGGACAAAGCTTCAACCGAACCATCAACATCACCTTTAACAATTAAAGCAAGTTCTTTAATTCCTCCTACACTGATACTTTTTGCAATTTCATCAAGTGTAATATGATGAACCTGTTTCTGATCCTGTTCTCTTTTAAGCTGCTGTCTTTTAATAGAAATTTCCCTTGCATCTCTTTCGGATTCAACAACTATAAAATTATCGCCGGCCTGCGGTGCACCTTCAAAGCCAAGAACCTGGACAGGTGTAGATGGAGTGGCTTCATTTACTTTTTTACCACGTTCATCAAACATTGCTCTTACTTTTCCAAAATAAATTCCTGCGACAAAAGGATCACCTACTCTCAAAGTTCCTTTTTGAACCAGGATAGTACCTGTAATACCTCTTCCTTTATCAAGCTCAGATTCTACAACCGCACCTCTTGCTCTTCTATCGGGATTAGCTTTAAGATCGAGCAGTTCTGCTTCGAGAAGAATTTTTTCGAGAAGTAAATCTACATTGGTACCTGACTTGGCAGAGATTTCAACGCACTGATATTTCCCTCCCCATTCCTCTACAAGAATATTTCTATCAGCAAGCTGCTGTTTAATTTTCTCAGGGTTAGCTCCCGGTTTATCAATTTTATTTATAGCAATTACAATAGGAACGCCTGCAGCCTGGGCATGGTTTATTGCTTCAACTGTTTGAGGCATTACCGCATCATCTGCAGCAACAACAATAACAACAATATCGGTAAGCTGTGCACCTCTTGCACGCATAGCCGTAAATGCTTCGTGACCGGGAGTATCGAGAAAAGTAATAAATTTATTGTCACCTATATCAACCTGGTAAGCACCAATATGCTGTGTAATACCGCCAGCTTCTCCGGCCACAACATTTGATCTTCTTATATAATCGAGAAGAGAAGTTTTCCCATGATCAACATGACCCATTATTGTTACAACCGGTGGACGCGGCTTAAGAGTGTCAGGAGCATCTTCAACATCTTCGAGTATTTCGGAGGTATACTCCTGCTGGAATTCAACTTCAAAACCAAATTCATCAGCAACAAGAGTAATTGTATCTGTATCGAGTCTCTGGTTTATTGAAACCATTAAACCAAGCTCAATACATTTTGAAATTACTTCACTTACCGAAACACCCATTAAATTTGCAAGCTCACTTGCAGATATAAACTCATTAACTTTTAATTTTTTACCTTCGAGTGATTTTAATTCCTGCTGCTTCTCCTGTTCGGCTTCTCTCTCTTTTCTTTTTCTTTTACGCAGTAATGCTCTTCCTGATAATGCAGAATCATCCATACTGAGAAGAGTTTTTCTGATAGTCTCTTTTACATCTTTCTCATCAATTTCAAACTTTTTAATTTTTTTTCTTTTCTTAACAGGTAAAACTTCATCAGGAGAAATATCTTCCGATTTTTTTCTGGCCTTAGGTTTCTTTTTCTTTTTTACAACAGGCTCTTTTTCGGCAGGTTTTTCTTCAGCTTTTTTCTCTTCAGGTTTCTTTTCATCGAGATCAATTTTACCAATTACCTTTAAGCCTTTCTTTCTACCGGCTTCCTGTTCTTTAGGTGTTAAAAAAGTTTTTTCTTCTTCTTTCTTTTCTTCCTGCGGAATTTCTTTTTGTTCTTCCACAGCCTGAGGTTCAACAACTGCCTGTTCTTCAGGTTTTACTTCAACTTTTTCTTCAACCGGAGGTTCAACAGCTACTTCTTCAACAGAAGGCGGAGGCGGTGTTTGTACCGGCTCTTCTTCAATTTTTACAGCTTTCTCTTTTTCTTCCTGTTCAGATTTTTCACTTCTCTTTTTATTAAACTCAGCAATTTTTTTATAATGCTTTTCAGCCCTTTCAATATCTTTTTTGAAATGATCGTTAATATCCTTGATCATCTCATCGGATAGGATAGTCATGTGAGATTTAACATCGTGTCCCTTACTCTGCAAAAACTCAAGAAGATTTTCTGCAGAAAGATTTATTTCCGATGCAAGTTTATATACTCTTAGTTTCTTAGGTTTTACTTCAGCCATAAGCTATCCGTTTATTCTTCCTCTTCTTCAAATTGCGATTTTATTATTTCGATAATCTCATTAATTTTTTCTTCGCTGAGTTCTTTTATCTCTTTTAACTTTTCAGGACCTGCAGTTAATACTTCAATTGCTGTATCGTAACGGTGATTAATTAATAATTCATAAATATCTTCGCCGAGTTCTTCTTTTAAGTCAATAAGTTCGATATCTTCTTCATATTCTTCAAATGATTTTTCTTCACGGATTACTTCTATTTCATATCCTGTAAGTTTCATAGCAAGGCGGATATTCACACCATTCCTTCCAACAAGAAGCGATATCTGGTCGCTGTCAGCATTAACAACAGCTTTTTTCTGTACCTCATCAATTTCTATTTTTTTCAACTTAGCAGGTGCCAGTGCTCTCTGAATAAATGTATAAGGATCATCTGAATAATTAATTACATCAATGTTTTCATTATTTAATTCTCTTACAATTGCATGAATACGGACACCCTTCATACCGACACATGCACCTACAGCATCAATTCTTGAATCCTGGGATTCTACAGCAACTTTAGCTCTTTCGCCGGGTTCTCTCGCAATAGATTTTATTTCAATAATTCCATCATAGATTTCGGGTATTTCAATTTCAAAAAGCCTGCGGAGAAACATATTATCTGCGCGGGAGATAATAATTACTGGTCCGCTGTTTCCTTTCTTTACTTCCTTAACAATTGCACGGATAGTTTCACCTTTCTTATACCTTTCAAATGGTATCTGTTCAGAGCGCGGAAGAACAAGTTCATTTTTATTATGGTTAACAAGTATGTCGCTCTTTCTTATCTGGTATATATCGCCGACAACAATTTCACCAAGGAGTTCCTTGTATTCATTATAGATTACATCTTTTTCAATTTCTCTTATCTTCTGGTTTAAACTTTGTTTTGCAAGAGTAATTAATCTTCTGCCGAGAGAAGCAAGAGGAAGTTTTTCAACATATTCTTCACCAATATCAAGTTCGTCTTCGTTGCCTCTCCTGTTAACTTCTTCAATACTTATCTGGGTGTTAGGGTCTTCAACAGTTTCAACAATTTCACGTTCAAGATATAATTCAATATCACCTCTATCCATATTAACAACTACGCTATACCTGGCATTCTCACCATACTTCTTTTTTATAAGAAGTCCGAATACTTCTTCAAGAATACCGCCGAGTACATCTTTATCAATTCCTTTTTCCCTTACCATCTGGGCAAAGGAATCAACAATCTCCATATTCATGTTTTTTATATCTCCTTATGAAAAACTAATTAAAACTTTTGCTTTTATTATATCTTTGAATTTTATGATTAACTCTTTTCCATCCCTGGTAAGGAATGAAAGTTCATCATTATTTACGTTAATAAGTTCGGCGTTGGTTTTTCTTATTTCATTATTATAAGAATAACTTATTTCAAACTTTTTATTTAAATGTTTAGGAAACTGTTCAATAAATTTCAAGGGTCTGTCAATGCCCGGAGAAGAAACGTCGAGCCTGTAAGAATCATCGGGACTAAACATTGCTCTGTACTTTTCATTTAAATGACGGCTTACTATTGCACAATCATCCGCATTGATATAATTTTTGCCGTCAATAAAAACTTCTACAACCTGGTTTTTGCCATGTCCTCTGAAATTAAACCCCACCAGATAAAATCCTAATTGCGAAACAATGTCTTCTGTAATTTTTTTAATATTCTCGGCATTCATATTTATACAAACAAAAATCGCCCTCTAAGGGGCGAAAAGAACTGTTCAAAATTACAATGAAATTATGGTATATGCAAGGAATAAATATTTTACAATTCTTAATATTATTTCTTCAATAGAGTTATAGAAAAATAATTGTTCGGTGAAAATTCTATTTGTTGATATTTGTTAAGAAGCAAGCGGTTGTTGGATATTTTTATTTATTCTAAAAAAGATAAATACTATATTTTATTATAGGGGGAAAGGTCATTAATTAATATTTCATATATCACAAGGGGCTTCTTACCATGGCTAAAATAGCAATCATTGATGATGACCCGGATATTCTTGAAACCAGCACTCTAATACTCTCCGCCAAAGGATATCAGGTGATAACAGCAACCAATCCCGAAGAAGGTTATACCGCGGTGATTAATGAATCTCCCGATTTATTAATTCTGGATGTTATGATGAATGAACCGGATGATGGATTTTTTCTGGCGCAAAAAATCAGAAAAAATAAAATAAATATTCCGATCATAATGTATACATCGGTTTCAAAAGCTGTCGGTATGGATTTCGGAGTAAGTGATCTTGTTCCTGTTGATGAGTTTATAGAAAAACCTATTTCACCTGACGAACTTGTCAGCAAAGTAGAAAAGCTTTTGCATCAACATCAGGAGGAAAATAATGCTTCTGCTTGAGAAAAATGCTTTATCCGAAGAGATAGAAATCTTAGTTAATAAATATGGAAATGACAGATCTGCATTACTGCAGATTCTTCAGTCTATTCAGAGAAAACATAAATTCATCTCTGAGTTTGCTCAACAGGAAGTAGCAAGATTATTGAACATTCATCCTGTTGAAGTTCACAGCGTAATTTCTTTCTATTCATTTCTTCATTCCAAACCACAGGGAAGAAATATAGTAAGATTATGTAAAACTATTGTTTGTGAACTTAAAGGAAAAGATAAAGTTGAAGATGCAATTGAAAGAGAACTGGGAATTAAGTTTGGGGAAACTACCGAAGATAACAGAATAACTCTTGAATTTACTAATTGCCTGGGAATGTGCGATCAAGGTCCGGCAATGATTGTAAATGATAAGGTTTATTCACGACTTGATCCTGAAACTGCTGTTCAAATTTTAAATGAGATTAAATGAGGATAAAATGAAAGATAAAAAAAGAACCGGTCCTGTTTTATTCTCTGAATATTCTCCCGGTGATGCTGTTAAAAAATTAGCAGAACTTAAAAGAGAAGATGTTCTGCTTGAAGTAAAAAACTCCGGATTAAAAGGAAGAGGTGGTGCAGGTTTTCCTACATCAACCAAATGGATGCTAACGGCAGCAGCTCGTGCTGATAAAAAATTTATCATTTGCAATGCCGATGAAGGGGAGCCGGGTACTTTTAAAGATCGGGTTCTCCTGCTTGAATACCCCGAACTTGTTTTTGAAGGTATGATTGTAGCCGGTTATGCAATCGGTGCTAAAACAGGTATTCTATACCTGCGCGGCGAGTATGAGTATATGCTCGAAGATTTGGAAGATTATTTAATAAAAATGAGGGATGAAAATTTACTTGGATCAAAAATTCTGGGAATGGAAGATTTCGATTTTGATATAAGTATAAGACTTGGTGCAGGTGCTTATGTATGTGGTGAAGAAACAGCTCTTATAGAATCTCTTGAAGGATTCAGAGGGGAACCAAGAAACAGACCTCCATATCCTGTTGATACCGGATATCTTGGATATCCTACTGTTGTAAATAATGTTGAAACACTTGCTTCAATTCCACATATAATTGTAAAAGGAGGTGAATGGTTTAAAAAATTCGGAACTGATAAATCCACCGGTACAAAATTATTTTCAATCTCAGGTGATTGTAAAAAACCGGGAGTCTATGAACTGCCATGGGGAACTACAATAAATGAAATACTTCAGCTTGTTGATGCTAAAAATACTAAAGCAGTACAGGTTGGAGGTGCTTCCGGAATTTGTCTTCCCAAAAGTCAGTTTAACAGGGCGCTTGCTTTTGAAGATGCCGCTACCGGGGGTTCCATTATAATTTTTAATGAAAGCAGGAATATGCTGAAAGTATTAAAAAATTTTATGGAATTTTTTGTGGAAGAATCCTGCGGGCAATGCACCCCCTGCCGGATCGGAAATGCTAAACTTCTTGAAGGAATAGAAAAAATAGAAAAGGGTGAGTTTACTTTTGCATATATAAATACCTTAAAAGAATTAGGTAAAACTATGCGCATAGCTTCTAAATGTGGACTGAGTCAGTCAAGCCCCAATCCTTTCATCTCTATACTGGAAAATTTTAAAGATGAAATTTTTCATACAAATGTAAACGGAGGCAATAATGGTTAAACGAGAAAAATCAAGAGTACCTGTAAGCCAGCAAGCCTTCAGTGTGGAAAAACCTGAAGATATAACTACTATTGGGGGTACTGTATCAATACAGATAAATGAAAAGAAAGTCTCCGTTCCTTTTGGAACTACTATCCTTGAAGCCTGCAAAGATAACCAGATACATATTCCAACTTTGTGCACACATGAAGATCTTTGTGTTGCAGGTGTCTGCCGCATTTGTGTTGTTGAAGTTGAAGGAATGAAAACTTTACAAACTGCATGCACCTTTCCCATTACATATCCTATTAAGATTCATACATCAACACCAGCGGTAAGAAAGGCTAGACGTAGTATACTTGATCTACTGCTTAGTGAACATTATGGTGAGTGCTATACCTGCTTCAGAAATTCCAACTGCGAGCTTCAGGCTTTAGCAAAAGAATATGGTGTTGATAATTTTACTTTCGGACATCCTGAAAAACCTGTTTATAAAATCGACAGCTCTTCAACCTCTGTAATAAGAGATATGAATAAATGTGTTTTATGCAAAAGATGTGTCAGAACATGTATTGACCTTCAGGAAGTAGGGGTTCTGGAAGCATTAAACAGAGGACATGAGACTAAGATCGGAACATTTTTCGACAAACCTCTTGCAGATGTTATTTGTATTAATTGTGGTCAGTGTATTAACAGATGCCCGACTGGTGCTTTAAGAGCTAATGATCCTTCGGATAAAATTTGGGATGCAATAGATAATCCTGCAAAACATGTTGTAATTCAAACTGCTCCTTCCCCGCGTGCTGCAATTGGTGAGGAGTTTGGCATTGAACCCGGTACTTCCTTTACAGGAGAATTAAATACAGCATTAAAAAGAATAGGTTTTGATAAAGTTTTTGATACAAACTTCACAGCAGATTTAACAATTATTGAAGAAGGTACAGAACTTCTGAACAGATTGAAAAAAGTTATTGTTGAAAAAGATTCTTCTGTAAAACTCCCACAGTTTACTTCCTGTTCACCGGGCTGGATTAAATTTATTGAACATTTCTATCCTGAATATCTGGATTATTTATCAACTGCAAAATCTCCGCAACAGATGTTTGGTGCTTTAATTAAAACTTTCTATGCAAAAGAGGCAGGCATTAATCCGGCAGATATAGTAACTGTAGCTTTAATGCCCTGTTCAGCTAAAAAATTTGAATGCAACAGACCGGAAATGAATGCATCAGGCTACAAAGATGTTGACTATGGATTGACAACCCGTGAACTTGCACAAATGATAAAAGAAGCGGGTATCTATCTTCCGGAGATGCCTAAATCCGGTTTTGATGATCCGTTTGGTGAAGCTTCGGGTGCCGGATTAATATTTGGTGCAACTGGTGGTGTTATGGAAGCTGCTTTAAGAACGGTTTATGAATTAGTAACTGAAAGAGAAGTACCTTTTAATAATCTGGTAATAGAGCCCTGCCGTGGATTTGAAGGAATTAAGCAAGCATCCGTTAAACTTGAAAATTGTAAAGCTGAATATAATTTTCTGGAAGGTGTTGAACTAAAATTTATTGTTGCTCATGGTACTGCCAATGCAAAAAAAGTTATGGAAATGTTAATCAAAGGTGAATTAAATGATGTTCATTTTGTTGAGATAATGGCATGCCCCGGCGGTTGTTTGGGTGGTGGTGGTCAGCCAATACCAACTTCCAAAAAGATAAGAAAGAAAAGAGCAGAGGCTATTTATGCTGAAGAGGAATCCCTGCCGGTAAGAAAATCTCATGAAAATCCTCACATTAAATATATTTATGAAAAATTTCTTACTGAAGGACCTTGCAGCGAACTCTCGCATAAACTGCTGCATACACATTATACAAAGAGAGGAAAATATATTTCATAATTAATATTTTCTTTTTTACTTTTATTATTTCCGAAGCTCTTTAGCAATCGGAAAAATGCTCTCCTCATTCTTCAATGACAGGGAATTATACTTATGATTCCCTGTCTTTAATTTTTAAAATGACAAAAAAATTTAATTGCTTCTTTAAAGAAATTATAAAATTCTGTTTATATAAATTTCTATCTAAACGTTCCCTGAGCGGAAGGATTCTTCTTTTTTTATTTCTTTATTAATACTGCTTTTTTTATCAATCTTTTTTCTTCCAAAGAATGCAGAGATAAAAATGCCTATAAAAATACCTAACACAAGTGTTACTACAAGCAGAATTATTTTTGGGAATTGTTCTATCTGCCATAAGAAAAGCCGGAGATTAACAGGTTCTGTATTTTGTGCTACAAAAACAGTAAACAGAACAATCAATATCATCAGGAAAATTATTTTGGAACGCATATATCCCTCCGCGGGAATTATTTTTAAGTTTCTTTTTTATGTTCGGATAAAATTTCTTTTACTTTTGCTATGTTATCTTTATTAACAAGTGTAAGAATAGTATCCCCCGGTTCAAGAACAGTACCCCCGCTGGGAATAATGCTTTTTTCATTCCGCCAGATAAGAACTATGCGGCTGTCTTCGGGAAAATTAAGCTGTACTATAGGCTTGCCAACGGCATGTGCATCATAAGGAACAATTAAATCTATAAGTTCCATATCAACATTATCGGTAGGATTAAATTGTAACGGTAATTCTTTTTTAATCCTTAGAGGTTCATCAAGCTTAAGTAATTTTGCCACTGGTGTTAATGACCAGCCCTGTAAGAGGACACTTGTAATCACTACAAAAAATACAATATTAAAAATCAGATCGGCATTAGGTACCCCAGCCATAGAAGGAAATGTTGCAAGGATAATTGGTACTGCACCTCTCAAACCTACCCATGATATAAACATCTTTTCCTTAAAATTATACTTTTTAAAATCCTTTCTCAAAAAAATTAATGATAAGAAAACACTTGCAGGCCTGGCAACAAAGAATAAAAATCCGCACACAAGCAATCCCGGAATAATAATTTCAATTATCTGAGATGGGAAAACCAGTAAACCAAGAGTAACGAACATCGCTATCTGGCTTAAAACTGCAAGTCCTTCAAAAAAACGTATTGTTCCTTTTTTGTGTATGAAAGAACTATTGCCAATAATCAATCCTGCAATATAAATTGCAAGGAAGCCGCTGCCCCCTATTACAGCAGTAAGTGAAAATGTTAAGATACACATGGTAAGAGCGAAAACTGTATAAATTCCTTCGTTGGCAAAATTCATTCTATTAATTAACTTCACCATTAATTTTCCAAGAACTAAACCCATCACTAACCCTATTCCCATCTGAAGAATAAAAAGGTAAACAGCATCGATTACCTCTGATTCCGGATTCATTAACAACTGTATAGTACCGATTGTTAAAAATACTGCCATAGGGTCATTACTTGCCGATTCAAACTCAAGCAAGGGTTTTAAGTCTCCTTTAAGACTAATACTTCTGGATCTGATTACGGAAAAAACTGCAGCAGCATCAGTTGATGAGATAATAGAACCGATTAAAAGTCCCCAAAGAAATGAAACATTAAAAATATATGATACAAATAAGCCAACAATTATTGCTGTTAAAAAAACTCCAAGTGTTGCAAGACTGCCTGCAGGTTTTATAACAGGTTTAACCTCTACCCAATTTGTATCGAGACCTCCGGCAAACAAAATAAATATAAGAGCAATAACACCAATATTTTGTGCAAGTGATATATCATTAAAAGTTATTCCACCAACACCTTCGGATCCTGCAACCATTCCTACAGCAAGGAAAAGCAGCAGGGCAGGGATTCCCGCTTTATCGGAAAATTTGGAAATTGTTACGCTAATTAAAATTAGTATACTGGCAATTAGCAGAAGTATTTCAAGATTAATCATTTTTGTTTTTTTTCAGTTTAGTTTCCGGAATTCTGAATAACAATATCTCTGTGAGGATAAGGAATTTCTATATTATTCTCCCTGAATTTTTTAAATATTGCATAATATAACTGGCTCTTAAGAACACCGGGACGATTAATATATTCTCTAGTCCATATCCTTAAAATAAATTCCATATAGCTTTCTCCAAAATTTGAAAAGAGCACATCGGGTTTTGGGTTTTTAAGAACACCTTCATTTTCATCAGCAACTTCAAGTAAAAGTTTTTTTATTGTTTCAGGATTTTCTTTGTATGATGCTTTAACAGGATAATTAAGTCTTATATTTTTATCTATATGGCTCCAGTTAATTACCCTTGATGATATAAACTCGGAGTTAGGAACTATAATAGAAATATTATCATTTGTCAGAATAGTTGTAGCGCGCATCGAGATTTTTATAACATCGCCTGCCACTGTACCTACCTCAATCCTGTCACCTACTTTTATTGGCCTCTCAAATAAAATTATAATACCGCTTACAAGGTTGTTGGTGACATTCTGAAGCCCGAACCCGATACCAATACCAAGAGCACCGGCAAGAATTGTAAGTGTACTTAAATCAATGCCTGCTGTTTGAAGAACAATTATTAATCCTATTACAAGAATTAAATATCTTACAATCGAACCAACTGCAACACGTACACCAAGATCAATTTTGCTTTTACCGAGAAGGTTATATACGATCCACTTTCTCAGTTTGTTTGTAACAAAGAAAAGAATGAAAGTAAAAAAGAGAAAATAGACTATTGTCCAGAGTGTAATTTCTGATCCGCTTAAAGTAATAACAGGTATATTAAGATACTCTCTTATAGTATAAAATACTTCCTTAATATCCTTCCACATAGAAACTTTCTTTCAAAAAATTTTAATATGAATTTGAAAACAGAAAGATTTTTCTTTTAGAAAGAATGAAAATCCTGTTATCACACAGCACTTTCAAATTAATTAAAAGCATCTTCAAAAAAAAGAATAGGGGAAGGATGTAAGATTAAACCAGGGGTGTATGGATTTTAAAATTTAAACTATTCTTCAGCAGGTTCAAATTTTAATGACACAGAATTAATGCAATATCTCTGCCCGGTTGGCTCAGGTCCATCATCAAAAACATGACCTAAATGACTTTCGCATCTCGCGCAAAGAACTTCTGTTCTTATCATTCCAAAGCTCCTGTCTTCTCTCAGGATTACCCTGTCTCCGGCTAAGGTTGTCCAGTATGCAGGCCATCCGCAGCCTGAATCATATTTATGCTCTGAACTGAAAAGTTCATAACCACATGCTGCACATTTATAAACACCTTTTTCAAAGTGATGATCATACTTTCCTGTAAATGCACGCTCCGTACCTTTTTCTCTAAGAACATGATATTCTTCGGGAGTTAAAATTTTTTCCCATTCTTCTTCTGATTTAATTACTTTGTCCGGCATATTTTTATCCTGAATTTTATTTGTTGAATCCTGCATAACCTTATTTACGGAATTAATATTATCCGATGACTGCAAAGAAAAATAAGCAGCAAGTGCAGCCAATGGTATAAATAAAAATAATATTGATTTCATTATAATTTTGTTTTCCTGAATTTTACATGCTTGCAGTCATATAAGCAAGGCAAGTATTGGTCACAAAAAAATTCATAAATGAATCTATAGAGTAAAACAAACAAATTGTTTATAATTGTTTTTAAAATTTTTGTTAAAAGAGATAAAGATGTTCAGAAAAATTTTTACACTGCTAATAATTTTATTATCACAATCTGTTTACGGACAATATACCGATGCAAAACATTATGCGGGTCCATCAATAGGTTTATCATTTTTGGGTTCTGCTTTCCAGATTGGCGGCAATTATGAGTATGCAATGAATGTTGAAAATTTCGGATTAATTGGTGTAGGCGGAGTTTTGAGATACTGGGGATACAGCGAAAATTTTTTTGGCGGAAAATGGAAATACACAAATATTCTTATTGGGGCACAGGGCAATTATCATTTTAAAATAAAAAACCTGGAACATCTCGATCCTTATGCAGGAATTGTCCTTGCTTATGATGGAGGTTCTGTTAGCTATGATGGACCTGATAACAGGAATTACGCGACACCCTCTCATGGTGGTTTATGGGCTGCTGCGCAGGGTGGAATAAGATACTGGTTTAATCCAAAGATTGCTGCAACTTTAAGAGTCTCTTTCGGCAGCTTAAGTTATGGATCTTTGGAGCTTGGTGCAGATATAAAATTCTGAAACCTTATTTCATTTTTCTTAACCTGATCTCAACATCTTTTTCATCTTTCATTAGATCTGTTAACTCCGAAACATTCGTCTCACCAAAATGATAAGGATATAAAATTTTTGGTTTAAAAGATTTTACTGCATCGGCAACCATTCCGGGTGTCATTGTGTATGGTAAATTCATCGGCAGAAAAGCAATATCAATATCTTTTAATGATTTCATTTCAGGAGTGTTTTCAGTATCGCCGGCCACATACACTCTTTTATCACCAAATGTAATTACATAACCGTTACATGTTCCTTTAACATGAAATGGTTCGCCATTATCTCTCATGTGAACAAGGTTGTATGCAGGAACAGCTTCAATTTCAATTTCATTAATTTTTTGGATGTCACCATTTTTCATAATTGTTCCGCCATCAAAATTTTCTGCACATAATTCGGTAAGAATAACTATTGTATTTTCTTTTCTAATCTCTTTAATTGCTTCAGGATCAAAATGATCCCCGTGATGATGTGTTACAAGAATTATATCGGCATCTGGCAGTTCAGAATAATCTGCAAGTTTACTGTAAGGGTCTGCATGAATAATAGTTCCATTGAAATTAAACATTAAGGAACCATGACCAATAAATGTAATTTCGAGATCTCCTTCTGATGTTTTAATAACATCGGTTTCAAATTTAGATTGTGCACATATTAATGTTGTTAAAAGAAGAAGCGCAGCAAAAAGAATTATTTTGTTAAACATAGTTCCTCCTAATTAAATTTTTTATACCATGAAGGTACGATGACTCAAAAGAAACACTAAGTAATTAAATATATATATTTAGCAATTCAGGAAATGAGGAAGAATATCACAATTTCAATTAATCTTTTTTCCAGTAGTCAGGTGATTCTTTCATATTTGGATCAGGTCTTTCCATCCATCTTTCCGGTTTGTTCAATTCTCTGAATCCGAATTTCCTGTAAAGATCATGAGCATCTTTTGTAGCAAGTACCCATCTGCGGAATCCCTGAAGTTTTGGGTGTGAAAGAATAGTTTCCATCAGCCATTTTGATAAACCTTTGCCCCTATGTTCTTCAAGAATAAACACATCTGCAATCCAACCGAAAGTTGCATAATCGGTTACAACCCTTGCAAAACCAATCATTTCATCTTTATAATAAATACCAAAAGGAAGTGAATTTTCAATTGATTTTTTAACTACTTCAAGTGATCTGCCCTTTCCCCAATAAGATTCATTTGAAATGTAATTGTGAATAACATTAATATTTAGTTTTGAAGGGTCAGTTGAGATGGAATATTCTTTTTTTAATTCTTCAAAATTCACAGTGTTCAGATTTCATAGTTAAGAATAGGTTTTAACCATCTTTCAATTTCATCAAGACTCATTCCCTTTCTTCTCTGGTAATCGAGCACCTGGTCTTTTCCAATCTTGCCAACATTAAAATATTTTGACTGTGGATGTGAAAATATTAATCCTGAAACAGAAGCAGCAGGATACATTGCAAGATTTTCGGTTAAACGAATGCCTGTATTTTTTTCAACTTCGATAAGATCAAAGATAATTAATTTTTCAGTATGATCGGGCTGAGCAGGGTAACCCGGTGCAGGTCTTATTCCTGTATAAGCCTCTTTAATTAATTCTTCATTAGAAAATTCTTCTTCGGGTGAATAACCCCAGTATTTTTTTCTTACAAGTTCATGAAGATGTTCTGCAAATGCTTCTGCTAATCTGTCGGCAAGTGCTTTAACCATGATAGAATTATAATCATCATGTTCTTTTTCATATTTTTCTATTAAAGATTCAATGCCTATTCCTGCAGTTACGGCAAAAGCACCAATGTAATCTTTTACACCTGAATCTTTCGGAGCAATAAAATCTGCAAGAGCAAGATTGGGCAGTCCATCTGATTTGGGAGTTTGCGAGCGCAGAGTATGCAAAACTCTTTTAACACCTTTGCGTGAATCATCGGTATATATTTCAATATCATCAAATCCAACTGTATTAGCAGGGAAAATACCAAATACACCATTAGCTTTTAGAAGCTTTTTAGAAATTATTTCATCAAGAAGTTTATTTGCATCATCAAAAAGTTTTTTTGCTTCACTGCCATATTTTTCATTTTGAAATACTGCAGGATACTTTCCTTTAATTTCCCAGGTCAAAAAGAATGGTGTCCAGTCAATATATTTTTTCAGAGTTTCAAGAGGATAATCATTTAATACAGTTATACCGGGAATTTCAGGAGTTGTTATTTTTAATTTATTCCAATCGGTTTTAAACCTGTTTTCTCTTGCCTTTTCAAGTGAAAGATAATTTTTCTCTTCACTTCTTTTAAGATGATTGGCTCTTACTTTTTCATATTCATCTTTAATTGAATTGATAAAATTGTTTTTTACATTTTCATCTTCGTTTAACAGATTGCTTACAACCGGAACACTGCGCGATGCATCAAGCACATGTATAACAGGACCACTATACACCGGTGCTATCTTCACTGCAGTGTGGACTTTTGAAGTTGTTGCACCACCAATCAATAACGGAAACTTTAAACCTCTTCTTTCCATTTCTTTTGCAACGTGAACCATTTCATCGAGTGATGGAGTGATAAGACCGCTTAAACCAATTACATCAACTTTCTCATCAATTGCAGTCTGAATAATTTTTTCTGCAGGAACCATCACCCCTAAATCAATTACATTGTAATTGTTGCAGCCAAGTACAACACCAACTATATTTTTACCGATATCGTGCACATCGCCTTTCACAGTTGCGATTAAAACCTTTCCGGCCTCACGGGTAGTATTTGTTTCAAATTTTTCCTGCTCAATATAAGGAATCAGGTATGCAACCGACTTCTTCATTACTCTTGCACTTTTAACAACCTGGGGTAAAAACATTTTCCCGGAGCCAAATAAATCACCTACTACACCCATACCATCCATTAAGGGACCTTCAATCACTTCGATAGGTTTTGCATAAAGTTTTCTTGCTTCTTCAGTATCCTGTTCAATGTAATCTGTTATTCCTTTAATTAATGCATGCTTTAATCTTTCCCGGACGGGAGCATTTCTCCATTCATCAACTTTTGCTTCTGCCTTTCCTTTTTTCTTTATGCTCTCTGCAAAATCAACGAGTCTTTCTGTTGCATCTTTTCTTCTATTTAAAAGAACATCTTCAACAAGAGTAAGAAGGTCTTTTGGAATCTCTTCATAAACTTCAAGCTGGCCTGCATTAACAATACCCATATCGAGTCCGGCTTTTATTGCATGAAAAAGAAAAGCCGAATGCATTGCTTCACGCACAACATTATTTCCTCTGAAGGAGAAAGAGATGTTACTTATACCTCCGCTTACTTTTGCATAAGGAAGATTTTGTTTTATCCATCTTGTAGCTTCAATGAAATCAACTGCGTAGTTATTATGTTCCTCAATTCCTGTTGCAATTGTAAGTATGTTGGGATCAAAAATTATATCTTCGGGTGGAAAACCAATTTCTTCAGTAAGAATTTTATATGCTCTTTTACACACTTCAATTCTTCTTTCAAATGTATCTGCCTGCCCCCGTTCATCGAAAGCCATTACAATAACGGCAGCACCATACTGCAGAATTTTTCTTGCACGTTCTTTAAAAACTTCTTCACCTTCTTTAAGGCTTATTGAGTTTACAATTCCTTTTCCCTGCAGACATTTTAATCCTTCTTCAATAACAGACCATTTGGATGAATCAATCATTACAGGCAGTTTGGCAATGTCAGGTTCTGCTTCCAGAAGATTAAGAAATTTTTTCATTGCTTCTTCTGAATTAAGCAGACCTTCATCCATATTAACATCAATTATTTGTGCTCCTCCTTCAACCTGGTTTCTTGCAATGGCAAGCGCACCTTCATAATCGCCGGCAAGAATAAGATTAGCAAATTTTTTTGATCCTGTTATGTTTGTTCTTTCACCAATATTAACAAAATTTGTTTGCGGATGAATTACGAGAGGTTCCAGTCCGCTTAATCTTAAATATTTTTCAACTGCAGGAATTTTTCTGGGTTTATGATGTTTAACAGCTTCTGCAATTTTTTTAATGTGTTCAGGGGTAGTACCGCAGCAGCCTCCTATTATATTTGCAAAACCGTTTGATGCAAAATCATTCAGCAGCTCAGCAGTTTTTTCCGGCAGCTGATCATACTCACCTAATTCATTGGGTAGTCCTGCATTGGGATAAACACTCACATAGAAAGGAGCTTTTTCGGAAAGTTCCTGGATAAAAGGCCGCATCTGTTCTGCACCAAGAGAACAATTTAGTCCGACACATAAAAGATTTTTTGCATGAGAAACAGAAATAAGAAATGCTTCGGTTGTTTGTCCTGATAAAGTTCTTCCGCTTAAATCAACAATAGTTCCCGAAATAATTAAAGGAATATCTTTTTTGATTTCATTCAGATATTCTTCAATGGCGTATATGGCAGCTTTAGCATTTAAAGTATCAAATACAGTTTCTATTAATAGAATATCAACACCGCCTTCAACCAATCCTTTTGCAGCCTCATAATATGCTTTGGAAATCTGATCAAAATCTGCAGCACGGTATCCCGGATCATTTACATCAGGAGAGATTGATAGTGATTTATTTGTGGGTCCTATTGCACCTGCAACAAAACGTGGTTTAGAACCGGGATTATCATTTAAGAATTCATCAACAGCCTCTCTTGCAATGCGTGCAGCACTCAAATTTATTTCGTAAGCAATTTCTTCCATTTTATAATCTGCCTGAGAGATTGCATTTGCATTAAATGTATTTGTTTCTATTATATCAGAACCGGCAGAAAGATATGCTTTATGAATTTCTTTTATAACTTCAGGTTTGGTTATTGATAAAAGATCATTATTTCCCTTAAGGTCATAAGGATAATCTTTAAACCTTTCACCTCTGAAATCTTCTTCAGTTAATTTATAACGCTGAATCATTGTGCCCATTGCACCATCGAGTATAAGGATTCTTTCTTCAAGTAACTGCTTAAGATATTCAATTGTTGTATTCATATACCCTATAAGTT
>Ga0207873_1000659_pt1 | contig 36745 bp, 34 predicted proteins | sample BGWIniCompost_FD_187373 | JGI IMG/M metagenome (GOLD analysis project Ga0207873, IMG submission 187373) | Cellulose adapted compost microbial communities from Newby Island Compost Facility, Milpitas, CA, USA - BGW Initial Compost (SPAdes)... ... | reverse complement strand
CCCCGCCGCCGTCGTCGATGTCGGCGGCCACGGCGAACGCCGCCGGCATGAGCCACCGGAGGGCACCGGGGATCACGCCCTCCTCGACGAGCATGCCGCTGCGGCCGCCGGACGGCGGGTGGGTGAGGTCGATGCGCCCGGTGATGCAGGGGCCGACGGCGGCCTCCGGCGTGCGGGGGCGGCCGCCGGCCCCGATGCCCCGCAGGGGCGGGATGGGCACGTCGATCCCGTACGAGAACGCGAGGACGTCACCGTTGCCGGTGAACCGCTCGCCCAGCCGTGGGGAGACGGCCAGGCCCCGCTCGCGCGACCGCAGCAGGATCTCCGTCGTGCCCAGCGCCCCGGCGGCCAGCACGACCACGTCCGCGAAGACGAACGACGTGGGGGCGTCGAAGCGGGTGCGCCCGTCACCCACCGCCTCGAAGGTCACCCGCCACCGGGGGCCGTCGCCGTCGCCCTCGACCGGCTCGACGACCTGCACGGCCGCCTCGCAGTACAGCTCGGCACCGTGGGCCACCGCGTCGGGCAGGTAGTTCTCGACCAGCGTGTTCTTGGCCCGGTGGTTGCAGCCGGTGACGCAGTCGCCGCAGAGCACGCAGGCGCGCTGCTCGAGCCCGACGGCGTTGGGGCCGTCCTCGAAGGTGACGGCGATCGGGACCTTCTCGGCGGCCGGCGCGTCCCGACCGGTGGCGCCGAGGGCCCGGGCGGCGCCCTGGGCCGAGCGCTCGAGCGCCCGGAACTTCGGCAGCGACGGCCAGCGCTCGCCGTCCTCGGGGTAGGGCCGGGCGCCGAGCATCCGCTCGGCCTCCTCGAACCAGGGCGCCAGCTCGGCACGCCCCCGGTCGCCCCGGAGGGCCTCGGGCCACCGCTCGTCGTCGAACACCCAGTCGGGCGGGCGCAGCGACACGCCGGCGTTGATGAGCGAGGTGCCCCCGAGGCCGCAGCCGACGAGGACGCTGAGGTCGTCGCCCGGCCGCAGGTCGAACAGGCCGCCGCGGCGGCCGAGCCGTCCCCGCCCCCGGCGCACCTGCACCTGGCGGAGGGCGCCGAGCAGCGTCGTGGGGAAGTCGCCGGCCCGCAGCTCGCGCCCCCGCTCGAGCACGCACACCGACCGCCCGGCCCGGGCCAGGCGGGCGGCGGCGATGGCGCCGCCGTAGCCCGAGCCCACGACGACGACGTCGTAGCGGTCGCGCATGAGGGCGTGCGGGCGCGACAGCACGGGTGAGGGCGGTACCGCCGGCTCGCTCGCTCCCCGCTGATTGCCCACTGCTGCCATCGGTGCACCTCTCGTGGTGGGTGGCCACCCACCGCCCCTGCCGTCAGAGTCCGCGCGGGTGGGCCGGCCCCGCCGCAGGCCGGCCCACTGCTGGGGTCGACCAGATCCCGCCCGTCCCGCCGCGGTCATCCGCCGATGTCGCACGGTACGGGTCTGGTCGCTCCGTCGACGGCCATCATGCGCGCACCGCCCGCAAACGGCGCGCAAAGCGGCGCGCGCCCCCCGGCGGTGGCAGACTGCACCGACGGGCCGGGGGGAGCCAGCAGCACGGACGAGGAGGCGGTGCGAGTCGAGATCACCCTCACCGGCGATGTCTCGCTGCGGCGGGGCGACGGGCCGCCGGCCGCCGTCACCGGTCCTCCCCGGATCGTGCTCGCGGCCCTGGTCCTGGCCGACGGCGCACCCGTCCCCCGCGACGAGCTCGCCGCCCGCGTCTGGCCCGAGCGCATGCCGCGCACCTGGGCGTCCGCCCTGCGGACCCACGTCAGCCGGGTCCGCGCCCTGCTCGCGCCGGTCGTCGGCGGGGGCGAGACCGTCGTGGCCGGCGAGTCCGGCTACCAGCTCGTGCTGCCCGAGCGCGTCGAGGCCGTCGTCGACGTCCGGCGGGCCGAGGCGGCGCTGGCCGCTGCCCGGGAGCGGTTCGCCGACGACCCCGGGGCGGCGCTGACGCTGGCGGTCGAGGCCGCCGACGCCATCCGGGCGCCGTTCCTGCCCGGGCACCCCGGCCCGTGGGCCGAGGCCGTGCGGGCCCACGTCGAGGACGTCGCGGTCGGCGCGCTGGAGCTGGCCAGCGCGGCCGCGGCCGCGCTGGGCGACGGCAGCCGGGCGATCGCCCTGGCCGACGACGCGGTGCGCCGGGCGCCGCTGCGGGAGAGCGCCCACCGGCGCCTGATGACCGCCCTCGGCGCCACCGGCAACCGCGCCGAGGCGCTCCGCACCTACCAGCGCCTGCGGCGGGTGCTCGCGGACGAGCTGGGTGTCGACCCCTCGCCCGAGACCGAGGCCGCCTACCTCGACCTCCTCGGTCCGGCACCGCCCCGCCCCGCCGGCGGCGCGGCGCCGGCCGGACCGGGCGGCCCGGCGCGGGGGCCGGCCACCGTGCCGTTCGTCGGCCGGCGGGCCGAGCTGGCCGTGCTGGCCGAGGCGTGGGCGCAGGCGGCCGGCGGCGCCCGCCACCTCGTCGTCGTGACCGGCGAGGCCGGCATCGGCAAGTCGCGGCTCGCGACCGAGGCCGCCCGCCGGGTGCACGAGGACGGCGGGCTCGTGCTGTTCGGCCGGTGCGACGAGGACGCCATCGTCCCCTACCAGCCCTTCGCCGAGGCCCTCGACGCGCTGGTGGCCGCCACCCCGCCCGACGAGCTGCCGCTCGACGACGAGGCCCGCGCCGAGCTGGCCGCGGTGCTGCCCTCGCTGGCCGGTCCCCGCCGCCCCGGCGCCCCCGACCGGGCCCGCCTCTTCGCCGCGGTCACCGAGCTCGTCGCCGCGCTGGCCAAGGAGCGCCCGCTGCTGCTCGTCCTCGACGACCTGCAGTGGGCCGACGACGACTCCCTGCTGCTCGTCCGGCACCTCCTGCGCCGGGCCGGCGACGCGCCGGTGCTCGTCGTGGCCATCTCCCGCGACCACGACGTCGCCCCCGACCACGCGCTGGCCGGCGTCGTCCAGTCGCTCGACCGCGACGGGTGGGTGCGCCGGCTGCCGCTACGCGGCCTGGCCGAGGACGAGGTCCGGGAGCTGCTGCGCCACGTGCTCGGCGAGGGCGACCACCGCGACACCGCCCGGCGCCTCGTGCGGGAGACGGCCGGCAACCCCTACATGGTCACGGAGCTGGCGCGGGCCGGCGCCGACGGCGCCATCCCGCCCGGCCTCCACGAGCTGGTCGGCCTCCGCCTCGCCGCCCTCGACGAGCCGGCCGCCGAGCTGCTGCGGGCGGGCGCCGTCGCCGGGGCCGCCTTCGACCTCGACATCGCGGCCGACGCGGCCGGCCTCGACGACCGGGCCATGCTCGACGCCGCCGACGCCGCCCTGGCCTCGGGGCTCGTCGCCGAGGAGACGCCCGACCGCTACCGGTTCACCCACGACGTCGTCCGTCGGGCCCTCGTCGCCCAGCTCAGCGGCGCGCACCGCCGCTGGCTGCACGGGCGGACCGCCGACGCCATCGAGCGGCGGCGGTCCGGCGACCTCGACGCCCACGCGGCCGCCCTCGCCCACCACAGCGCCGCGGGCGCCACGCCCGGCGGTGACGACCGGGCCGTGCGCTGGGCCCGCCGCGCCGCGGCCCAGGCGATGCGGCGCAGCGCACCGGCCGAGGCCGCCCGCCTGTGCCGGCAGGCGCTCGAGCACCTGCCGCCGGGCCGGGACGGCGAGCGGGCCGACATCACCACCGACCTCGGCGCCGCCCTGCTGGCCGGCGGCGACCCGGCGGGCGTCGGGTCGCTGCGCGAGGGCGCGGCGCTGGCCCGGGCGGCCGGCCGGTCCGACGTGCTGCAGCGGGCGGCCCTGGCCCTGGCGGACGCCGCCGAGGACCGCCCCGAGCTGCGGGCCGCGGCGTCCGACCTCGTCGCCGACGCCCTGGCCGCGGCCTCGCCCGTGGGCGACGGCGAGGGCGCCGTGACCCACGCCCGGCTCCTCGTGCGGTCGATCCGGCTCGGCGCCGCGCCCAGCGGGGGCGCCACCGCCCGGGCGGCCGCGGCCGCCGCCACCACCCTGCACCGGCACATCGGCGACCTGGCGCCGGACCAGGTCGACGAGCGCCTGCGCCTTGTCGGCGAGCTGGCCGAGCTGGCGGTGGCGGCCGGCGACGCCCGGCTGCGGGCGCGGGCGGCCCACGAGCGGGCCATGGCCGCCGCCACCACCGGCGACGAGGTCGCCCTGCGCACGGCGCTGGCGGCCATGGAGGCGGACGGCGACCCGGACGACGGGTGGCTCGCCGCCCTGCGGGCCGAGCGGCGCGTCGCCGAGCTGACGGTGGACGGCCGGCTGGACGAGGCCCGGGCCGCGCTCGACGCGCCTCGGCCCGCGGGGGCGCCCGACGACGCCGAGCTCGTCGCCCGCCGCCAGCGCGGGGTGATCGAGTGGCTGGCCGGCCGGGTGACCGCCCGCGAGCTGGCCGCCGACGACGCCGACGGCCCGCCCGACCTCCACGGCCTCGCGCTGCGGGCCCTGGCGGCCGTCGAGGAGGGCGCCGGTGCGGCCGCCGCCGCGGCGCGGGCCCGCCTCGCGCCCTTCGCCGACCTCGTCTGCGGCATGGGCTACCGGACCTTCGTGGGGGCCGCCGGCTTCCACCTCGGCCGGCTGGCGGCGGCCGAGGGCGACCTGGCCGAGGCCGAGCGCCACCTGCACGCCGCCCTGCGGGTCCACAGCGCCTGGCGGGCCCGCCCCTGGGTCGCCCTCACCCAGAGCGCCCTCGCCGACGTGCTCGAGGCCCGGGGCCGGCCCTCCGACCGGGAGTGGATCGCCGGGCTGCGCGCCGAGGCCCGCTGGGTGGCCGAGCGCCTGGGCATCCGCACCTGAGCGGCGGGTCGCTACCGTGGCGGCGTGGACGAGCGCACCATGCGCGAGCGGGTCGCGGCCGCCCGGGTGGGGACGCTGGCCACCGTGACCCGCGACGGCCGGCCGCACGTGGTGCCCTGCTGCTTCGCCCTCGACGGCGACACGGTGTGGTCGGCGGTCGACGCCAAGCCGAAGTCGACCCTCGCCCTGCGCCGGCTGGACAACGTCCGCGCCAACCCGGCGGCGTCACTGCTCGTCGACCACTACGAGGACGACTGGACCCGCCTGTGGTGGGTCCGCCTGGACGGCTCGGCGCGCATCGTCGACCGCGAGGAGGAGCGGGACCGGGCGCTCGGCGCCCTCGCCACCAAGTACATCCAGTACCAGGGCAGCCCGCCCCCCGGGCCGGTGCTCGCCCTCGACGTCACGACCTGGCGGGCCTGGCCCTGAGGCCGGGCTCAGGCGAGCGGGTCGGCGAAGGGGTCGGCCCCGGCGGGTCCGCCGAAGGGGTCGTCGATGGCCGGCCGGATGGCGACCGGCGTCTCCTCCTCCGCCTCGCCGGCCAGCTCGGCCCCGACGAGGCCGGCGTAGCCGTGCCGCTCCAGTTCGAGGGCCAGCTCCGGGCCGCCCGAGCGCACGATCTGGCCCTTGGCCAGCACGTGGACGCGGTCGGCCCGCAGCTCGTGCAGCAGCCGGCTGTAGTGGGTGATGGCCAGCACGCCGAGGCCGGGGCGGTCGCCCTCGGGCTCGGTCGCCGCCTCGACCCGCCGGGCGCAGGCCCGCAGCGCGTCGACGTCGAGGCCGGAGTCGAGCTCGTCGAGCACGGCGATCGCCGGGCGGAGCACGCCGAGCTGCACGGTCTCGTTCTTCTTCTTCTCGCCGCCCGACAGGTCGACGTTGAGCGGCCGCTCGAGCAGCTGGGGGTCGAGCCCCACCCGCTCGGCCTCCGCCCGCAACGTGGCCGCCACGCCGTCGACCGGCCGGCCGGCGGCCCGGGCCGCGCTCTCGAGCACCGCCTGCAGCGAGACGCCCGGCACCTCGGTCGGGTACTGGAGGGCGAGGAACAGGCCGGCCTGCGCCCGCTGCCAGGGGGCGAGCGGCAGGAGGTCGACGCCGTCGAGCGTCACCGAGCCGCCCGTGACCTCGTAGCCGGGCCGCCCCATCAGCACGTGGGCGAGCGTCGACTTGCCGGAGCCGTTGGGCCCCATGACGGCGTGGACCTCGCCGGAGCGGACGGTCAGGTCGATGCCGCGCAGGATCTCGGTGCCGCCCACGGCGGCCCGCAGGCCGCGGATCTCGAGGACGTGGCCGCTACCGGTCATCGTCGACCACCACCACGACCTGGCCGTCGTCGACCCGGACGTCGTAGACGGGCACCGGCCTGGTCGCCGGCAGGACGAGCGCCTCGCCGGTCTCGAGCGAGAACGTGCTGCCGTGCTTCCAGCACTCGAGGGTCCGCTCCTCGACGTCGACCTCGCCCTCGGAGAGCGAGATGTTCTGGTGCGAGCACGTGTCGCCGATCGCGTAGACGTCGTCGTCGATGCGGACGACGGCGATGCGGTGGCCGGCGACCTCGAACCGGCGGGCCTCGCCGGAGCGGAGCTCGTCCAGCGGGCAGAGCGTCACCTTGGGCATCACGCGTCCCTCCGGGCGAACTTGGCGGCGACGCCCTCGCGCAGCAGGGGCGCGAGGCCGGCCACGGGCAGGCGGGAGAGGACCTCGTCGAAGAAGCCGCTGACGATGAGGCGCTCGGCCTCGTCGGTGGGCACGCCGCGGCTCTCCAGGTAGAAGAGCTGCTCCTCGTCCACCGGGCCGACGGCCGAGGCGTGGCTGCAGCGGACGTCGTTGTTCTCGATGACGAGGTTGGGCACCGACTCGGCCCACGCGCCGTCGGACAGCTTGACGTTGCGGTTGGTCTGGAAGGCGTTGGTGCCCCGGGCGTCCTTGCCGACGCGGATGAGGCCCGTGTACACGGAGCGGGACCGCCCGCCGACCGCGCCCTTGAACAGCAGGTTGGAGGTGCAGTCGGGGGCGACGTGGTCCTGGAAGGTGCGGAAGTCGAGCGTCTGGTCGCCCTCGCCGAAGTAGACGGCGTCCAGCTCGCCGGTGCCGCCCCGGCCGACCATGCGGCAGTCGGTGCGCAGGCGGGCGTAGTCGCCGCCGAAGCCGATGCTCGTCGACCGCAGCGTCGCCTGGGCCTCGACCCGCGACACCTGCAGGCCGAGCTGCCAGGTGGCGAAGCCGAGCTGCTGGACGGTCACGTGGCCGACCCGGGCGCCCGGCCCGACGAGGATCTCGGTGACCGGCACGACCAGCGCCCGCTCCTCGCCCGAGGTCTGGACCTCGACGACCGCGACCTGGCTGGCGGCGCCGGCGCGGACGACGAGGTGGGGGAAGGCCGCCGCCCCCTCGCCGGCGGTGACGTGCACGACCACCACCGGGCCCGGCAACGTGACGCCCTCCGGCACGTCGACGACGACCGGCTCGGGCACGAAGGCGTCGTGCAGGGTGACGAAGGCGTCCGGCGGCTCGCCCACCGCGGCGCCGACGAGCTCGACCCGGTCGTCACCGGCCGGCCCGACCTGGACGCCCTTGGCGGCCAGGTCGTCGGCGAGCTCGACGACGGCGACGCGCCCGTTGACGGCCACCACCGTCGCAGCGGGCGCGGCGACGGCGTCGAGGACCGCCCGTCCCGGCGCCGGCAGCACCGGCTCGGCCGGCGGTGCCGGGGCGAACTCGTCGAGCCGCAGCTCGTCGATGCGGCTGTAGCGCCAGATCTCCTCGTCCGTCCCGGGCAGGTCGGCGGCGGCGAACGCCTCGGCGGCCCTGGCCCGGCGCGCCCGCAGCCGGTCCGGGCCGTCGAGCGCGGCAGAGAGATCGGGGGTGAAGGTGCTCAGCGTCAGTCCTTTCGCAGCTCGTCCACACCGTGTGGGCGCCGCGGCCGGAGGGCCAGCCTACCGGCGGCCCCGGGGCGCTCCCAAGGCTCAGCGCCGCCGCAGCCAGCGCCGCCACCGGGGGGCGCGGCGCCGTTCGAGCTCGGCGTGGACCTCGGCGACGACGGTCGGGCCCGCGGCGTTGACGATCTCCTCCGCCTCGTCGAGCAGGCGGGCGACCGAGCCGTCGTCGCGGTCGAGCGCGTCGAGCGGCTCGTCGGGCGTGCGGGGGGTGACGAGCGTGCCGTGGGCCCAGTTGACGTCGGCCATGCGCCGCTCGTACCGCGGGCAGTCGGCCGGGCACCGCCACGGGGCCTCGGGGGCGAGGTCGAGGTCGCACTTCCGCACGGTCTCGCCCGTGCGGTACGTGCGCGACTCGAAGTGCTTGCAGTCCTGCCGCATCGGCACGGGGCCATTGTGCCAGCGGGGCGGCCGCGTCGGGCCGCCCCGCCGGCGGTCCGGGGTCCGTCAGTCGGGCGGGGTCCCGACGACGACCCGCTGGGCGGGGGCGGTCGCGGCGGCGTCGTCGTCGGGCGCGGTGACCCGGACGAGGACGGCGTCCGCGGACACCGAGACGTCGAGGCCGCCGAGGTCCGCCGGGTCGACCAGGTCCTCGAGCGGCACGGTCGAGATCGCGCGGCCGTCGAGGGAGTGGACGACCGCCGGTCGCCAGGCCCGGCCACCGTGCTCGTCGACCGGCGGGTTCACGACGGCGGCCCACCCGAGGGGACCGAAGGCCACGGTCGAGACGCTGGTCTCCGGGTCGTCGACCGCGGTGCGGGGGTCGACCGACCACCAGCCTCCGCTGCCGTCGGCGGTCCAGATCGCCGCACCGCCCGTCAGGTCGGCCACGGCCGCGGCCGGCCGCCCGTCCACCACGCCGGCGGACATCAGGCGCCCGTCGAGCTCGCCCGCCGGGGTCCAGCTCACCCCGTCGGCCGAACGGTGGACCTCGGTCGTCGCGCTGTCCGGCGACCCGGGGGTGCCGCCGCGGACGGCGAACAGGGTGAAGCCGTCGTCGCCGGCCACCACGATGCCCCCGGCGAGGCCGTCGCCGAGGTCCACGGGCGTGAACCCGTCCCCGCCGGCCGAGACCGCGACGAGCGTGCGGCCGTGCAGGACGATGTCCCGCAGCTCGTCGTCGACGCCGAGCTCGTCCCAGGTGTACGTGGCCGGCTGGGCCGGGGCCTCGGGGTCGCAGGCGCTCGGCGGCGGCCCCGGGGGCGGGCCGGCCTCGTCCGCCTGCGGGCGGCGGGGGTCGGTGCCCCGTGGGACCGCCCACCCCTCGCCGCAGGCGGCCGGCGTGACGACGACGCCGTCGGCGGTGATCTCGACGCTGTGGCCGTCCGCCGGCAGGCCGCCGGGCACGCGGGACTCGAGGTCGAGGTCCCCGTGGACCGCAGCCGTGACCACGACCGTGCCGTCGTGGACCGCCACCGACTGCGGGCCCGGGCGCACCTCGCCGGGGTGGCGGGCCAGCAGGTCGGCGAGGCCCGAGCCGACCTCCAGGGTCTCCCAGGTGGCGCCGCCGTCGGCCGAGGTGGCGAGGCGGTCGGTGACGCCGCCGCCCGCCGGGGCGGTGCCCACCGCGTAGACCCGCTCGCCGGCGCTGGCGACCGCCGCCGGCCAGAAGTCCGCGGGCAGGGCGACGGGCGACCACTCCGCCCCGTCGGCCGACCGGTAGAGGGTGGCCGGCGGCCGGGGGCTCTCGACCTCCCGGACCCCGGGCGCGGTGGACAGGGCGTAGACCGCCCCGTCGTCGGCGGCGACCGTGCCGGGCCCGGAGACGAACCCGAGCCCGCTCGACGCCTCGACGACCGACCAGTCGAGGGGCGAGGCGACGACCTCGCCGCCCTCCCCGGCCGGGCGGACGGCGACGTCCGTGGGGCGGGGGTCGTCCCCGGGCAGCACGACCGCGGCCGACACGCCCACGACGGCGACGGCCGCGGCGGCGGCCAGGGCCCGTCGGTGGCGCCGGCGGCGGCCGGCCCGCCGGACGACGGCGTCGAGCTCGCCGGGCGGCAGGTCCAGCGCCGCGGCCCGGGCGGCGAGGTAGCGGGAGATGCGGTCCTCGGTCATGGTGTTCACGGCGCGTCCTCCGTGGCGCGCAGGTGCCCCAGGCGGCTCTCGAGCTGGCGGAGCGCCCGGTGCAGGCGGCTCTTGACGGTGCCCTCGCTCACGCCGAGGGCCTCGGCGGTCTCGGCGGTGCTCCAGCCGAGCAGGTGGCGGCAGACGACGGCGCTGCGGTGCTTGACGTCGAGGGCGGCCAGCGCCTCGTGCAGGGAGGGGTCGATCGCGGCGGGGTCGTCGTCGCCCGGGTCGTAGAGCCGGTGCAGGGACCGGCGGCGCCGCCGCAGCACCGACGTGGCCCAGTTGACCGCGACCCGGTAGACCCAGCCCTCGGGCCGCTCGAGCCGCGACACCAGGTGCCACCGCTCGTAGGCGCGGGCCATGGCCTCGTCGGTGGCGTCGGCGGCCAGGTCGACGTCGCCGACCGCCAGGGCCACCGCCCGCCCGATCCGGGTGCGGCTGGCGGCGTAGAAGCCGTCGAACGAGCGCACGGCCGGCTCCTCGGCCGGCGGCGCCTCGGCCGGCGGCGGGTCGACCGCCGGCGCCTCGGCCGCCGGCCCGTCGGCGGGTGCGGCCCGGGCGGACGGGGTCACCTCTGTGCTGGCGCCGTCGACCGGCGGCGCCCCGAGCGTCACGTCCATGACCGGTACACGCCGCCGGCCCGGTTCAGGTTCCATCGGCGCGGTCCGGGCGCAGCTCGGCGGCCCGCGCCGCCGCGGCCTCGGCCGCCGCGGCGTCGCCGTCGAGGGCCGCGGCGGCCGCGGCCAGCCGCCACAGCGCCGAGTCGAGGGGGTCGTCGGCGAGCAGGCGGTCGAGCTCGGTCCGGGCCGCGGCGACGTGGTGGGGCGCCCGGGTCGCCTCGGCCCGGGCGACGAGCAGCCGGGCCCGCTCCCGGCGGGCGATGGGGTCGCCGGGCGAGATGGCGAGCGCCTCGTCGACCGCGGCCAGGCCGGCCCGGACGCCCTGCCGGTCGGCGACGCGGGCCCGGGCGTCGAGGAGGTGGAGGCGCACGACGTCGGGCCGCAGCCGCACGGCGGCGGCGGTCGCCTCGGCCGCGGCCGCGCCGTCCCCGACGGCCAGCGCCTCGGCGGCCCGGCGGGCGTGGCGGTCGGCGGCGACGTCGAGGGCGCCGGCGACGAGCGCCACCGCGGCGAGGGCCGCCAGCCCGCCGACGAGGGCCCGGGGTGCCGTCCGGACCCGGGCCGGCGTGCCCGCCGCCGCCAGCACGGCGCCGGCCAGCAGCCAGGCCAGGGGCTCGAGCTCGGCGAGGGGGAACAGGAACAGGCCGCCCGCGACGTGGGCGACGAGCCCGGCGCCGACCCCCGCCAGCCACGGCTCGCCGGTGCGCACGACGGCGAGGACCGGCCGCCCCACCAGCACGACGAGCGCCAGCCAGGCCGCGACCGCGGGGAGCCCGCCCGCCAGCGCGACGTCCAGCGGCGTGCTGTGGGCCCGGTCGGGCTGGGGGTCGCGGCCGTGGGCCCGCTCGTAGGCGGCGTCGACGCCGGTGGCGAAGGCGACGCGGTAGCCCTCGGGGCCGACGCCGAGCAGGGGGTGGTCGGCCACCACCCGGCCGGCCACCCGCCACTCGTCGAGCCGGCCGCGGCCGCCCGGCTGGCCGGGGTCGAACGTCGAGGCGACGCGGGCCCCGACCGGCCCGACCACGACGAGCGCCGCGGCCACCGCCACCGCCGCCGCGGCGGCCAGGCCCGCGGCCCGGCGGTGCCGGCCCGCAGCGGCGCGCAGCTCGGCCCGGCGGGCGGTCGCCACCACCGCCGCGGCCGCCGCGCACCCCACCCACGCGGCCCGGGCGCCCGCCCCGACGAGCGCGACGGCCAGGCCGGCGGCCCCGGCGGCGGCGGCGACCCGGGCCGGGGCGCCCCAGCCGGCGTCGAGGGCGAGCCCGGCGAGCGGCGGCAGCAGCAGGGCGGCGGCCGCGCCGAGGTAGGCCGGCGAGCCGAGCGTCCCGCTCAGGCGGCCGGCGACGTCGAGGACGGCGGGCTCCCAGCCCGCGGCCTCGGCCACGGCCACGCCGCCGACGCCCAGGCCGGCGACGACCAGCCCGACCGCCATCGGCCGGCGGTCGGCGTCGTCGTGGAGCGACCGGCCGGCGACGAGCGCCAGCAGGGCGAGCGCCCAGGTGAGCACGCCGAGGTGCCGCTCCGGCGTGCCGACCCAGGCGTAGAGCCGGTCCTCCCCCGCCGCGGCGGCCAGCGCCAGCCAGGCCACGAGCGCAGCCGCCACCCGGGTCGGGCCGGGCGCCCACCGCAGGGGGCGCCGCGCCAGCAGCGCCGCGGCGCCGGCGGGCACGAGGACCGAGACGGCCAGCCAGGCGGCCGGGCCGAACGGGTGCCAGCCCCACGGGTCGACCGCCAGCAGCGTCGCCGGGGCGAGGGCCGCCAGCGGCCAGGCGGGCGAGCGGGGGCGCACGGGCGGGCGATGCTACCCGTGCCCTCGGGCGCCGGCCGGGCGCCCGTCATGCCCGGCTCAGCCGACCGAGCCCTCCATCTGCAGCTCGATGAGCCGGCTCCACTCGACCGCGTACTCCATGGGCAGGGTGCGCGTGACCGGCTCGATGAAGCCGTTCACGATCATGCTCATGGCCTGCTCCTCGGAGAGGCCGCGGCTCATCAGGTAGAAGAGCTGCTCGTCGGCGACCTTCGACACCGTGGCCTCGTGGCCGATCTGCGCGTCGCGCGCCCCCACCTCCATGTAGGGGAAGGTGTCGCTGATCGAGTGCTCGTCGAGGATGAGCGCGTCGCACTGCACGTGGCTCTTGCAGCCGTAGGCGTCGTCCTCGACCCGCACGAGGCCGCGGTAGCTGGTGCGGCCGCCGTCCTTGGAGATCGACTTGGAGACGATCTTCGAGCTGGTCTCGGGGGCGGCGTGGACCATCTTGGCCCCGGCGTCCTGGTGCTGGCCCGGCCCGGCGTAGGCGACCGAGAGCACCTCGCCGGTCGCCTTGGGGCCGACGAGCCACACGGCGGGGTACTTCATCGTCAGCCGACTGCCGATGTTGCCGTCGATCCACTCCATGTGGCCCTCGGCCTCGACCCGCGCCCGCTTGGTGACGAGGTTGTACACGTTGTTCGACCAGTTCTGGATGGTCGTGTAGGTGACGCGGGCGCTCGGCTTGACCACGATCTCGACGACGGCCGAGTGCAGCGAGTCGGTGGTGTACACCGGGGCGGAGCAGCCCTCGATGTAGTGCACCTTCGAGCCCTCGTCGGCGATGATGAGCGTCCGCTCGAACTGGCCCATGTTCTCCGCGTTGATGCGGAAGTAGGCCTGGAGCGGCATCTGGACCTCGACGCCCGGCGGCACGTAGATGAACGAGCCGCCCGACCACACCGCGGTGTTCAGCGCGGCGAACTTGTTGTCGTTGCGGGGGATGACCGTGCCGAAGTAGGGCTTGACCAGCTCCGGGTACTCGCGCAGGGCGGTGTCCATGTCGCAGAAGATCACGCCCTGGCGCTCGAGGTCGGCCCGGTTGCGGTGGAAGACGACCTCGGACTCGTACTGCGCGGTGACGCCGGCCAGGTACTTCCGCTCGGCCTCGGGGATGCCCAGCCGCTCGTAGGTCCGCTTGATCGACTCGGGGAGGGCCTCCCACTCGTCGACCTGCTGGTCGGTGGGCTTGATGTAGTAGTAGATGTCGTCGAAGTCGATCTCGGAGAGGTCACCGCCCCAGGTCGGCATCGGCCGCTGCTGGAAGTGCTTCAGCGCCTTGAGGCGGTTCTTCAGCATCCAGTCCGGCTCGCCCTTCATCCACGACATCTCGCGGACGATCTCCTCGCTGAGCCCCTTCTTGGGCTTGTAGACGTAGTTCTCCTCGTCGGACCAGCCGAGCTTGTAGCGCCCCAGGTCGAGATCGTCGGCGATTGCCATGGGTGTCCTCCGGGCGGAGCCGTTGGCGGGCGGGATTTCTCCTACGGCGATAGTAGCAATGGGTGGTTCCGGCTCCACCAACCGGCGCCGGGCCCCGGTCGTGCCAACATGACGTGATGGCCGACCAGCCGCCGCCCGACGACGCGCCCCGGAGCCGGCCGCCGAACCGCTCGGCGACGGAGGCCGCGCTGCAGAAGGCCGCGCTCCTGCTGCTCGAGCGCAACGGCGTGCTCGCCGGGCTCAACCTGCGCGAGGTGGCGGACGAGGCCGGCGTCAACCGCGGGCTCGTCTACCACTACTTCGGCTCCCGGCGCGACCTGCTGCGAGCGGCGCTGCGGGCCGACGTCGACGAGCGGATGGCCGACTTCCGCCCCGGCCGGGGGCTGCCGGCGCCCGCCCGCTACGAGGGGATGCTGCGCACCATGCTCCACCACCGCCACCGCCAGGCCGCCGTCCTGGCGGTGCTGCTGGTGCTGGACGGCGACCACCACGTGCGCATGGTCCCCGACCCGGACGGCACCCGGGCCCGGCTGCGGCGGGACGTCGAGGAGGGCGTGCTCCCGCCGGACCTCGACGAGGAGGGGCTGCACGCGGCGCTGGCCTCGCTCGTCTACGGCTACACGGTCCTGCGCGACCGCCTGGCCGAGGAGCTCGACGTCGACGCCGAGAAGCTCGACGACCGGGTGGCGGCGACGCTCCGGCGCCTGGTGTCCGGCCTGCGCGCCACGTCGGCCGACCGCCCCTGACCCGTCGACGGTCGCTCCACCTGCTGTTTCGGCTCTTGCGCGCTTTCGCACACGCGCATTAGGTTTCGCCACAACCTGTTAGCGGTGTGCTAAGTGCCTGCCCGCAGCGCGGGCAGCTCGACCACTGGAGGGGGAGCACGTGGGCCTTCGACGGACCCGCCGGCCGCGCCTCGCGGCCCGGATGCTGTGGGCGCTGGTCGCCGCCGGCCTGGTGGCCGCCGGCTGCGGCGGCGGTGGCGACGACGACGCCGACGCCGCCGAGCCGACCGGCGCCCGGACGGAGAAGTCCGAGCAGGGCGACCCCGTCTACGGCGGCTCGATCACGGTCGGCCTCGAGGCCGAGACCAACAGCTGGCTGCCGGGCGAGGCCAACTTCGCCAACGCGGGCATCACGGTCGCGCTCGCCATCTACGACCCGCTGATGCGGCGGGACGCCGACGGCGTCGTCCGCCCCTACCTGGCCGAGTCCATGGAGCCCAACGAGGACCTCACGGAGTGGACCCTCAAGCTCCGCCCCGGCGTGACCTTCCACGACGGCACGCCGCTCGACGCCCAGGCGCTGAAGACGATCTTCGACGACTACCTCAAGGCCCCGGGCTCCAACCTGGCCGCCGACCTCGAGGACGTCGAGGAGATGGTGATCGTCGACGACCTGACGGTCACCTACCGGCTGTCCCGGCCCAACTCGGCCTTCCCCGACTCGCTGACCCTCGCCGCCGGCTACCCCTTCTCGCCCACCGCCGCGGCCGCGGCCGGCGAGGACGCCGGCGCCCACCCGGTCGGCACCGGGCCGTTCATGTTCGAGTCCTGGGAGCGCGACAGCCAGCTCGTCGTCAAGCGGAACCCGAACTACTGGCAGGAGGGCCTGCCCTACCTCGACGAGATCGTCTTCCGGCCGATCCCCGACGAGGACACCCGGGTCTCCAGCCTGACCTCGGGCGACATCGACGTCCTGCAGACGCTGCGCCAGGCCACGGTGGCCAAGGTCCGCGAGCTCGACGGCGTCGACACCTACGAGCAGCTGGGCAACAACACCGGCGTCAACATCTTCAACACCACCGCCCCGCCGCTCGACGACGTCCGGGTCCGCAAGGCGCTCGCCCTCGCCATCGAGCGCGACGACGTCATCGAGGTGCTCGGCGGCACCGGGCTCGTGCCCCCGTCCAGCCAGCCGTTCGGCCAGGACGACCCCTACTTCTCCGAGGCCGTCGACGAGGCCTGGCAGGACGGCGACCCCGAGACGGCCCGCGAGCTGCTGGAGGAGTACGTCAACGACCCGAACCGGTCGGACGGCAAGGCGCCCGGCGAGCCCGTCAGCTTCCGCTACGACTGCCCGCCGGACCCGACGCTCAACGAGCTGTCCCAGCTCTACCAGGCCTTCTGGGAGGCGATCGGCGCCGAGGTCGAGCTCCGGCAGGTCGAGCAGGCCACGCACGTGTCCGAGGCCATCGCCGGCGACTACCAGGCGAAGTGCTTCCGCATGGGCGTCGACCGCGACCCCTACCCCAACCTCAAGGGCGCCTTCACCGAGGGCAGCTCGACCAACTTCACCCGCTTCACCCACCCCGACATCGACGCCGCCCTCGAGCAGCTCGCCGCCTCGACCGACGTCGAGGAGCGCAAGCAGCTCGTCGAGGACATCATGCTGACGGTCAACGAGCACTACCCGATCACGTACTCGGGCTCGACGCTCGCCGCCGTCGCCGTGCAGGAGCACGTGAAGAACCTCGACGGCTGGACGTTCCCCGACGGGACGCCGGGCACGGGCGTGCCGGGCGCGACCGTCATGTGGGGCCACGTCTGGACGACGGAGTAGCGCACGGTGCCGCTGGTCCTGCGCCGGGCGGTGGCGCTCGTCGTCACCCTGCTCGTGGTGTCGTTCCTCACCTTCGGCCTGACCAGCCTGCTGCCGGGCGACCCGGCGGTGCAGATCCTGGGGGCGGAGGCGGCCACCGAGGAGAACGTCGCCGCCGTGCGCGAGGAGCTGCGGCTCGACGACCCGCTGCTCGCGCGGTACGTCCACTGGCTGGGTGACGCCGTCACGGGCGACCTGGGCCGGTCGTACCGCACCAACCAGCCGGTCGCCGAGGCGATCGCCGAGCGCCTGCCGGTCACGCTCGAGATCGGGCTGCTGGCGCTGGCGATCGCCCTGGCGGTGGCCGTCCCGCTCGGGACGTTCTCGGCGTTCCGGGCGGGCGGCCTCGCCGACCGGGTCATCACCAGCACGACCTTCGGCGTGCTGGCGGTGCCGAGCTTCATGATGGCGATCCTGCTCATCCTCGTCTTCGCCGAGACCCTGCGGTGGCTGCCCGCCACCGGCTGGACCCGGCTGACCGACGACCCGGTCGAGAACCTGCGGGGCGCGCTGCTGCCCGCCCTCTCGCTCGCCATGGGCGAGCTCGCCGTCTACACCCGCCTGCTGCGGTCGGACATGATCACGACCCTCCAGCAGGACTCGATCACCATGGCGCGGGCCAAGGGCCTGCCCACCTGGCGGATCCTGTTCCGCCACGCGCTGCGGCCCAGCTCGTTCTCGCTGATGACCGTCGTCGGCGTGCAGATCGGCACGATCGTCGGCGGCGCCGTCATCGTCGAGACGCTCTTCGCCGTGCCCGGCGTCGGACGCCTGCTCGTCGACTCGATCTCCCAGCGCGACCTGATGATGGTCCAGGGCGTCGCGCTGGTGATCGCCGCGTCCGTGGTGGTCGTGAACTTCGCCGTCGACCTCCTCTACTCGCTGCTCGACCCGAGGATCCGGCATGGCCGCGCTGCAACCGCTCGATGACGTCGTCGGGGACGCCACCGGCACCGCCGAGGGCGCCCCGGCCGACGGCGCCACCGCGGCCGGCACCACCGCCGCCCGGACCGGCCGCCGGCCCCGGGGGCGCCGGCTCGGCGTCGCCTTCTGGCTGGCGGTCGCGTGGCTGGTGCTGGTCCTGCTGGCCGCGCTGACCGCCGAGTGGCTCCCGCTCGCCGACCCCTACCTGCCCGACGTCTCGGCCAAGCTCGAGGGCCCCAGCGCCGAGCACCCGCTCGGCGCCGACGGCCTGGGCCGCGACCAGCTCTCCCGCCTCGTGCACGGCGCCCGGGTGTCGGTCACCGTCAGCCTGTCGGCCGTCGGCATCGGCATGCTGGTCGGCGGCGTCCTCGGCACCGCGGTCGGCTACCTGCGCGGCCTGTTCGAGACCGTCGTCATGGCCGTCGTCGACGTCATGCTCGCCTTCCCGTCGCTCGTGCTGCTCCTGGCCGTCCTGGCCTACGTCGGCCGGAGCCTGACGGTGATCTCGCTGCTGATCGGCGTGCTGTCGATCCCCGTCTACACCCGGGTGGCCCGGGCCAACACGCTGGCCGTCGCCCAGCGCGAGTTCGTGCTCGCGGCCCACACGCTGGGCGCCACCCGCCGGCGCATCCTCTTCCGGGAGATCGTGCCCAACGTGGTGCTGCCGGTCCTCGCCTTCGGCCTCGTGGCCATGGGCGTCGTCATCGTGCTGGAGGGGTCGCTGGCCGTCCTCGGCCTCAGCGTCCCGCCTCCCGAGCCGACCTGGGGCGACATGATCGCCACCAGCAAGACCCACCTCGACGACGCCCCCCACGCCGCGCTCATCCCCTCGGCGGCGATGTTCCTCACCGTGCTGTCGCTCAACTTCGTCGGCGACACGCTGCGGCGCCGCCTCGACGTGAAGGACGCCGGCCTGTGACGACGACCGAGACCGAGCCCGCCCCCACGCTGCTCCGGGTGCGCGACCTGCGCACGACCTTCGACACACCCCGCGGCACGGTGGTGGCCGTCGACGGCGTGTCGCTCGACGTCGACCGGGGCGAGACCGTCGGGATCGTCGGCGAGTCCGGCTCCGGCAAGACCGTGCTCTCCCGCTCCGCCCTCGGGCTCGTGACGGCCCGGCACGCCACGGTGACCGGCAGCGTCCGCCTCGAGGGCGAGGAACTGGTCGGCCGGAGCCCCCGGGAGATGCGCCGGATCTGGGGCGTGAAGGCGGCGATGGTCTTCCAGGACCCGATGACCGCCCTCAACGCCACCATGCGGGTCGGCGACCAGATCACCGAGTCGCTGCGCCACCACCTCGACATGGGGCGGCGCGAGGCCCGGGCGACGGCCGTCGCGCTGCTCCGCTCGGTCGGCATCCCCGAGCCCGAGCGCCGCGTCCGCGCCTACCCGCACCAGCTCTCCGGCGGCATGCGCCAGCGGGTCACCATCGCCATCGCCCTGGCCTGCGGCCCCCGGCTGCTCGTCGCCGACGAGCCCACCACCGCCCTCGACGTGACCATCCAGAAGCAGATCCTCGACCTGCTCGACCACCAGCGCCGGGAGCGGGCCATGGGCATGGTGCTCATCACCCACGACCTCGGCGTCGTCGCCGGCCGCACCGACCGGGTGGCGGTCATGTACGCGGGCCGGATCGTCGAGCACGGGCCGACGCGGGCGCTGTTCCACGAGCGCCGGCACCACTACACCGACGGGTTGCTGCGGTGCATCCCCCGGCTGTCGAACCCCGGGCACACCCGGCTCCAGGCCGTGCCGGGGCGGCCGCCCGACCTCGTCGACCTGCCCCCCGGGTGCCCGTTCGCCCCGAGGTGCCCGGCCGCCCAGGACCGCTGCCGGGAGGAGACCCCGACGCTGACCGACGCCGGCGACGGCCACCAGCACGCCTGCTTCTTCCCCGTCGGCACGCCGGAGGGCGAGGAGGCGCTGGCCCGCAACCGGCGCAGGGACCGGACGGCGGAGGTGGCGGTCTGATGGCCGGCAGCGGCACGGCCGCCCTGCGGCGGCGCGACGACATCCTGCTCACCGTCGAGCACCTGGTCGTCGAGTTCCCCGTCGGCCGCCGAGGCCGGGTCCGGGCGGTGTCCGACGTGACCTTCGACGTCGCCCGGGGCGAGACGCTCGGGCTCGTCGGCGAGTCCGGCTGCGGCAAGTCGACGACGGCCCGGGCGATCGTGCACGCGCCACCGCCCACCTCCGGCCGGGTCGTCTTCGACGGGCGCGACCTCGGCCGCCTCGGCGCCGAGGAGCTGCGCCGGCTGCGGCCGGAGATGCAGATGATCTTCCAGGACCCGATCTCGTCGCTGAACCCCCGGCGGCGGGTCGTCGACATCGTGCGCGAGGGCCTGGACATCTGGGGCCGGACCGAGGGCGCCGACGAGCGGGTGGCCGAGATCCTGCGCGACGTCGGCATCGACCCCGAGACGGCCGGCCGGCGCCGGCCGCACGAGTTCTCCGGCGGCCAGTGCCAGCGCATCTCGATCGCCCGGGCGCTGGCGCTCGAGCCGAAGCTGCTCATCTGCGACGAGCCGGTCTCGGCGCTGGACGTGTCGGTGCAGGCCCAGATCCTCAACCTGCTCGAGGACCTCAAGGCCGCGCACCACCTCACGATGCTGTTCATCGCCCACGACCTGGCCGTGGTGAAGAACGTCAGCGACCGGGTCGCGGTCATGTACCTGGGCAAGCTGTGCGAGGTGGGCCCGGCCGACGACCTCTACGCCCGTCCGGCGCACCCCTACACGGCGGCGCTCCTCGAGGCCGTGCCCGAGCCCGACCCCGACGTCCCGGTGTCGGAGACGGCGCTCGCCGGCGACCTGCCGTCGCCGCTGTCGCCGCCGTCCGGCTGCCGCTTCCGCACCCGCTGCCCCCGGGCCGAGGAGCGGTGCGCGCTGGAGGAGCCGCAGCTGCGCCCGGTGCTGGGCGACGGGGACGGCGCCGGCACCGAGCACGTCGTCGCCTGCCACCTCCCGCTCGTCCCCGCGGCCGAGCCGGCCGCCGACGACGGGGCCGATCCCGCCGGCGCGGCCCCCGCGGCATGACCTGAGAGGTCATCGCCCCGGCGCGGGCCGGGGGCGCACGATGGGCCCGGCGACGACCGGCGCCGCCGCTGGAAGGAGGCCCCCATGCCCGCGTACGCCCTCGCCCACCTGCGCACCCCGCAGATCAACGACGAGGTCCTCACCTACATCGAGCGCATCCAGGCGACGATGGACCCCTTCGGCGGCCGGTTCCTCGTCCACGGCGCCGAGGTCGAGGTCGAGGAGGGCGACTGGCCCGGGACCGTCGTGATCATCGAGTTCCCCGACCTCGCGTCCGCCCGGGCCTGGTACGCCTCGGAGGCCTACCAGGAGATCCTGCCGCTGCGCACCCGCAACATCGAGGGCGAGGCCATCATCGTCGACGGCGTGCCGCCCGGCTACGACGCCACGGTGACCGCCGACCGCCTGCGGGCGGCGGCCCGGGCTCACTGAACCGGCTCGGCCCCGGTGCCCGCCACCCAGGTCTCGTACAGCGCGGTGTAGGCGCCGCCCCGCGCCACCAGCTCGTCGTGCGTGCCGACCTCGACCAGCTCGCCCCCGGTGACGACGGCCACGAGGTCGGCCCGCTCGGCGGTCGAGAGGCGGTGGGCGATGACCACGACGGTCCGCCCCTCCATCAGGCGGCCGACCGCGGCCTCGACGAGCGCCTCGGTGCCGGGGTCGAGGCTGGAGGTCGCCTCGTCGAGGACCAGCACCGCCGGGTCGGCCAGCGCGGCCCGGGCCAGGGAGACGAGCTGCTTCTCCCCCGCGGACAGTCGGCTGCCCCGCTCGCGCACCTCGGTGTCGAGGCCGTCGGGCAGCGCCGCGAAGCGCTCGTAGGCGCCGACGGCCCGCAGCGCGTCGTCGACCTCGGCGTCGCTGGCGCCGGCCCGGGCCAGCCGCACGTTGTCCCGGATCGTGCCGTTGAACAGGAACCCCTCCTGGGGGATGACGACGATCCGGCTCCGGAGCGACGACAGCGTGGCGTCCCGCAGGTCGACGCCCCCGAATCGCACGTGCCCCTCCGTGGGGTCGTAGAAGCGGGCGATCAGCTTGGCCAGCGTCGACTTGCCCGCGCCGGTGGGCCCGACGAGCGCGAGCCGGGCGCCCGCCGGGATCCGCAGCGACACGTCCCGCAGCACGGTGGGCCCGTCACCGTAGGCGAACGACACCCGCTCGACCTCGATGTCGCCGGTCTCGGGCAGGTCGATCGCACCGGGCCGCTCGTCGACGTCGACCGGCGTGTCGAGCAGCTCGTAGAGCTTCTGCAGGCCGGCGCCGGCCGACTGCACCATGTTGAACAGCTGGCTCAGCTGCTGCACCGGCTCGAACAGGTTGGACAGCGTGAGCACGAAGAACGCCACGGTACCGACCGTCAGGGCGCCCTGGTGCACCCACCAGCCGCCGATGCCGACGGCCAGGGCGGTCGTCCCCCAGCCGGCCAGCTCGATGACCGGCAGGTACCAGGCCGAGATGGCGACCGAGCGCATGTGGCTCTCGTAGAGCTCGCGGTTGCCCCGCTCGAACCGGCCGACCTCGACGTCCTCCCGGGCGAAGGCCTGCACCACCCGGACGCCGGCGATGCCCTCCTGCAGGTGCGAGAGCGTGTTGCCGATGTTGTCCCGCACCTCGAGGTAGGCCTCGTTGGAGTCGCGCTGGAACTTGACGCTGGCCAGGATCACGGGCGGGAGCGCGGCCGCGCACACGAGCATGAGCTGCCACGACACCGCGGTGAGCACGGCCAGCGAGACCACGAGCAGCAGCGCGTTCGACACGAACATCGCCAGGCCCAGCTGGATGAGCTCGGCCAGCGAGTCGACGTCGGAGGTCATGCGGGACACCAGCACGCCGGCCTTCGACCGGTCGTAGAACGGCATCGACAGCCGCTGCAGGTGACGGAAGACCCGGATGCGCAGCTCGCGCAGGAAGTCCTCGCCCACCCGGCTGATGAGCGCGATCTGCCGGCGGTTGGTGACGTAGGCCAGCGCTGCCACCGCCACGTAGCCGGCCACCGCCAGGTTCAGCGCGGCGGCGTTCCCCTCCTTGATGCCCCGGTCGATGCCGACGCTGACGAGGTAGGGCCCGGCCAGCACCGTGCAGGTCCACAGCACGACCATGGCGACCGCGCCGACGACCCGCCGGCGGTGCGGCCGCAGCAGCCGGGCCGACCGCCGCAGCACCTGGCGGGCGGCGGCCGCGTCGAGCTTGTCCTCGGCGTCGACGCCGGCGGCCATCCACATCAGGACCGACCTCCCCGGGCCCGTCCGGCCACCGCGCCGCCGACCCGCTCGGGCCGCCCCGGCGGGCCGCCGTCGCCGTCGCCGGCCACGACCGCCCCGGCGTCGTGGGGCACCGCCTCGGCGTGCCGGGCCGCCGCCGAGGCCAGCACCTCGCGGTAGCGCTCGCTCGAGCCGAGCAGCGACTGGTGGGTGCCCTCGGCGGCGACACGGCCGCCGTCGATGAGCACGACGCGGTCGGCGAGGGCGATGGTCGCCGGGCGGTGGGCGATGACGATGGTCGTGCGGCCCCGCATCACCTCGGCGAGCGCGTCGCGGATCTCGTGCTCCTTCGTGGGGTCGACGGCCGAGGTGGCGTCGTCGAGGATCAGCACCCGGGGGTCGGCGAGGATGGCGCGGGCGATGGCGATGCGCTGCCGCTGGCCGCCCGACAGCGAGTAGCCCCGCTCGCCGATGCGGGTGGCGTAGCCCTCGGGCAGGGCCGTGATGAACTCGTGGGCGCCGGCCAGCCGGGCCGCCCGCTCGATCGCCTCGGGCGGGGCGTCGGGGTCGGCGAAGGCGATGTTGGCGCCGATGGTGTCGCTGAACAGGAAGGTGTCCTCGAAGACGATGCCGATGGCCCGCCGCAGCTCGCGCAGCCGCAGCTCGCGCACGTCGACGCCGTCGAGCGTGATGCTGCCCTCCTCGACGTCGTAGAAGCGGGGGATCAGCCGGGCGATCGTCGACTTGCCCGACCCGGTGGCCCCGACCAGCGCCACCGACTCGCCGGCCCGCACGGTGAGGTCGAAGCCGTCGAGCACCGGCTCGGCCCGGCCGTAGCCGAACCGCACCCCCCGGAACCGCAGCTCGCCGCCGCCCGCCGGCAGCGGCTTGGGGCGGGGCGGGTCGGTGACCTCGGGCTGGGTGGCCAGGACCTCGTGGACCCGCTCGGCCGCGGCCACCGCCCGCTGGGCCTGGGCGACGATCATGCCGAGCATGCGCAGCGGCCACACGAGCATGCCGATGTAGACGTTGAAGGCGACGAGCGCGCCGAGCGTCAGGTCGCCGGAGAGCACCTGGTGGCCGCCGTAGCCGAGCACGGCGATGAACCCGATGTTGGGGAGCAGCTCGAGCGCCGGCACGAACCGGGCGCGGGTCATGGCCGCGGCCATGGACGCCCGGTAGACGTCGTCGGCCTCCGCGGCCAGGCGGGCGGCCTGCACCCGCTCGGCGCCGAGGCCCTTGATCACCCGCACGCCGGCGACGGACTCCTCGACGACGGCGGCCAGCTCGGCCGACTCCTGCTGGATGGCCATGACGTGGGGGTGCAGCCGCCGGGAGAACCGGGTGGCCATGAGGTTGAGGAACGGCAGCGAGCCGAGGGCCAGCAGGGTGAGCAGCGGGTCGATCGTGACCAGGATCACCGTCACCGACAGCACGGTCATGAAGTTGCTGATGGTGAGCGGGACCATGACCACGAAGGCCTGGATCTGCTGGAGGTCGGTGTTGGCCCGGCTCATGATCTGGCCGGTCTGCACCTCGTCGTGGAAGGCGAAGTGCAGGCGCTGCACGTGGGCGAAGATCCGGTCGCGCAGGCTGGCCTCGACCGCCCGGGCCTCGCGGAAGGCCATGTAGCGGCGCAGCCCGGTGAAGACCGCCGAGGCGAGGGCGACGCAGCCGAGCACGACGGCCCAGTTGCGCAGGGCGGTCATGTCGTCCCGCTCGATCCCCTCGTCGACCGCCTGCCGGACGATCACGCCGGTGCTCACCTTGGCCGCCGTCCAGGCGAGGCCGGTCACGACACCGATGGCGATGCCCAACCGGCGCCGCCCGGCCTCCCGGACGATCAACCTCCAGCCGTTGCGTCGAGCCGTGCTCTCCGAGCTCTCCGACATGCGCTCCCCTCACCTGGCGGCCGGTGCTCGCCACCGCGAACTTGACCCGCGGGTCAAGTGTATCCGGGACCGCGCGCGGCCCGACAGCGTGTTCCGCGCCGGCGCCCGGTCAGCCGTCGAGCAGCGCCGGGGCCAGCTCCCGCCACTGCTCGAGCGGCAGGGCGCTGACGTCGGTGTCGAGCACCTGGACGCACACGTGGTCGGCGCCCGCCTCCCGGTGCTCGGCCACCCGGGCCGCGATCGCGTCGACGTCGCCCCAGGCGACCAGCGCGTCGACGAGCGCGTCGCTGCCGCCGTCGGCCAGGTCGTCGTCCCCCCACCCGAGCCGGCGCAGGTTGCTCACGTAGTTGGGCAGCGTCAGGTAGACCTGCATGTGCTTGCGGGCGGCGTCGCGTGCCACCTCGGGGTCGGTGGTCAGCACCGCCGCCTGCTCGACCATGAGCATCGGCCCGTCGCCGAGGTGCCGGCGGGCGACCGGCGTGTGCTCGACCGGCACGAAGTAGGTCAGCGCCCCCCACGCCCGCCGCCCCGCCAGCTCGAGCATCCTCGGGCCGAGCGCGGCCAGGACCCGGGGCGGCTCCTTCGCCGGGGCGGGCGACACGGTGAAGGCCCCGTCCAGGGCGTCGAGGTACTCGACCATGCGGGAGTAGGGCTTCTCCCAGCGCTGCCCGAGCATGCCCTCGACCATGGGGCCGTGGCTGACGCCGAGGCCGAGCAGGAACCGCCCGCCCGAGTCGTCGGCCAGCAGGCGCTGGGCCAGGGCGGTGGCTGCCGGCGTGCGGTTGTAGATGTTGGCGACCCCGGTGGCCACGACGATGCGGCGGGTCGCGCCCAGCAGCACGGCAGCGTGGGTCAGCGCCTCCCGCCCCACCGCCTCCGGCACCCACAGCGCCCCGTAGCCCAGCTCGTCGAGCTCGGCCGCCACCTCGCGGGCGCGCGCCGCGGGCTGGAGGTCGAGCTGCGCGGTCCAGATGCCGACGGATCCCACGTCCATGGCGCCGACGCTACCGTCGGGGAGCGATGGACCCCGTGACGGCGACGACCGCGACCAGGGCCGCGGTCCCGGGCCGGCCGTGGGGGCGCCTGGTGGGCCTCGGCGCCGTCGCCGCGCTCACCGCCTACGTCGGCCTCGTCGACCCCGCCGAGGGCGGCCTCTACCCCGTCTGCCCGACCCGGACCCTGCTCGGGCTCGACTGCCCGGCCTGCGGCGCGCTGCGGGGCACCCACGACCTGCTCCGGGGCGACCTCGTCGCCGCCCTCGACCACAACCTGCTGCTGCCGCTGCTGCTCGCCCTCCCCGCGCTCGCGCTGGGGCTGTGGCTGCGCCCGCTCCTCGGCCTGCCCGAGCGACGCCTCCGGCTACCCCACGCGGCGCTCGTGGCCGGCATCGTCGTCGCCCTCTGCTTCGCGGTGCTGCGCAACCTCCCCGTCGCCGGGCTCGAGTTCCTCGCCTCCGACGGCTGAGAGCCGCCGCGGCCCCGGCGCGGCACCCAGCAGCCGCAGCCAGCCGGCGATCAGCGGGCCGGCGGCCAGCGCGAACCCCGCCGTGCCGAGGCCCAGCGCCCCGCCCAGCGCCGTGCCCACGGCGAGCGTCGTCGCCTCGATGACCACCCGGGCCCGCACGAGCGGCACGGCCCGGTCGGTCGCCACCAGCATCGCCATCTCCAGCGGCCCCACGCCGATGTCGGCCACGACCACCAGGGCGACGCCCAGGCACACGACCGGCACGCCGGCGGCGTAGAGCAGCGCCCGGCCCGCCCAGGCGTCGGGCTCGCCCAGCAGGGCCAGCGCCCCGTCGACCGCGCCGCTGACCGCCACCAGCAGCACGGCGTTGCCCCACCCGGGCAGCCGGCCGAGGGGGGCGCACAGCGCGTAGACCAGGACGCTGAGCCCGGCGGCCGACACGCCGACCGAGACGCCGGCCCGGTCGGCGACCGCGGTGGTGAGCACGTCCCAGGGCGTCACCCCGAGGTCGGAGGCGATCATCGCCGCCGCGCCGGCACCGATGAGCACGCCGCCGACCGCGGCCAGCGCCAGGGTGCGCGGGCCGACGGGGCGGCCGGGGACGCGCCGGAACCTCACCCGGGCCCGTCCACCCACTTGCGGGTGGGCGGGGGCGGCGTCCACGCGGCCAGGGCGTCGAGCGCCCCGGCCGGCGTGTCCACCACCAGCACGAGGCCCCGGTGCTCCGGGCGGAGGAACCCCTCCTCGGCCGCCGCGTCGAACAGCTCGACGAGCGGCCGGAAGAAGCCGCCGACGTCGAGCAGCGCGCAGGGCTTGGGCGGGACGTGCAGGCCGAGCTGGCTCCAGGTGAGGGCCTCGCACAGCTCGTCCAGCGTGCCGAAGCCGCCCGGCAGCGCCACGAAGCCGTCGGCGAGCTCGGACATCAGCGCCTTGCGCTCGTGCATCGACCCGACGACCCGCAGGTCGTCGAGGCCGGTGTGGGCGACCTCGGCCTCGACCAGGGCGCCCGGGATCACGCCGACGACCTCGCCGCCCGCGGCCCGGCAGGCGTCGGCCAGCGCGCCCATGAGGCCGACCCGGGCCCCGCCGTAGACGAGGCCGATGCCCCGGGCGGCGAGCTCGGCCCCGAGCGCCCGGGCCACCTCGAGGTAGTCGGCGCGCGCCCCGACGCTGGAGCCGCAGAACACGCACACCCGGGAGAGCGTCATCCGGCCACCCTGCCACGCGGGCGGGCCGGGGCTCCCGCGCGTTCCCGCGGGGTCAGTCGAGGCGGCGCAGCTCCTTGCGGTAGCGGGCTCCCCGCTCGACGTAGCTGAGCATGGCCAGGCGGATCATCGCCTCGGGGTCGACCGCGTCGGGACGGATCTTGGCCGGCACGCCGAGCGCCATGGCCCGCGACGGCACCTCGGTGCCGCCGGGCACCAGGGCCCCGGCCCCGACGAGCGCCTCGCGGCGCACGACGGCCTCGTGGAGCACGACCGCGTTGGACCCCACGAGCGCGCCGTCCTCGATCGTGCAGCCCTCGAGGTGCACGAGGTGGCCGATGACGCACTCCTCCCCCACCGTCGTGGGGTGGATCGGCGTGCAGTGCAGGACCGAGCCGTCCTGGACCGAGCTGCGGGCGCCGATCGTGATCGGCGCGCCGTCGCCCCGGAGCACGGCGTGCGGCCACACCGACGCCTCGGGGCCGATGCGCACGTCGCCGATGATCACCGCGTCGGGGTGGACGTAGGCGGTCGGGTCGATCTGCGGCTCGGCGTCGCCGAGGGCGTAGATGGGCATGGCGCTCCCTGGCTCAGGTCGTGTAGCGGCCGAAGCCGCCCCGGAAGAACACCAGCGGGCCGCCCTCGCGGCCCACCTCGAGGTCGAGCACCCGTCCGATGTTCAGCCAGTGGTCGCCGGCCTCGTGCACCGTCTCGACGCGGCAGTCGATCCAGGCGAGCACGTCGTCGAGCACCGGCGCCCCGGTGGCCGGCGACGGCCGCCAGCCGATGCCGGCGAACTTGTCGGTGCCGGAGCTGGCGAAGACCCGGGCCTCCTCCTCCTGGTCCTCGCCCAGGATGTTGACGCAGTACTGCCCGGCGGCCTCGATCCTCGGGTAGGTCGTCGACGTCTTGGCGGCGAAGAAGGCCACGAGCGGCGGGTCGAGCGACACCGACGTGAACGACCCGACGCACAGCCCCACCGGCCCGTCGTCCGTCGCCGCGGTCACGACGGTCACCCCGGTCGGGAAGTGCCCCAGCACCTGGCGGTACCGGGCGCTGTCGATCGCAGGCGGCTTGTGCGCTCCGAGGCTCACGGGGTGCACCCTAGCGACCGGCCCGGTCACCCCCCGAACGAGACGGTGAGCCCCTCGTAGGCGGAGATGACCTCGGTCAGCCCGGTGGGCTCGGCGGCCCGCTGGGCGTAGGCCAGCAGGTCGTCGAGCGTGTCGTCGTCGTGGGCCGGGTCGTGGTGGAACAGGGCGAGGCGCCGGGCGCCGGCCTCGTGGGCGACGAACACGGCGTAGTCCACCGTGCAGTGGCCCCAGTGGTACTTCTGCGCGAACTCCTCGACCGTGTACTGGGCGTCGTGGATGACGAGGTCGGCGCCGTCGCACAGCTCGAGGACGTCGTCGCTCACCCGGTGGCTGCCGTCGTGGGGCATCTGGTGGTCGGCGATGTAGGCCACCGTCGCCCCGCCGACCTCGACCCGGTAGCCGTTGTTGGCCCCGACGTGCGGCACCGGGCGCACCCGGACCTTCGCCCCGTCGATCTCGATGTCGCCGTCGTCGACGTCGTGGAACTCGATCTGGCCGTAGAGCTCCTCGACCGTCACCGGGAAGAACGGCGGGCGCACGAACTGGCGGAAGGCGTCGGCCAGGGAGCCGACCTCCTGCGAGGGCCCGTAGACGTCGAGCTTGGCGCCGGGCGCCAGGATCGGGCCGAAGAACGGCAGGCCCTGCACATGGTCCCAGTGCATGTGGGTGACCAGCGCGGCGCCCCGGAAGCTGCCGTCGGTCGGCAGCGTCTGGCCCAGCCGGCGGAGCCCGGTGCCGAGGTCGAAGACGATCGGGTCGTGGCCCGGTGCGTCGAGCTGCACGCACGAGGTGTTCCCGCCGTACCGGCGGTTCTCGTCGCAGGGACAAGGGGTCGAGCCCCGGACACCGAAGAAGGAGACGTTCAGCAAGGCACACCCTCTGCGCACGTGCGCTCGGGCGACGTTACCCAACCCCGTCGTTCGGCAGCGCCGCCTGTGACGACAATCACCGCCGCTCCCCCGTGGGGGCGGGGTAGGCACAGCAGGTTAGGGTCGCCGCCCATGACCGAGCCCTCCCACGAGATCCAGCAGGGCGCCGTCGAGGCCAACGGCCTGCGCTTCGCCTACCTCGCCGCGGGCGCGCCCGGCGCGCCGCTCGCCCTCTGCCTGCACGGGTTCCCGGACTCGGCCTGGACGTGGCGCCACCTGCTCCCGGCGCTGGCGGCCGCCGGGTTCCGGGCCGTCGCCCCCTGGATGCGGGGCTACGCGCCGACGGAGGTCCCCGCGGACGGCCACTACCAGACCGCGGTGCTGGGGCTCGACGCCTGCGCCCTGCACGAGGCCCTCGGCGGCGGGGACGACGCCGTGCTGGTGGGCCACGACTGGGGCGCCCTGGCCGGCTACGCCGCCGCCCACCACGCCGGGACGCCGTGGCGGCGGCTCGTGGCCCTGGCGGTGCCGCCGGCGTCGACGATGGCCGCCGGCTTCCTCTCCTACGAGCAGCTGAAGCGGTCCTGGTACATGTTCTTCTTCCAGCACCCGCTGGCCGAGCTGGCCGTGCCGGCCGGCGACCTGGCGTTCGTCGACCGGCTGTGGGCCGAGTGGTCGCCCGGGTACGACGCCGCCGAGGACCTGCCCCGGGTCAAGCAGTCCCTGCGCGACCCGGCCAACCTGACGGCGGCCCTCGGCTACTACCGGGCGACGCTCGGCGGCGTCGGGCTGGACGACAGCCCCGAGGTCACGGCGCTGCAGCAGGCGGCCGACGGCGGCGCGCCCCCGGTGCCGACGCTGTACCTCCACGGCCGCACCGACGGCTGCGTGGGGGTCGAGCTGGCCGAGCAGGCGGCCGACGGCCTGACCCACCCCGGCTCCCGGGTCGAGGTCGTCGACGGCGCCGGCCACTTCCTGCACCTGGAGCGCCCCGACGAGGTCAACCGGCTGATCGTCGAGTTCGTCACGAGCTGAGCCGGCCCGTCAGGGCAGGCGCAGGACCGGGCCGTCGCGCACGGCCAGGCCGTCGGTCACCACGCCGGCGGCCACCCGCTCGGCCCGGTCGGGGTCGTCGGGCCAGCCCATCACCGCCGGGAGGTCGGCGACCGCCACCGGACCCCGGCACAGGGCGTCGACGAGCCGCCCCCGCCCCTGGCGGTCGGAGCCCTCGAAGGCCGGCTGCCGGGCGCTCACACCGGCGGAGCCGTCCGCCGGGTCGGGCGGGGTCAGCCCGGTGGCCAGCCACCCGCACCAGGCCCGTACCGGGCAGCCGGCGCAGCGGGGCCGGCGCCGGGCGCAGACGCGGCCGCCCAGCTCCATGACCGCCTGGTTCCACCGCCACGGGCGGCCGTCGCCCGCCGGCGGCACCAGGCCGTCGGCCAGCGCCTGCGCCTCGGCCGGCCGGAGGCGCCGCCCCTCCCAGCGGGCCAGCACCCGGCCGACGTTGGTGTCGACGACCCCGACCCGGCGCTCGAACGCGAAGGCCAGCACCGCCCGGGCCGTGTAGGGGCCGACGCCCGGCAGGGCCAGCAGGGCGTCGAGGTCGTCGGGCACCGCGCCGCCGTGCCGCTCGGTCACCGCGACGGCGCAGCGGTGCAGGTTGACCGCCCGGCGGTTGTAGCCCAGCCCGGCCCATCGGCGGACGACCTCGGCCACCGGGGCGGCGGCGCAGGCGGCGGGCGTGGGGAACCGCTCCAGGAAGGCGAGGTAGTGGGGCACGACCCGGTCGACGCCGGTCTGCTGGGCCATGACCTCGGACACCAGCACCGCCCACGGGTCCCGGGTCGCCCGCCAGGGCAGGGCGCGGAGGTTGGCCGCGCCCCAGGCGAGGACGGCCTCGTGCAGGCCGTCGAGGTCGCGCCGGGCCCCGTCGCTCACCGGCGCCGGCAGCGGTAGACGCGGGTGACGTACGGGAACGGGAACGACGACCGGCCCGCCAGGTCGGGGTGGGTCTCGGTCAGCCGGCGCACCCGGTCGAGCACCCGGCGCCGGTCGCCCTCGGGGAGGGCGGCGACCACGCTGACCGATGCGGCCCGGGCGACGAGGAGGTCGGGCGTGCAGGGCTGCTCCCACTCGTGGGTCCACAGCTCGACCGGGCCGAACCCCGTGCTGTCGGCGACGACCTGCGCGTAGTCGACGTCGTAGTAGCTGTCGTAGGGGCGCTCGGCCTCCGGGCCGTCGACCAGCAGGTCGCCGAACCGCCGCACCCAGTCGTGGCGCCGGTCCCGCAGGTTCCAGACGAGGAACAGGTGGCCGCCCCGCCGGAGGACCCGGCGCATCTCGGCGAGGGCGACGTCGGGGTCGAACCAGTGGAACGCCTGGGCGGCGGTGATGACGTGGACGGAGCGGTCCGGCAGCGGGATCGCCTCGGCGGTGCCGTCGAGGATCGTGACGTCGCCGGGCAGCGCCCGCAGGTGCTCCCGCATGGCGGCCACCGGCTCGACGGCGACGACCTCGGCGCCGGTCGGGACCAGCAGCCGGGTCAGCTTGCCGGTCCCGGCCGCGAGGTCGAGCACCCGGCGGCCGGGCCCGATGCCCCCGTGGCCGACGATGTGGGCCACCGCCTCGGCCGGGTAGGAGGGGCGGGCCGCCTCGTAGGCGGCCGCGCCGTGCTCGAACCCCTCGGCGGCGGCGGGGATGCGACCGGCCACCTGCGCCCCCTCGCTGGACCGTCCCCCCGACCGGCCGTCACTCCTCGGCGAAGACGTCGTCGCCGTAGGGGAAGCGCCGCTCGGGGGCGAACTCGCGCTTCCACACCATCAGCTTGCGCCGGAAGTAGCAGACCTCTTCCTCGCGCTGGTTGATGCCCTTGGTCTCGACCGTGATGATCCCCCGCTTGCCGTCGGAGGTCTCCTTCTTGTCGAGCACCCGGGTCACGGCGTAGATCGTGTCGCCGTGGTAGGTCGGGCGGGCGTGCTTCAGCGACTCGACCTCCAGGTTGGCGACGGCCGCGCCGCTGACGTCCGGCACCGACATGCCGAGCACCAGCGAGTAGACGAGGTTGCCGACCACCACGTTCTGCTTCTGCGGGGTGTCGTTCTCCGCGTACCACGCGTTCGTGTGGAGCGGGTGGTGGTTCATCGTGATCATGCAGAAGAGGTGGTCGTCGTACTCGGTGATCGTCTTGCCCGGCCAGTGGCGGTAGACGTCGCCGACCTCGAAGTCCTCGTAGTGACGGCCGAAGGGGCGGTCGATCGTTGCCATGGGCACCACGGTACGGAGCGGTCCGGCCGCCGAGCCAGACGGTCCGGCCGGGCCCCGACCCGGCCCGACTCCTTCGTCCCGGCGTTCGACCGGTAGCCGGGCACGGCCGGCCGGCCGGGGTTCGGGGGCGGACCGGGGTCATCCCCGATGCGCGGCGGTCCGCCGTCTGCCACGATGCCCGCCCCACGAGCCGTCGCCACAGGAAGGACACGATGCACGCGACCCGCCGTCCCACCCGCCCCGGCCGCCGCGCGCTCGGCGCCGCCACCCTCGCCCTGCTGCTCGCCGGCGCCGCCTGCGCCAGCGAGGCCGACGACGCCGCCGACGTGGTGGTCGACATCCCCGAGGGCGACACCGTCGCCTTCCTGCAGGAGGCCGGCCGGCGGACGTCCGAGGGCAGCTACCGGATGGAGCTGCGACTGTCGATGTCCGGCGAGGTCGACGACGACTCGACGACGGTCGCCACGGGCGTCGTCGACGGCGCCGACTCCTACATGGAGATGGACTTCGGCGCCATGTTCGAGGAGATGGCCGGCGAGATCCCCGGCGGGATGGGGCCGATGCCGCCGGAGGTGGCCGACCTCCTGGGCTCCACCATGGAGTTCGCCCTCGTCGACGACCAGCTCTACCTGCGGGCCCCGATCCTCGCCGAGGCGGCCGGCATGCTCGGGCTCGACGAGCTCGAGGACCTCGAGGCGCTCCGGGACGGGTGGGGCGTCATCGACGTCTCGGCCCTCGAGGACGCCCTCCCCTCCGAGGTCGCCGCCCAGATCTCCGGGCAGAGCGGCCCCGACCCGCAGGCCCTGATCGAGGTCGTGCAGGGCGCCGACGACGTCGAGGACCTCGGCACCGGCCAAGTCCAGGGTGAGCCGGCCCACGGCCTGTCCGCCGAGGTCAGCATGGCCGACCTGATGGAGGCCCAGGGCACCGACCCCGGCGCGTTCGCCGCGGGGGGCATCGGCCGGGACGACGAGGAGGCGATGGCCGCCATGTTGGAGATGGCCGTCCCGGTCGAGGTCTGGATCGACGGCGAGGGCTACCTCGTCCGGATCTCCTACACGTTCTCGGTCTCGGCGGTCGCCGAGGCCATGGGTGAGCCGTGGCCCGCCGGCATGCCGGACATGGCCTTCCCCTACGCCGTCGACCTGTTCGACCACGGCGAGGCCACGCTCGACTTCGAGCCGCCCGCCGACGCCGTCGACGTGACCGACGCCTACGCCGCCCTCCTGGAACTGTAGCCGGGCACGCGCCGGATGTGGGCCGGTCGGGCGGGCGGCGTCTAGTTTTCGGCGCCATGAGCGCCCCCGACCTCAAGGCCGCCGCGTCCGCCGTCGAGACCGCCCGCGCCGTCGTCCAGCAGGGCTGGGCCCACCTCGCCGCCACCGGCTCCGTCGACGACGACCAGGTCGTCGCCTACGACCTGGCCCACGCCGCCGCCGCGGTCGAGACGGCCCGGACGATGCTCGACTACGGGGCCAAGGGCGACGAGGAGGCCCGGGTCACCACCGCCTTCACCGCCGAGGCGATCGCCGAGGTGGCCGCCAAGCTCTACGGCCGCGAGGAGGCCTGGGGCGTCGAGCCGGGGGCGCTCGACGGGGTCCGCGACTTCGTCGCCGCCCACCGCGACCCGGCGTTCCTGGCCTCCATCGACGGCCCCGGCCCCCGCCACCTCGACGACGAGTTCGAGATGGTGCAGGACACGTTCCGGCGGTTCGCCGAGGACAAGATCCGGCCGGTCGCCGAGCACGTCCACCGGCACAACGCCGACATCCCCGAGGAGATCATCGCCGGGCTGGCCGAGCTCGGCGCCTTCGGCCTGTCGATCCCCGAGGAGTACGGCGGGTTCGCGGCCGGCGGCGAGAGCGACTACATGGGCATGGTCGTCGCCACCGAGGAGCTGTCCCGGGGCTCGCTCGGCGTCGGCGGCTCGCTGATCACCCGGCCCGAGATCCTCACCCGCGCCCTGGTCAAGGGCGGCACCGAGGAGCAGAAGCAGCGCTGGCTGCCCCGCCTGGCGAGCGGCGAGGAGATGGCCGCGGTCGCGGTCACCGAGCCCGACTACGGCTCGGACGTGGCGGGCATCAAGGTCACCGCCACCCGCACCGACGGCGGCTGGCTGATCAACGGCGTCAAGACGTGGTGCACCTTCGGGGCCCGCGCCACCGTGCTCATGCTGCTCGCCCGCACCGACCCCGACCGGTCGAAGGCCCACCGGGGCCTGTCGCTGTTCGTCGTGCCCAAGCCGGTCGCCGACGGCGAGGGCTTCCAGCTGACGCAGGAGGCGGGGGCCGACGGCGGCGCGCCGGGGGGCGGCCGCATGGAGGGCCGGCCGATCGACACGATCGGCTACCGGGGCATGCACTCCTACGAGATCGCCTTCGACGACTGGTTCGTCGCCGACGACAACCTGGTCGGCGGCGAGGAGGGCCTCGGCAAGGGCTTCTACCTGCAGATGGCCGGCTTCGAGAACGGCCGGCTGCAGACCGCGGCCCGGGCCATCGGCGTCATGCAGGCCGCCTACGAGGCCGCCCGCGACTACGCCCAGGAGCGGGTGGTGTTCGGGCACCCCATCGCCGACTACCAGCTCACCAGGGCCAAGCTGGCCAGGATGGCCGTCACCATCCAGGCGGCCCGCCAGTTCGCCTACGCCGTCGCCCGCATGATGGCCAAGGGCGAGGGCTCGATGGAGGCGGCCATGGTCAAGGCCTACGTCTGCAAGGCCGCCGAGTGGGTCACCCGGGAGGCGATGCAGATCCACGGCGGCTACGGCTACGCCGAGGAGTACGCCGTGAGCCGGTACTTCGTCGACGCCCGGGTGCTGTCGATCTTCGAGGGCGCGGACGAGACCCTGTGCCTCAAGGTCATCGCCCGGCGCCTCGCCCAGCAGGCGGCGGGCTGAGGCCGTGACCGAGCCCACCGCGCTCCAGCCGTTCCCCGAGGACTGGGAGCGCGCGCTCGCCGTCGTCCCCCACCCCGACGACCTGGAGTACGGCGGGGCGGCGGCGGTGGCGGCGTGGACGCGGGCGGGCAAGCACGTGGCCTACCTGCTGCTGACCCGGGGCGAGGCCGGCATCGACTCGATGCCGCCCGAGGAGTGCGCCCGGGTGCGCACGGCCGAGCAGATCGCCAGCGCCGCGGTGGTCGGGGTCACCGACGTGGAGTTCCTCGACCACCGCGACGGCATGCTCACCTACGGCCTCGACCTGCGGCGCGACATCGCGGCGGCCATCCGGCGCCACCGGCCCGAGCTGGTGGTCGCGGTCAACCACCGGGAGACCTACGGGGGCACGTTCCTGAACATGGCCGACCACCGGATCGCCGGCCAGGCCACCATCGACGCCGTGCGGGACGCCGGCAACCGCTGGGTGTTCCCCGAGCTGCTCGACGCCGGCCTGGAGCCGTGGGGCGGCGTGCGCCACCTCGCCGTCATCGCGTCGCCGCAGCCGACCCACGCCGTCGACGTGACCGACACCTTCGACCTCGGCGTGGAGTCCCTGCGCCGCCACGCCGCCTACCTGGCCGGCCTGGGCGACCCCGACCCCGAGGCGTTCCTGCGGGCCAACGCCGAGGCGACCGCCGAGCGGTTCGACGGCCGGCTCGGCGTGGCCTTCGAGCTGCTCGGCATCTGACGGCGCCCACCCGGGTGCCCTAGCGTCCCCGCTCGATGGACGACTTCGCGGGGAAGGTGGCGGTCGTGACGGGCGCGGCGTCGGGCATCGGCCTGGCGCTCGCCCGGCGGTGCGCCGAGGAGGGGATGCGGGTGGCGCTGGCCGACGTCGAGGCCGGCCCGCTCGAGGAGGCGGCGGCCGAGCTGGCCGGCGCGCACGGCGAGGACCGGGTGCTGGCCGTGCCGACCGACGTGCGCGACGAGGCCGCGGTGGCGGCGCTGGCCGACGCGGTGTTCGACCGCTTCGGCACCGCCCACCTGGTGTGCAACAACGCGGGCGTCGGCGTCGGCGGGCTGACCTGGACCGTGCCCGCCGACCGCTGGCGCTGGATCGTCGACGTCAACCTGCTCGGTGTGGCCCACGGCATCCGGGCCTTCGTGCCCCGCCTGATCGAGCAGGGCGAGGGCCACGTCGTCAACACCGCCTCGGCGGCCGGCATGGTCACCGGGCCGGGGATGGCCCCCTACTTCGCGACCAAGCACGCCGTGGTGGCGCTGTCCGAGTCGCTGTACTTCGACCTGCAGCTCGTCGGCGCGCCGGTCGGCGTGTCGGTGCTGTGCCCGGAGTGGGTGCGGACCCGCATCGCGGAGTCGGAGCGCAACCGGCCGCCGGACGTCTCCGCCGTCGACCTGGCCGGCAACCCGGTCGACCCCGAGGCCGCACCGGACCGGAGCGGCGGGGCGAGCATCGTCCAGGGCCTGGTCGAGGGCGGCATCGACCCCGCCGAGGTGGCGGACGCGGTGCTCGACGGCGTGCGCCGGGGCCGCTTCTGGATCTTCACCCACGACACGACCGTCCCCCACGCCCGCAAGCGCTGGGAGGCGATCGCCTCGGACGGCTCGCCGGTGTTCTGGGACCTCGGCCTGGTCTGA
>Ga0207873_1000658_pt1 | contig 36757 bp, 26 predicted proteins | sample BGWIniCompost_FD_187373 | JGI IMG/M metagenome (GOLD analysis project Ga0207873, IMG submission 187373) | Cellulose adapted compost microbial communities from Newby Island Compost Facility, Milpitas, CA, USA - BGW Initial Compost (SPAdes)... ... | reverse complement strand
CCTTCGTACTTCGTACTTCGTACGGACGGCCGGTTCTAACAAGGGTCCGGTCGTGAAGGGATAATTTTTTAGGGTGCTGCGTGCGAAGCGCAGCGCCAGTATAACGGTCACCTTTTAAATGTTTAGCTAAACTATTTAATGAAGAGAATTCGAGATTTTTTCTATCATCATTTTTAAACTCAGCTTTAATAACTTTAGCTGCAGGATGTTTCTTAGCATTGTAAACTTCTCGTTTATTAGCAACTAAAGATTTAAGCTCTTCCAGTCTGAGTAGATTGGTTTTAGCGGATTCCTCTATTAAATCTAACCCCCCCCTTCTTTAATATATATATATAGAATATTTGTGCTGCAAAGCACCGGAACGGGGGCGTAAACAGGAAAGAAGGGGGTGCACCCCCTTTTCAAGGAAAGAAGGGGGTGCTCACTCCGTCGGCAGAAAAAAAGAAAGTATCTAAATAAACTGTTCCATTATTTAAGCAATCATTTAGAGTATTATGATGAATATTGAGTCATACATGTGCTGTTTTGAATCAAACACATATAATAAAGTAAAATCCTCAGAATTATATACATATACAGGAATACCTCTCTGTTTTCTAAGTCTTTCTCTAGCTTCTATACTCATAGGGTCGTGGTATCCAGAACTACTAGCTATTAAATCCACATTAAGATTTGGCTTAAGAGTATCTATAAAATATTGCTCTAATTCTACTACTTGTTCTAAACTAGATTTTTCATCCATAATAAATATAGTTAGCTTCATTTGACCAAAACCGTATTTATTAAAATAACGTAATACTCTTCGAGCTTTAGTTTTGAGAATAAAAAACTTCTAAAAAAAAAAGTCAGGTGTATGGAAATCATAAATAAAAACTCTTAAACATATTAATTAAATTTAAAATGAATTATTTGACCTTTAATGGCTTATTTTCATAACTTATCTATAATAAAATTGCAGCATAAAACTTTATTTACATAACGTCTTAAGACGCTAATACTTTTATCTTTGGTTTCCTGCTGATTATCTTTTGAATTCTTACTTATATTATTCAGCTTTCGTTTATTCACTTTTACGAAATGCTGTACTATAAGTATCAAAGTTCTAAAGAAGTCCCAGCATATAGCGAAAAGAAAGTATGATGTCACCACCATACCCGGCCATGCCATTTTAATATATTAAATATGATATATATTGATAATAATGTATAAAGGAAAAGCTATCCTACACCTCTCTATGTAATAAGGCTGTAGGATAAAATTCTTTAACCCACTCTACTCTAACCCTCTCTAATTTACTCGCGCTTGAACAAGCAGCGCTTAGCGAAGGGCGCCACAAGATAATAATGAAGCCTCCTAATAAAGCTAAAAAGATCACATATAATGAAAGAACTAAACTTCACTATTTCTTCCTCTATTCATTCCAGCTTTTATTAGTCGAATTTGCTCTAAACCCGGATCTGTAAGATGTGCCTTATCTTTAATTAGTTTAAAAGCTCTACAGAAATCCGCAAAATCTAATGCCTTTACCCCCAACTACAGGATACCTTTCAAAGAAGGGTATAATCTTAGTAGCAATGTCTGAAAGTCTACTAACAATAAAATCTCCAACATATTGCTTTGATTTTAAATAATAATGACCGCAGCCTAAATACTCTACTAAGGTCTTCATTAATTTTTCATCCTTAGAATGTTGAGTTATTTGAAAGCTTAATCATACTCGATATCCAGTCTTACAACTTGAAGATTTAGCAATATTAACACTAAAACATCCTTCCCCGCTAACAAATCCAGCAAGTCATTCAGGGTGAGGAATAAAGGTATTTTCTACCAAGGGTCGTAGGTAACAGGAATAGTATTAGGAAAATTAGTCTTTAATAAATCGGATAAACCTAAATTCATAGAAGCTTTAATATTAACAATTTTCATTAAACCCTCCCTAGAAAGATGTTCTTTCCGATTCATTAACCCTAAAACTCTTTTGAATAATTCATAGTCTACTCGTTTTTGGGTCATTAAAGGATAGTTATCTAAATGATCTATTAAAACTGCTAAATCCTTATAATATTACATTAAACGAACAGAAGTATCTTTTGTTGTAATACTACCTACTCCACCTAAGAAAACTTTAACCTTTTCTAATAATGCTTTATCCTTTACGTGTAAGTGGATCTCAAATCTAGCTGTAACCGCTCACCCTGTTTTAACATTACTACTTTTATATATGACAATATAGAACGAAGACTCTGCATCACAAAGACCAGTAACAAATCAAGGATTAAGCGGAGATAAAATCGAAAGATCGTTTAGTTTAGTAGGAGTGTGAACCATAGATGTAGTAATCGTGCGGTAACTTATTCGATTATATAAATTAATTGAATGTCCTACATATTTTTGTTTACCATCTAAGCTTTCTCACAGATAAACTCCTCTTTGCTTTTTAGCTACTCTCAATATAATTTCTCTAGCGCGCGCTAGGATCTTCCACTAAAACTTTAACATAATTATGTTTAGGTTTTTTATCAACATCCTTATCCGAAGGGTTTGGATTAGGAGCGTCCCCATTATTATTGTTGCTGTGACGGGGGCGGCTCCTACTTATTTTTATATCTGGATCCTTATCCGAAGGATTTGGATTCGAAGTGAGTAAATACTTATTTTCATTCACTCTATTAGTATATAATACTAACTGTGATTTCATATTTAATATATTAAAGCTTTTTTTTTTTGACCATAAAGAAAAGTAGGGTCAGCCTGGTTCGCTTGCGCGTTCCGCTGCCCTCCGAACCGTACGTGATTGTCTCCAATCATACGGCTCTCCGCTTCTAACCTAATCGTTCCGATAATCTATGAAGTTTTTTAAGCTATTTCGTCTTCTTTTTCTTGGCTGCATAGTTAAATATTGCTCTTTCCTCGTCAGTTCACGTGTTATTGTGTAGTCTGACGTGATGATCTTTACATAATGGTACTTGCTTTCTGTTGATCGCGGCCATTTGTCTAGTAAAGAAATCTAATTTACTTTTCGGATTTTTCATGTCCCTTATTTTTCTTACATGGTGCATTTCTACATCAGTATCGCTTCCACATATCACACAAGGTGCTGCTAAATTCGATTTAGTAAATTTAGCGTTTCAAACCACTTCAATATTTTTCAATGGATCTTGGTTTACGCCTACTGCTTTGGCTATGTTTGTAGCTTTAGCATATGCTGTGTCGATGAAAGAGATCCTTTTATCTTTGTTCACATCGTAACCTAAATCCTTTTTGAACTTTGCGAAGGCCTTCGCGGCTGTTTTTAGTTTGAATTTTCTCGCCAATGTTAGTGCGCATGACTCCTTAAGAAGTCATCCTATTCTAGCAATTGCCGATCTGTTTCTGGAGAAACTGTAGTAATTTAGTATACCTCTTACAACTGAGTTATAGTACTTAAGGATATCTGGATGGTCTAAGTTTATTAGATTTCCTTTGGATGTTCCTCTGTATTCTAACTTGTTATGTACTGCGTGTGAAGTTCTCATTCGGATAAATCCATTGTTTAATAACTTCTTTAAAACTTTGGCTTCATCCATTTCTATGCTGACTCTCACTTTCTTTCTTCTCTTTATAGTTTTTCCATTTACCACTACTGTTTCGATCGGTTTTATTCCTCCCTTCATTAGCGGTGCTCGGATGCTATATCCTAAGAATCCGAAAGGTTTTTCAGCAAATTTTATGATAGAAGTTTTATCCGGATTGAACTTTAGTTTAAGTTTGCTATTCACGAAGTCTTCTATTTTTCGTAGAATCTCTTCTGTGATTTTGTAGCTCCCTTCTACTCCCACGACAAAGTCATCGGCGTATCTTACGTAGTGAATTCTGACAAATGAATCGTCCCTCCTCATACTAGGAGTTTTCAACAATTGTTGAATTATTAGCTTGTATTCAGAGGGTCTTTCTTTGTCGTACCCCTTTTGTCTTCAGTATTTTACTTTGTTCTGGAGTTTCATGTTTTCTGAGCTTCGTTGTCTTTTACTTCCTTTTTGGTATTCTACCTTCAGCTCCTCTACGTATTCATCTAACTTATGCAGGTAGATGTTACATAGTAATGGGCTTAGTATAGATCCTTGGGGAGTTCCGACTGTTAAGTTGTTGTGAAGTTCTCCGAATTCAATGTATCCTGCCTTTAATCCACTTTTTATGAGGGTTAAAGTTTTTTCACATTTGACTTCCTCTTTTATTATGCTTAATAGAGCATCGTGTTGGATTGAGTCGAATGCTTTGGAGAAGTCTGCCTCAATAATGTAATGTACACTTTGGAAATTAGCTTCCAACTGTTTCATCGCTGTATGAGTTCCTCTCGCAGGTCTGAATCCATGTGAGGTATTCAAGAATTTATCTTCGTAGAATCTTTCCATGACTAGAAGTATAGCTTTTTGCACTATCTTTTCTCTTGGTGACGCTATCGTTAAAGGTCTAGTTTCGTTCTTACCTGGTTTGGGGATTTGTATTCTCCTTGCCGGGTTGAATTCGAATTTACCAGCCTTTAAGTCAGATTGCAAGTTTAAAAAGTATTTAAGGTCTATTCCATCTAGAGTCACGTCATCGGCTCCTCTAGTCATATTACCCGGATTACTTTTTATTAACTCATATGCGGCGACAAGATTTTTTAGGTTACTTATAGCTTTTATATTTACTTCTGTAGATTTAAGTGTATTCTTAACTTCGCTGCCACGTATCGCATCGCTGCCGGCTTTTGAAGATAATGTTCTCACTTGTAGGCCAGAAGCTGTCGTCCTTCAGATATCGATATTATATCCTACTATGGCGACTCCGTCACCGCCCATAAAGGGCCCCAGATTTTTGGTCTGGTTCTTAGGTACTCCACTTGATGTGGAGCTCCCGTAGGTGATCCCGTAGTTCTTTGAGGCGGCATTCTGTGTTAGGCTCCTTGCGTAATGTTTGTGCTCTCTGCGAGTTATCCCGTTATTCTTAGAAAGTAGCTCTAAAACTAATGATAAAATTAGAGTGAATAACGCATTTGCCCTATCTGCTCATTCGGCAAAGTTCCTTTGGTGAAGGATCTTACGTGAAATCAAGTTCGTTAACCTAAGCGTTACACAGATTAGATCAGGAATACGTCCTAGGACTTGAGCATCAGTCCCGTTTATCCCCTTTTCTATCAGCTTAGCTGTTTGGGTTTCCCCGTGGAGTTTGACTCCACCAGCCTGATAGCTCTTTACACGACTACTTTCGTTCGTGGATCCTTTGAGGATCGGCCACTCAACAAAGCGCAACGGCGCACTCATTAATATAGCATGAGCTGTAATTATACTATTATAGTGAACTAGAATAGATACCACTCTTACCCGGATTATTAGGGTTATCACAGGCAAGTAAAGCATCTACCCCTTTCCCGAACCGTACGTGATAGTTTCCTATCATACGGCTCTCCAGAAAATACTAACTTAACACTCAAAGCAATTACATCTACTTAATATTAGCAACCTATTTATTAATTACAACTTTATTTCTTATACCCTACCTCCTCCCTGGTAAAGACTAAGTAAATTTGCTCCTTACACTCTTAAAAAAACAAGAAGAGAGCCAACTTATCTTTAATTAGTCTACCCGCTGACTAGCCCCTAGCTTAGTCTCTTTATAATTAAAAAATATAAATAATAACCTTAACTAAAAAATTACAACATTCTCAACTCTACTCTAACTAGTATAAATAAAAGATTTTTAACTTCAAACTAATATTTACCTCCTCTAGCTCTATTCATTCCGGCTTTAATTTTCTTCATCTAAACCTTCCGGAGTTAAATGTGCCTTTTTTTCTGCTTCACAATCTCTATATATAAATTTTTAGAAGTACCCCTTCTCTTTAGAGAAGGGGGGATAAGTAAAGCTACTTTTTTAAAATCGGCATAATCTTGGGCTTTTGTACCTAATAAAGGATATTGTTCAAAGAAAGGAATAATTTTAGCTAATATCTCTTTAACGCTTTCTACTTCAAATCTACCATCCTTATTTTTGGCTACTTCTCTGTAATAACCACAACCCAAGTATTCCACTATCTTTTCTAAAAGCCTCTTATCTAAAGTATGCTGAGTTATTTGGAATTTTAGAGATATTTGGTAACCTACCCTACAACCAGCTGCTTTTCTTAATCGGACAAAAAAGCAACCCTCTCCATCTACAAACCCTACTAATCAACAAGGGTCATAGATATTATGTTCAATATCTAGTTCTTCTTGCGGGCATATTTCAGCTATAGGTACTAAATTAGGAAATTCCTCCTGTAGTTTTTCAGATAAAAAATTATTAAAAGCTGCTTTGAGAGATATTATTTTAATTAAACCCCCTCCGCAGGCTAGGAGCAGCCCAGCGCGCACTAATAAATTAGCGCGCAGGGGCTTTATTTAAATGTTCCTTATTAGATACTATACGTCACGCTTCTTTGAACAATCTGTAGTTTTTCATTTTTCGAGTTAACAAAGGAAACTCATCTAAAAGAGCAAACAATACCTTGAGATCTTTTATGTTTGAAATTTTATATTGAACTCTTCCAGGAATACCTTCTGAAATATTACCTACTCCTGATAATTCCGCTTGAATTAGTTTAAGTAAATATAACTCTCTCTCGTGTAGTATTAAACCAAAAGTAAGCTGGACTGAATATCCCTCCGCAGGCTAGCTTATCCCCCCTTCTACGGGGATATCCCCGTTGAAGGGGGTGGGGACCAGAAGAACTTTTAGCCACTTTTATAAAGAAGTTTCCTTCCGCGTCAATAAATCCTGCTATATATGCTCTCAGATTAAATTCTTTTTTACTGGTACACACAGTCATTTCCCCTAATCCTTCTGAGAATAAGGCAGATTCGTTACATCTATTAGCTTTGCTTGAACTAAATCTCTTAATTTCCACTAAATATAACATAGTATTTAGTCTTTTTTTACTTACTTTATCTAGTGTATTGACAACCTTAGCGAAATTATTATTTACATTTAAGCTACTATTTAAAGCGGGCATTGTAGTCAATCGTGGCAGTAAGCTACCATATTTTTTCTCCACCTTCTTTTGTGAATGAAGTGTATACTTGGAAGCTAAGAGCTTAGCGCAAGAAGAATTTAATACCTTATGTAAATAAGAGCCTAACTTCTTTTTGTTTATAGCCATACTATAATAATTCATTGTGCTTAGGTACCAAGACTGATAAAGAAAAATAATTACATCCTTATTAAAAGGAGTTCAAGCTAATTTAGGAATAGATTTTCCATTCTTTAAAAAACCTGCTTTAGTTAATTTAGACTTAATACTATCAATAGGAGCCGATAACCTTATTATGTTATTGAAATAAGAACGTTTAAGATCTTTGACAGATAAACGAACTCCTAATAAATTTATTGAGGAAGCTTCCTTTGTATTAGATAAGTTAATAATCACAAAAGCTTCTTTGGGTACCTCTAAAAACAAATTTTGTTTAAAGAAATCTATAAGCAAATTTATAATGTTTACACAATCCGAATAAGAACCAGTTACACCTAAAATTAATTGATCTACTGCTCTTACATAAGATAATTTAATCTCTTTAGATAACATCTTGGTAAATTGATTTTCCAAAGAAGAAAGATAATTATCTACACGTTCTAAGAAGATGTCAAGAAGTATAGGGTATAACATAGATCTTAAGTTCATAGGTGAAACATTTGATACTTCAGATTTCACACCAAAATAATTAAAATGGCCTGCATTTAAAGCCTTTCTTATTAAATCTGTAAATCTTCTATCTTTTATTCTTTCCTCTAAAACAGACATTAGTTTATTAAAGTCCATATGCTCGAAATATTTAAATAGATCTATATTTATAATTCATTTGGCACCTTTTAATTTTAACTTAAGCTCCCTTAAAGCTAATTCATGGGTATTTACTGAGGAAGCTCTTTCACTTCTAAATCCTCCCCCAGGACGAAAGCTTCGAGGTATAGAGTTAAATATAGGCTCATAAAAAGCTTCTAATAAAATAACTATAGCTTTAATTAATAAAATATCTTTAGCTACAGAGAAATTATTAAGAAGAGTATACTTTTTAGGTCCCCCTTTTAGACTTAAGTCTGTGAATTTATAGTTTCCTTCTTTTATTTTAACTATTATCTCCAAAATATCCGAGAGTTTTATCTCTCTCTCAAAAAGATTAGGATGTAACAATGAACATCCGAAGATATCTTTCAATGAAAATATCTCTATACCTGTAATTACTACCTTACATGACTTATTGATTAACATATCATAGGCTAGTAAATAGAGATTTTGGTTATAAAGTTGAGTGTATATTTTTTTTTTTAAAGGTATCTTTGTAAGTTGTAATATTAGTTGTTCTTTGTCTGAAGCATTAAGTTTATCTACCTTACTTTGGCTGTCGAATTTAATTGTACTGTCAAATGCAGCAACCTTAGTATAAGTAGATGCGTATTTTCCTAGGACCCTTCCAAATATTTTATTACTATTTCTTATAAACGCTAAACGCTTAATAAGAGAGTAATTCTTCGAACTACTGTGGTAGTTACGACGACCCTGGGTAGAACCTTCCCAAAGTTGCGCGCCTCGTAACACCCCAAACCCTGAATCCGTACCGGATAAGGTTTTTTTTAATGGTAGTTCTTCCCCGCCTTCTTTCATATCGTTATTTGATGCTTTGGTTATTCTATATTTACCTCTAAAAAGTTCTTGACTTTCTATATATTTACTAATTGTTGTCTTACTACAAGTAAGAGCTTCTCCAGCTTTTCTTACCGAAGGATAGAACGATTTTACCTTGGTTTCTAAATCATATACTTCTACTGCAGTTCCTCGTATAGAACTTAGCTTTAATTTATGTTCTTCCGACAGAGCTTTACCAAAATTATGATGATCAGCTCCCAATTTACCAAAATTAGGGTTTTTATCTCCCAAATTAGCTTCTCTGATTTTAGCTTTGGTTTCTTCGGAAATTATACGACCCTTAAGAGCTTCACTTATTTTTTCTCGTATTTCCTTTGAACGCTCTTTACCGAAATTAGGATTATTAACTCCCAAATTAGATAAACTCTTTTTAGCCTTGGTTTCTTCAGAAGTTTGGTTTCAAACCCCTTTAGAAGCTTTCTTCAGTATATTATAGCTAAGGGATCAGCCCGACTCGTTTAATAAATCTAAATAGTATTGCTCTATTTCTACAGCCATTTCCGGGCTAATGTACTCAAGAATTTCTAGTTTGAAATTAGAATAACCATACTTAAATAAAGCACTATTTATAGCCATATTATCCTTATTTTTTTCTATATAAGCTTTATTAAAGTAAACAGAAAATCTGTTAGATAAATTTATTGAACTCCCTATATACATATAAGATTTTCCGTTTAGTTTATTTGTTCAACGGTATACCCCAGCTCTACCACGATTGTCGGAAATAATCTGCGATTTAGCTAATTCAGCATTGTCGTAGCATACTGCCACTTTTATCTCCTGGTCATCTCTTAAGGGTACCGATTTATCGCTCTGTTTAGAGTGGGATGAAGAATAGGCTCGTCCTAACTTATTCATCATACCATAAGCTCCAGATAAAAAGATGAGATTATGGTAAGTAGTCTGAAAATTAGTAAATACAGAAGGTCAGCAGGTAAATAAATTTGAGCTAGGACAGGACGTTAACCTTAGATGATCTTTCCTAAAGACCAGATTAGCACTAGAATTTATTAACCTGCGAGAGGTACTAATGTTATTCATTGAAGCAAATTCATTATTTGAAAGCAAAATATAGAACCATTTAAAAGCAAATCAAATCATATGATAATCAGTAAGGGGTATTGTATTTGTAGTATGGTCCTTCCGTTGCCATGGTCATCTCTGACTGTAGGCAATCCCGAAGTTACGATTAACTACTCCGTTTAATTTATCCTTAGGTAGTCCGTTCCCTAAATTAAGAGTGTATTTTACACCCCGATAAGAATGTCCTTTAGCTAGAATCCAATTATCTAATCCTAACTCATTCTTTCTAGTCCAATCCTTAGCAAGACTAGGCCCGATAATAAAGGCATCTTTTAGGTAGACTTCAAGTAGTATAACTTTTACCATAGATAACGCGGCTCGGAGATAATTTAGAACACCTAAGTTAGCCCTAAAAACTCCTTCTCGCACCCCTTGAAAAACAGTAGCGGAGAACAAATCTAACTCGCCGCCACCTTTTTCATTATTCCTTTCCACATTGCCTTTATCCTCACTTAACTCTAAGCCATTCCCTTCGATGTACGTAGGCGATCCTCCATTTTGCTTTGGAACTTTGCTAATTCTATATTTACCCTTATAAAGATCTTGGCTGTCCACATATTTTCTAATTGTTCAAGTACTACAAGAAAGACCTTCTGCAGCTTTATTTATCGAAGTATAATATGCTTTATCTTCAGTTTCTACATCATGCACTAAAATAGCATGCCCTAATTTTGAACTAATTTTTGATTTAGTTTCGTCCTTATGAGATTTACCAAACAAATAATGGTTTTCCCCCTTAAGAGATTCACTGATTTTTGATTTGGTTTCATCTGAAAGACTCTTACCAAAAAAAGGGTGGTTTGCTCCAGTTTTAGCTAAACTCATTTTATCTTTAGTTTCTTGAGAAAGGGATCTACCTAGATTAACTCCCTTGTTAGCTAGTCTTATTTTAGCCTTGGTTTCTTCTGAATGAGTTTTACCTCTAAATGCACTGGGTTTACCTCACATAGGGTTATTTTCACCTTTACGGTTAACACTCATAGCTAATTTGCTAGCTTCTGAATGATTAGACCCTAACCAGGTTCCCGCTGACTTTAACATATTGTACTCTGGCTCTAATAAATCTAAAAAGTGCTGTTCTCTTTCAAATACTTTCTCTGGAGTTGTATACTCTAAAATTTCCAATTTAAAATTAGAATAACCATATTTTAGTAATGCTTTATTAATTACCATACTTTGCCGACTAATATGATCTAAATAGCCTTTACTAAAATAATTTTTAAATCTTTGATAAAGGTTTTTTGAGCTTCCTACATATATCTTTTCTGATAATTTGTTAGTTAGTAAATATACTCCGCATTTTCCCTTATTCTCTTCTAAAATTAAGGATTTAGCAGATTCCATATCCGGATAAACTTTTATACAAGGGTAATCTTTTAAATTAGGAGCTCCTAAAGAAGAGTATCATCTAACACCGGAAGTAATTTGGTTACAAAGTGTATTGAAGGAGGTTTGGTTATAAAAAGGGAGGTGACACAAAGATGCTGTGTTCAGCTTGGGGCTTTCCCCCTCACCTAACTTTGATGCCGAGATTATAATTTTATCTGCATGAAGATATTTTAAAACATACATAATAATAATAATGATTGCTTCACCCCTTTTAGCATTGTCACCATAAAAGGTATTTATAATAAAGTTAATTCTGGAACAAAATTCATTTCCTCTTACAACACCTCTTCAACACCCTTTTTCCGAATGAGTTTTATCTAAATAAGGTTTTACTTCATCACTTTTTACGTTACGGATAGTAGACATAAATCGTATACTTGAAGGTAAATCAGTGAAATTTTTTCTTCCCTTATTCATACCTCCTTTGATTTGACGAATCTTGTCTAATCCCTCTGAAGTAAGATGTTGTTTTTCTTTCTTCATTTCCGCGACTGTACATCAATCTGAAAAATCTAAAGCTTTTACACCTATTATCGGATATTTATTGAAAAAAGGGATTACCTTATCCGTGATATCCTTAAATTTTGAGACTACGTAATGTACTGCTACTCCATTTTTTGGTGTTTCAAGGCGACCGCATCCTAAATAGTCTTTCAAACCTTCAAGTAATTCTTCATCTCTGGTAGCTTGAGTTACTTGAAATTCTAAATTAACACTTACACCTGAAGAGCTAGTTCTATTGGCCCTAATCTTTACTTGGAAGCTCCCCATTGGTCACCACGACGCAAATCCAGCCAATCAATAGGGCTCCTTAACTTTTTGGTTTAAAACTACTGGTCGTTCCAATGGAATTATATTCAGGAAAGCTGAATTTAGATTATCTGAAAGACCTCAATTCATAGCAGCTCGAATCGATAAAATTTCTTGTAAGCCTGCTTGAGTTAAATGCTCTTGACGTTGTAATAGTTGAAATGCTTGTTTGAATAATACATAATCAGAATATTTTTTAGTTATTAAAGGGTATCTCTCAAGATGATCCATTAAAATTGATAAATCTTTCATCGATTGAATTTTGTAAGAAACAACGTCGGAACCTTGTTTTAAAACTTGACCAACTCCAAGGTAGCTTTTTATCTTTTCTAAAATTTCGTAATCTTTTTGATGTAAAAATATACTGAAAAATAATCTCACTTCTCAGCCTAATTTATACTTTTTACTTTGAGAAACAGATAGATGGAAGCACGCTTCAGCATCCATAAAACCTGAAACTCATCATGGATCGATTTCATTAAATGTATAATTATTTAATGGAATTACCTGTTGGTGTATTCTTTTAACATTATCGATACCATTTTTTCGAAATAAGGGTGAAAGGCAAGATTTTAATCTTAAATTAGTGTGTAATCCGCTAGACACTAAACCAGATAAACCTACAGGATAAACATTAGTTATTCTGTTCCAGATAGGTACATTAAATCTACTACTATAAAGGGTTATAATATCACCTCTAGATAAAAATAACTTTACGGCCACAATATAAACACCTAAAAGGGTTATATTCAGGTTAAATATTTCTCTTAACCATATCTTCAGCAAGTAAAGGAAATAATCTGTGTAAGTAGTTATGTACGTTCGGCGCACTAATTGATTATCTGCTATATATTGAACACCAGGTCCACTTAATTCCATTCTAATTAAAACAGAAAAAGCTGTACCTAGTAACCCCGAAAATAGTGCAAAGATTAAGTACAATGTAGGGGTCAGTAGATTGGGTACTCTGCCCTCAGAACCGTACGTGATAGTTTCCCATCATACGGCTCGCCACGGAAGCTAACAAATATGAACCAAGCAGGGTTATTACTCAGGTATGATTCCTATTCACTACTTTCATGATCACGAGGCATCGTGTCATTTTTGAAATCTGTGACCATGTTATGTGAGTATTTGGATATTAATTTGAGTTCATAACTGAGTAACTTTCCTCTGTGATAAAGATTGTGATGATATTGGCATAAAGGGACTTGTTTACGCATGAAAGCTCCTTGTCATATCTTGAAATTAGCAGTCTTGTTCGCGATCTTTGCTCTTACATCGCTTGCTTTTCTCACATGATGCATCTGAATGTTAGTAGATGTGTTACATATAGCACATTTTTTGAAGAGATTTGTCTTAGTAAGTCTACCGAATCATGGTTGTTCTATGATTTCGGTTGCTGGTGTAAGATTCTCTTTGTTGTTGTACTTATGTATTGTGGGCAAGGATTTTGGTATGTTGAGCTCTAGATCAGTTTCGGGATCTTTTAGGTTAGGCCCATACTTCTTGAAAACTTGTCTGGCAGACTTCAGTTTATATTTTCTAGCTAAGGTCTTTGCAAGTGATAGCTGAAGTAATCAGAAGATGTCTTTTAGTCTAACTCGGTTGCTAGCAAATGAATAGTAGTTGACTAGGCCAGATATCTTAGAGTTGTAGAATTGAAGAATAGTTGCGTGGTCCATATTTACTAAGGCAGTCATAGGATTAGCTACGATTTTATTTTGACTGTCTCTTCGAGCTAAGCCGGCCTTAATTAGTTTTTCAATGAGTGATTTGATAGGAGCGTTTACTCCAGCTCTTACGTTTGCTCTCATTGTGATACGGGTTCCTTTAGAAGATTTAGTTTTCATTCTGAAACCTGTGTGTTTGGGGACTTTTACTTGGGCTCCCAAGAATTTAAAGCCCTCACTCACATGTGTGATCAGAGTTTTCTCATCGTTTAGTTCAAGGCCAGTTTTCTCCTCTAGAACCTTCTTGATTAGACTTTTGATTTCTAGAGCTTCGGATTTTGGGCCTTCTACTAAGAAAACAAAGTCATCTGCATATCTTATATACATGGATCTGCGATAGTTTGGATCTTTGAGATCCATTCTAGGCAGTTCTAACATCTTCTTCAGAGCTAATTCTTTTTCTTCTGCGGTAGTTTTGAGATTTTTTGGGTCTCTTAGTCAGGCTACTGCATTGTATTCGGGATTAGTTCTTCTACGTTTACCTCTATTATATTTGGGCATGAACTCGTTCACTAGGAAATTATCCAATTCATGAAGAACTATATTTGCTAGTAGAGGACTCAGAACACTTCCCTGGGGCGTTCCTATTTTTGATCTGACAACATGTTTGGTTTCAGGGTCTATATATCCAACTTTAAGTGCTTTATGGACTAGGGTCAGTGTTCTTTCACATTCTACCCGTCTTCTAAGTATATCCATTATGATGTCATGGGGTATCTTATCAAAGCATTTGGATATGTCACCCTGTATTACCCAAGTGTGTTGATGTGCCTTAAGATATAACATTCTTAGAGCGCTATGTGTAGAACGATCAGGTCTAAAACCGTGAGAGCATTCTAGGAACATAGGTTCGTAGATGGCTTCAAGTAGTACCTGTAATCCCTTCTGCACAATCTTTTCTCTGGGAGAACCAACTCCAAGAGGTCTTTTTTCTTTCTTTCCAGGTTTAGGTATTAAAACCCTTCTAGCTGGAGTGAAATTGAAACTTCCTGTTCTGGTTTCCTGAGCGATTTTCTCGAATCATTCATAAGTTAGTCCATCTAGAGTTTCTCTAGTTGAACCATGACTCATGTTTCCAGGTTTTCCCTTTATCAGCATATAGCAGAATTGTAAGAATCCTACATCAGATAGAATCTTTATAATCCCGTTATATTTACCGCCCTTGGTTATATATTTGCCCAGCTCAAACTGAACGAACGTACGCAGGTTTTGGTTGTTGACCATACTGCGAGACCCTCTCCCTTGAGCTGGCGCATTCTCGCTGTTCCCCTTCGTTTCACTGGAAATCGGAATTTTTCGTTCCGAACTACTATGGGAACTCCGTCTGCGCTTGTCATTGTGTACAGAGGCGCTTAGATCCAGAGGTTCTCCTACCACGTCATTTTTATCCTTATTGGATAAGGTCTTGCTTGATTTAGGTTCTTGCGCATGTGTAATTTGATTACTCTCTTCTCTAGAGTGACCATCAGCTTCCAGGCTACCACTAAGGTCGGTACATCCCTTAGTAGCTTTTAAGTTGCTGATCATACGTCGCGATATTCTGCTTAAGGCGTAAGGCCCGATTGATGGCGATCCATACGTATCAAGTTTCTTATCGTAACCTTGTCAAGCTCCTCTAATAAGGGTGTCAGATAGGGGCAGTCCCATCCCACTCTTACATTCAATATCTGCTTTAACCTTAAATGTGTTATTAGCAACATTTAGGCCGATATCGTGAGGCGAGTCTGCATGACGTCCTGTTAGACGCCCGCGCCTGTTAGACTCGAGTCCATATACCTTATTATGGACAGAACGTGAGATAGAAGCTCACTCCGCGCACGTACCTATATCTTTAGCATTAGTTGATAAAAATCATCTTTCAACTCAACTAGAAATTACTCTAGGTTGAGATGAGTATGATAAATAACGTTCGGCTTCTTCACTAACCTTTTTCGAAGGTATATATATTAATATATATATATCTTACCTGTTATATCTTTTAAGATAATTAAAAAATTTAATTAGGATTATGTAGGAATCGAACCTATTACTTAAGATTTGCAATCAAAGTGTAAACCATTTACTTCATAATCCGTATAATATATATATATTATACACTCTTATTTTTGGTTATAATAAGATTATTATTTATTTTCTAAAATATAAAAAGATTATGGGCAATAATTAAAAAATAGAATGAATTAGCGTAGCCTTTTATGCCTACATAGTTGTTGCATCCACAGCTAATAACAAGTAGCTATTAAATAAATAAAATATTAAAAAATTTTTTTTTTCTTAAAAAATATACAAATTATATATAATATGCATATCGTTCACTAAAAAGCTTAACTGTAGTATTTTAATTCTGTGGGTATACCTATATTATTACTCTTTTGATAATTATATATCTAGAGAAATACTATCTATTAAGCTAACTACTATAGTATATATTATATAATGTAGTAAATTAAACCGAGGCCTCCGGCCACCCTCAGCCTATATAAATACTCAGCGGCTAAATAAATTACTGGCCTCCGGCCACGGAGGGAGGTATTTAAAAAGTTTATTATTACTTATTATATTAGTTAACCCCTGATTTTTTTGCTAAAGATAAATCTATTAAAGTATTTTCAATTAAACTAATTGCAGGCATAATTAATACAAAATAACTAAAATATAAAGCTGTACTTAATTGTCCTAATTCTATAAATGGAGTTTCTACATGACAAGCTCCTAATTTCATTAATATTAAGAAATTTACCACAAAAACTCAGAAAGCAAATTTACTTAAAGGTCTAAATTGTAAACCTTTAGATCTACCTAAGTCTGTTACAGGTAATAACATTATTGCTAATATAGCACTAAACATAGCAATAACTCCTAATCCTCTAACTATTTATTTCTACCTACCTAAGGATTATGTACCCGAAAGTCGCCTACATACGTTCGTGGAACTATGCATTAGTAAAATTACTGCTAGGTTATTAAGGTAAATATTATTTACGTTACTTAACGCAACTTCTATACTCTTAACCCACCACTTATATTACCACTCCCTCACAGAATAATACTAGGGTTTCACCCTAGCAATATTCTGTTACATGATAAGAGACGAATGTTGTGCACAGTAACTAATGTACAATAGCAGTAATAAAAACCATTAAAATAACAAAGCAACAATTCCGCGACTTTTTAGTAGGTAGTACACAAAACTATCTCTAGAATTTAAACCGTATTAAGTTAATAATACGTACTACGTCCTACATACGTAAAACGAAAATTTCTACTCAGTAGCCAATTCTTTTAAAATTGACTCTAAAACTTGGTCACGGTACTCTATTGCAGCTTCTAAAGCCTTGCTACTTGAACCGTAAGTAGAAAAACTAAATTGTTTAATTGGAAGATTCTTGTAACTATTCACTTTTTCAGGGAATACTGCTCGTCAAGCAATAAATTCATTAGCCTTTGCCCCTCTACCTTTTAAAGGTTGAATTAAATGATTACCTGAAATATAACCTTCCTCTACATTTTTAAAATAATCATTTGCCAGACTTACCCATTCATCAAGACTTTTTTCTCGATCATTAGGGTATTTATATAAAACATTTAACAGCGCAATTAAACCACTCTTAAAAGTTTGAACTCCAGCAGAATGATATTTTAAAAACTCAATTAAAAGATCTATATTTTTAGATTTTCAATAACCCAAACCTTTATACTCTTTAAATAAAAAGACTAAAGGAGTTACAGCTTTCAATCCTTCAATATAAAGACTTGCTGATTCGCCTTTTCTAGTAGTAACATAACATTTTACACCCAGATTTTCAAAAAACTTAGACATCATTGTATACATATGTCTATTGTATTCTGAAGGTTTTTGTGGGAACACTAAAAAAGGAATAAACAAGAAAGATCCTGAAGAAGTTAATCTAATTTTAACAAAAATTGATCCATCTCCTAATAAAAATCCTAACAAGTATGGAAAAGAAGGTATTTTCGGGTTATCCAAAAAATAAGTCTCCTTAAATTCCACACTATCATTATTTATTAAACCTAATTCTTCCAATTTTTCAGCGGAGCAGTTTTCTACTTCTACCGGATTCAGCTAGTGAATAAACTAGTTTAACCAAAGTAACTTTGCAGTTATCATCAGTTAAATTAGATTTTAATTCATAAATCTTAGACAATTTTTGAAAACCTATAAACTTTTCACCATAAATATTTGAAAAATATTTAGATACACCTGATAATATATCTTTTCAACTCTCAGTTTTTCAAACGATGTAGAGTTTTCCAGACATAGTCTCTGTTATACTTAGAGCTCCTATTTTTCCAATTTCATGATATAATCTAACAAAAAATGCTAAAGATTCAGAAGAATAAGTTTGTCCTAAAGCAACTACAGGAACAATACTAAAAGCATCTCCTTTAAATCTAGCTGAAACAGTACCTTCGGATTGAAAAACTCCATTCGCAAGTTGTCTAAAATCTTCTGAAGTATGACCCTCACTAGGAAGACTTTTATAATTTGCAATAGCTGCCTCTATTTCCATTTTGGCTTTATCCAAAGATAAGGAATCAGAGTAATTAACCCTAGAACTATAGGAAAAGGTTCTAGTAGTTATATAAGAAATATAACGTTTATTATTTGGTCCTTCCACTATACCAGCTTTTTTAAAGAAGTAGAGCTACCAGAGTGTTTGCTTTGTGTTGCTAAGTCTATTAATGTATTTTCTAATAGACTAACAATAGGTATAATAATTATAAATCAAGCAAAATAAAATGCTGTACTAATTTGACCTAATACTATGAATGGATCCTCTACATGACAAGCTCCTAATTTCATTAATATTAAGAAGTTAACAGTAAACATTCAGAAGAAGAATTTACTTATAGGTCTAAATTGGAATCCTTTAGTTTTTCCTAAATCTGAGAATGGAAGAATTAATAAAGCTAAAATAGCAGTTATCATAGATACAACACCTAAAATTTTATTAGGAATTGATCTTAGTATTGCATAGAATGGAAGAAGATCAAGCTAATTTTTTTTTACTTTTACTCTAAATTTTGTATGTATTTATACAAAAAAAATGACACCACACTTTATTATAACCCCAATTTATATAACATTTCTTTAATAAAATATGGTTCCACTAAATTTCTTAATGTGTCCATAGATTCTTTAAAAACATAAATACGAGGTTTGCTATCCCTGTTATAATGAATAGAACATTTTAAATTAAATTTATCTTGTAAAGTAAACATTAATTTATCTACGTCCGCAGTATTAAAAGCATATACATTAATATGTAAACCATCACCTTGTCTACTTGCATCATCCATCAATCAGAAAGCTAAACCACGAGCCGTTAACAATTCATATATATTAGCGGGTACTTTTTTAACCTTCTCGTTATAAAATAACTCATAATATTCATTAAAACAAGGAAGTTGCATAGTTGTAAAAGACATAGCAGTATAATTTTTTTTAGTTCTATTGTCTCTTACAATTTTATATTGAGACATATAATCTAGGGGCGGAGCCCCTAGGTTTAAAAAAACTAAATACATAATCAAAATATTCTTTATGTTTTTCTGCTGTTTGAGCATAAATCAATCTAGCGTTACCCGTTTGAGATCTTTTAGATATGTGGGCGTCACCGAGTAAAAGCCCTGTTAATATTTCTTTGACTTCATCAGGTAATGTAATTAAAGCTCTTTCAGAAGAAGATAAACGAGTTACTCCTTTTGTTGAACGAGCTGCAAACAAACCTTGATATACGCCAAATAATAAAATAGGAAAAAAATCCAGACTAATGTTAAATCATATTATCACTAATATGTTCGGACTATCTCTTCAATTTTTATAAAATTGTCTCGTATATAGTCTCTGAAGATTTTTATATAATTTCTTTTTATTACTATTGAAATTATATAAACTACCCTGCTGATTTTCTTAACTTAAAAAAGATTTCCCAGCAATTTACGAGATTTATAAAAGAAAGGCATCTTATTCCAATACCATTCTGGAACAATAGCGGCTGGAGTTTGCATTGGATTAGCCATTACATAGTTCTCTGGGTCTCCAAGGTAATTAGGCATAAAGAAAACAAATACGCTTAAAACAAAAATAAAGATGAAAATAGTTACTAAATCTTTAAATAAGTAATAAGGAGCAAATGTTATTCTATCATAATTACCTGAAACACCTAAAGGATTACTTGCGTAATAATTCGACTGTACATTAAGTATCAAATAAATGATACCCACCAGTGACCCAGCCTGTAGCGATCATATTTTAGAATATTTAGGATTAATATGACCGACGGTCTTGTATTAGATATAATACGTTGACCGTTTTCACCGGCATTGCCAAATTAGAAAATTAATTTCTAATTTAAATCTCCTGTCGGAGATTTAGAGATTAAATACTTAATCTCACGACTATTTTTATATACATATTATAATCCCAACTTGTAAAGCATACTAGGAACAAAATAAGGTAATACTAATTCTCTTAATAAAGGGATGGATTCTTTTTTAATATATAATTGATATCTATCGTTATTTTTATGCAATGAGCATTTTAAATTAAACTTACTTTCTAAAGTCAATTTCAGCAACTCAACTCCACGGGGTCGAAGGCTCCGAGGAGTGGCAATTCTTACACCAGAATTTTTTCAAATTCCCTTATCCATTATTCAAATAGCTAATGCTTGAGGAGTTAATAATTCTGCAATATTTTTTGGTATTACTTTAACTTTGTTATTAGTATAAAATAATTTATATAATCACATTCAACTTGAATATGCGTAAGTATCAAAACGATAGGATTCGAATGTTTTATCTCCATCTACTTGTTTAAATAAAACAGGTAAGTTATTAGAGCAATAACCTCTTTTATTAAAAAAATCGTATAAATAAAACAAATATTCCTTATGCTTTACAGTTTGTCTAAATCTAAATCTTACACCTCCATTTTTTAGTCTTTCAGCATAACCATCTCCTAACAATGAACCAACTAGTACAGAAAGAACATCCTGATTATGTGGACCAATACGAGAAGTTGGTTTAAAATTAGGTAATGAAAAAGCCAATTTAGCTGATTTAAGAGATGCAGATTTCGTATATAAAAATCTGGGGCCAAGATTTCGTCTTACCTATTCCTTTTATTATCATTCCACTTTCTTTATAAATAATACTTTATTCTCTACTATTACAGGTTGATTTTTAATCATTCTTGTAGTAACTGTCCGCGGAGCTAAGCCTAAAAATTTAGCACAAGGCCGGAGGCCTTAGAATCAAATGTTTTAAAGACTAAACCGTTTTTTTCTAAGAGTTCTACTTTAATATTACCACTTCCTGTGTAATATTTATTTAAAGACTTGATGAATATTCTTCCGTCTTCTTTAATCTCCAGGTTAGAAGGTCCACTTAATAATCTTTCAATATCTTTTTGTGCGGAGCGGGGCGTCAATTTGGCTTTGGCTCATCTGAGATTTGCAACTTCTATTAACATTCATTTGACTTATAATAAGATTTATAACTCTTACTCCTTCTTCAACATAGTGAAGGCCTAGTTTTTTAAGTTCTAAGATAGTTTTTCAATCTTTATAGTCTTTTTCTTTTTTACTATGTCAAGTTAAAGAATCAAAAAAAGGTATTAGCACATTAGTTATATAATCAATACGATTGATATATAAACAATTTATCTCTCCTGGATTACTACTAATTCTTTTATCAGATGATAAAACTATCGTAGAGTCGTAGTTACGTCACTTACGACTTTTACCTAAACTGATAAAGAAATCTTGTATAGCTTTCAATAAAGCTGAATTATTCTTCTGAGTTAATGAAAAAGTTAAAGGAAAATTCTTATTTCTTTGAACGGAAAAGCAACCTTCCCCTTCTACAAATCCTAATACACAATAAGGAGTTATACGCAATTTATGAGACTCTGGCATGGAAAAATCAGTTCTCTGAGTATTCATTCCATTTTTTATTTGAGATATTGATTCTATTATTGAAAACGATTTTGATTCAGAAGACTTATATAGTTCAAAAGCTTTCTTGAAGTCTAAGTAATTAAGATATTTGGTAGAATTTAATGTAAATTTATCAAAGATCTCAAATAGAATGAGAAAATCGGATGTTTTTCTTACACGAAAACTTGCTAATTTACCATAAACATCTATTTTACCTATTCCTAGAGTTTTTTGAATAAAAGATAAGACTTCTAAATCATCCACATGTAAAGAAATTTTAAACTCAAACTCAAAACCAGATTCTTTAACTTTTTTTATGTAGAAAGAAGATTCCGCGTCAGCTAATCCCACAAATCATTCGTAAAAATCCTTTAAACTATTACCCTCTAGTGTAGATTGTTCTATGGAAGGTATACAAGGTTTATTTATAACTGAAGAAGTACAACTATAACTACGAACATATACATTCGAATTAAGGAATTTTCTTCTATTACTATTACCTCTTCTACTAATTCTTAAAGCGTTGTATGCAGCACGAGACCGCACACTAGATATATTCGCTCCAGATTCCATAATAGTCAAAAAGTCAAAGATGTTTAACCAGATAATAAGAATTATAGTAAAATCTATAAAGAAAGAATAAAAAACAAAAGATAACATAAGGTAAAAAACAATAATACCTTTTCTAAACCCACTAGTATCATGAAGTGCTATTAAATGCATTAAAACTAAAGCTGCTAATATGAAAGGTAAAAGGTAATGTAATGCAAAAAATCTGTTTAAAGTTGCATTATTTACAGAGCATTTATGTTGGTAGTCACCATAATTAATCTTTGTGATTAATTACTCTCACTACACTCAATATATTTCTATATTGATCGGACTATTTCATGATCTAATTTATACATATTAATAATTTGAAGGAATATTTATTTTTTTAGAGTATCTATCTAATTCACGTAATTGTTTTATTCATAGTAAATACTGTAATTTTTTATTACCTAGTAATTTAACTGGGGCATTATTTATAAATTTAATAACATTTTCTATTGATCTTACGCTTGATACTTTTAGTTTAGAAGTGTTATTCTTATCTACATAAATATTTGTTTTAAAAGACAAATATTCTCTAATAGCAGATATTATAACATCTCCATCTGTTTGACTAATATCAAAACTTGCTATAGGATAATCACCATTTTGTTTATAAATACTAAAACAACCCTCAGCTTCTATAAATCCAACTAATCACGCTGGGAAATAAAATGTATTTATTATTGATCTAATATCATTTAAATTTTCATTAGGTCTTGAATATTCAGGTAAATCTGCATAATATATAATATCTGAAAGTAAAGCATTTTTAAATCTTAAATAATCATACTGTTTATTCGAAAACATAGGATATTTATCAAAAATAGGTAAGATAATCTCTTTTAAATGCTTTTTATTTCTTATTCTTAAAGAGACCATTTCTATTGAACCTCTTTTTCTAAAACTTACCTTACCTACACCTAATAAAGCTTTAATTTTATAAATCAACTGTACATCTCTAATTGAAAGCTCAATACCAAACTCATATGTTAAGTATTTACCTTTTTTTGTGATAGCAAAATAACCATCTCCTTCAAATAAACCTACTAAATATGCATAACTCAATCAACAAGGATTCTTTGCGGAGTTTTGACAAGCCGGATTTTTTAAAGAATTATAAAACGCAATACGCAATTTATTATAATTTTTCCTGCGTGCGGAGCCGCGATTTCTTCCAAAATTCATATTCTTCTTAATCTCTATAATTTTAGCTAATCCTTCTTTTGTTTTATGAAGGTCATTATTAACAATTGCTTGGATTTGTACAAAATCTTCAAATTCTAAATTTTTAGTTCCTTTTAATTCCCCTTTAATCATATCTATTAAAATATTTATTTCTGATTTTTTAGTAATTGTTAAATTAACAATAGAATTACTCTCGTAAATTTTACCTAGACCTAAAAATTTTTGTATTTTAAACATTAAATCCAAATCTCTACTATGTTGAGTTAAAGAAAAACTAAGAGTAACTTGATAACCAATTAAATGAGTAAGATTTTTTCTGACCAGACAAATAAAACAACCTTCAGCCTCTATAAACCCTATTAATCAATTTTTATTGATCCCCCCTTCTACGGGGATATCCCCGTTGAAGGGGGTGGCGGGGCCAGGAGAAATACTGATAGCAGGTCTTTTAACTGGTATAATATCAAACGACTCTAGAGAAAACCCTAGAGTTGTTTCATTTAAACCTTTATTCATAGAAGCTTTATAGGCTAAGATTTCTCTTAAACCATCCAAATTTAAATGTTTTCCTTGGTTCATTAAATTTATAATTTCTTTAAATAACAAATAATCTGCTTGTTTTTGAGTTAAAAGAGGGTAATTATCAAAATGGGGTATAATCTTATTAGTAATGTCTTTAATCCCCCCTCGATTTTTATATAGAAATAGTAGGGGGTGGGGACCAGATTGTACTGAATATATAACAGTCGAAGGACTAGTCTTATTGTTTTTAATTTGAAGTGTACCAACTTGAAAATAATTTTTAATTTGCTCTAATAAGGGATAATCTTTACTATGTAATTGAATCCCCCGCGGATTCGGATTCGGATTCGGATTCGGATTCGGATTCGGATTCGGATTCGGATTCGGCCGCGGGGTTAATAGGGCCCAGGGAGAAAAAACTGGAAAAACTGCGTAACCTGTTTTATAATTCTTATTTTTTAATATAGAAATATGAAAAGATGCATCTCCGTCACAGAATCCAGTTATATAGTTCGGGTCTAGATCTCCTGCATGTAGTCTCTGAGAGGCTTCTGAAGTAGAAATACTTCTAACCCCTGCTGGTTGTCCCCGTGTCATTATAATTTTCACGTTTATAATTAATAAAATTAATAATAAAACGTATATAATTCCAAATATTGGGGATATTCCAGCATTAAGCAGGATTTTTAACAATACGTCACCGCATTGTGGTTCATCTGTGTTCAAACCTCCTCAAACAACAAATTTCTTTCATATAGTGTTTAGCTATATTATTAACTCTCGTTAATATTTAGACTATGTCTTAACCTGTTTAAGGTTTGGGGGTGTCGTGTTAGGCTTATTGTTGACACTACTCACCTATTAGTCGTTGAACGTTCTTAATTCATTTATGTGTCGCGTCGAATTAAGCTCCGCTACAAGTAGTTTAATAATCGGAGGAGTTTAATTAAACGTCCTTGTAATTTCCCCCATTTGCCTCTAAAGCATAGCATTATTGCTGCTTTAAGGAGCCTATATAGATAATAATCTATTATTTTTATTTATTTGGCCCCACGGATTTTTAAGGCACAGCCTGAGTCCTGGTATTAACCCACGGCCTCGGCACAGCCTGAGTCCTGGCCCGAAGGTAATTTAAATTTTTATAACGTGTACTATTTTTTAAATTATTTAATCATTTTTCATACTGGATATATTTTAAACCTACTAAAGGATGTAGTCCTGAAAAAGAAAAAAAGTTTATAACTTTTTGTATATCAGATCTAGAACTAACACTAAATTGACAATAATTATTAGTTGTATCTATTTTTCTATTAGTATTAAATACTAATTTAAAAGCTTCAAATAAATTAATATGAAGTCTTTGTTTTAGTTGAAAACAACCATCATTATTATTTTTAATGAAAAAAGAACCTTCAGAGCATGTGAATCCTATTATTCAATTATTAAAAAAAGGTAATAATGTATAATCTAAAGGGCTTTTTGGTAATTCAAATTTATTAGGTATATCTTTAGGAATATCCTCATGTCTTTTTATATTATTTTCTAAAATATACATAGCTAAATTAAATTGACTAGCTCTAGTTTCAGTTAAGAAAAAAATATTATGATATAAAAGTAATGGAAAAAATACTTCTTGTAAATCCGTTCTATTTATTATTAATTTACAAGATGGACTTTTCAAATCTTTATATATAGTTATTTTACCTATTTTTAAAACCGAATGTATATATTCTAAAGTACTTAAATCATTTATATGTAATGATATAACTAATTTTATTGTTATATAACCTTTAGGTGTTTTACCTATAAAAATATAACCATCCCCATCTATCAATCCTACTAAAAATGATAAGAATGATTCAGGTATAGATAAGTATTCTTTTTTATCATTTTTAATATTTTTATTAGATTTTTTTAATGCATTAGGGTGAACATCTCCTATAGTAGGTAATATATCTTTTATGTTTATACTTGAATTTTTTATAAGTATAAAAAACATCATTATAAAAATAATAGATATTATATATTTTATTGACTCAACTACGTCTGTCCCTATTCATGGGATAGCACTAATTAAATTAGTAATACAATTAACAACCCGTTTTTTCAAACGAAATCTTTCAGATGTATACTGGGTTGGAAGCAGAAAATAAAAAAGCGAAAAATCTTGCTTATTTAATAATAAGTATATCGGAGTGAGAGTAAATAAAGTAATTCTAAATACAAACTCAAAACCCGATACTTCCTCTTTTTCGTTTTTTCTTGTTCTTCGAATTAATAAATTCGAAGACTCTGCTTCACAAAGGCCTACGAATCATTCTATAAAATTTGTATTTAAAGAAGATCCAGGTAATTCTTTATCGACACCTGTTAATAAAACATTATTCTCATTAGTTTCGCTATTGTCTACTACCTTAGATTTAAAAAACCCCGCGTGGCGAAGCCACGCGGGGGTCCCGGTAAATACAAAGCAATAATATAAATCTAAATAAATTTGAGAGTAATATAATAAAAAAGGTGATATTAAAAAAGTAATACATTAAACCTTTATTTTTAACAACCCAGTATGACCAATTAATTAACCTAAATAAGGTTTATATTTCTCTTCTAAGTACGAAGTCATCATACTGAAAAATTTACTGTCATTAAAAAATGGGAAGGAGGCGCGACTCTCCTTACATTAAATCTCTTTAATGGTTCGGACTATCTCTTCATTTTCTTAATCTAGTTCTATAGTGATAATAACTAGAATTTTAACTATATAAATAAGTTAAATGTACCACGTATAGTCTCTGAAGGTTTTAACAATATATATATATATATATATATATATTAACTTCCCTGCTGATTGTCATCTGAACAGACGAGTTCCCAGCAATTAGTGGTATTTTTCAACAGCTATTACTTCGCGGTTAACTGTTGCCAAATCTTAAATTTACTTATTATGGATTATACTTTTACAGTATGTTCCCTAAGTGTTTATAACAAGTAAACCATGTGCATTATACTAATCTTAATAAGATTATTGTAATTTAATACAGTATAATGCCTTGTGTTTCAACCTCTGCCTCTGAGTAATCAATTTCACTATCCCAAATTCGACAATGTACGTAGGTTGAAAGAAGACTTCGACTAAACATTAAGCAGCATTTCAGCTACCCACCAGTGGACTAGTCTGTAGCGATAGTTTACTCTACCGACGATCTAAATGCTAAACAAACATTATTGATCGTTTTAACTAGTGTTGCTGTATGGCTATTATAAAACTTTTCAGTAAAGATTGCTTTTATATATATACCATACAACTATGCTTAGTTTTTATTTAATTTATTTTATATTTCATTCCAGGTATTATATACGGAGATACTATTTTTCTAAGGTCATCCATTGACTCTTTTCAAATGTAAATTATATATTGATCTTTGCTACCTGCTGATTGAATAGAAGCTTTAAGATTAAAATTATCATTTAAAGCATTTACAAGGATTAAACATTCATTATAAGTAAAAGAATGAGTACAAAATTTTAAACCTTTACCTACTTTTGCTCCATCATCCATAATTCAAATAGCTAGGGCTAAAGGTGTTAGATATTGACCTATACATTCTGGAACACATTTTCTTTTATCTTTATAAAATAAATCATGTATTCAATTAAAACTTATATAAGTTCAAGTTGAAAATCTAACTATTTTTCTTACTTTACCCTTTGCACCTAATCTATTTGTTATACTAGGTATCTTAGGATTACAATAACCTGATTCTGATAACATTTTATGTACATGTAAAAGATATTCAACATGAGAATCTTCTTGAAAAAAACAAATTCTAGTTCCTATTCCCATTGATCTTTTTTCAGCATGAGCATCTCCAAGAAGAGACCCAAATATAATAGATATAACATCTATATTATGTGGACCAATTCTATAAATACCTTTAAGTCTACTTACTTTTGGTTTAATTCCCTGTAATGAAATTACTCCGGTCTCCGAAGTAGTAATCGGAGTTATTAATACGAGGAATAAAGAAATTAAATAAAAACTAAACATTTGAGGCTCAACATTTAAACCTCATAAAGACATCTGTCCGTAGGGCAACACATACAAACTTACTTATTGAAGTATGAAGTATTTAATCTTGTTATCAAATATCAGGCTAAACAGAAGACTCAAATTTATATCTTCCTTTATAAAGCTTGTCTGTATCTATTTTTTTAGATATAACAGAAGAAATATTAATATTACCCAGAGCTAAAGCTGCTTGAGTATAAGAAGAGAATGGAGAACCTTCTAATAATTTACCATTATCATAAACATTTACACCGAATCCTGAATGACCTTTTTTTGATACTTTAACAATATCAGATAAAGCTTTATAAGATAATCCTGAGGATAAATCAAATACGGGAGGATTGTTTAACATTTCATTGATTTTGTTTAAATTTGGAGCTTCCGCTATCAGAGCGTTAGTTGTATATCGTTTATTAATATACTTATTTATTTCAATGAAACATTTTTTACCTTCAGGATTTGTTGTATGTCCTAAAGCTTTAAGCTTTACTGCTAATTCTCATAAATGGAAATCTACACTTTTTCTAGATATAAATCTTAATGATTTAAAAAAAGGTAAAATATAATTATAAAGTTGAAGAATATTAGCAACACTTAAAATACATGCATTAGAACTATCTTGAGTAACTCCAGGAGTAGGTCTAGTGTTCAATTTATCAATTTTAGCCCCTATTTCTGGGCAATATGGTAATTTATTTAAAAATTCAGCAATTTCATATAAAAAGTGTATATTTTTAGAGTGCTGTTTAATCGAAAAAGTAGGAACCATATTAGATATACAGAATGTACCATCCCCTTCTACAAATCCTAATAATCTAGAAGGAGTTAAAGGTCTCTTAGGAAGATCATTAATATTAAATTGTAATCTTTGACTATTCATACCCGATTTTATTTTTAATATTTTGTTTAACTCCTCTTTATTTAACTTTCTTTTTTCCATGTAAGATGTTTTTCTTATTTCAGCTGCTGCCTTAAAATCTTGGAAATCTAAAAATTTAGAAGTTGTAAAATAATATTTTGAAAATATAGGAATAAGTATTTCTAGTATATCTTGAAACTTGGCTATTATATAATAAGATTCGTGATGGTTTTTGGAATCTACAATAACACCTACCTCTCGATTTACCAATCCACTTAATAAATCTTTTATATATACTAAAGTTTGTCTATCATCTCAATGTAATTTTATTTTGAATGATAAAGCCCCTGTAGTAGATATATAAAACATTGATTCTGCCTCTGAAAATCCACTTAATCACTCTAGTTCAGATTCTCTTTCCTTTAATCAAGTTTCTTCTGACTGACTAATTGCAGTGTTTCGTTTTTGTAACTCTTTATTACTATCAATATTATTAGATACAGACGACATAAGCCTAATGCCTTCATGATAACAGTCAGGTAATACGCACAAACTTACTTATTTGTTAGAATAAGCCAGAATATCTTTGAATTCGAATATTCTATTAGTTAAAATGTTACAGTATACCTCAGCGAGACATTTAAGCCCCAAGATGGATGATGGGACCATCCTAGGCTGGCTGCTTCGCAGGAGGCCTGCTTGCTTGCTTCTAATGAAATTAAGCAGCAGTAGCCTTGCTTACAAAAAATAACACTTTAACTAAAAGTTCCGACTGTGCATTAAGCAGCATTTCAGCTACCCACCAGTGACCCAGTCTGTCGCGATCCTTTATATGACCGACGATCTTAAATTAATTCTTTGATCGTTTTCACTAGTATCGCCGAATAATATTTAATATAATAAATACTATTCTATGACCCTGTCGGGTCATATCACTTTAATCTTTTTTTTTCTATAAAGATTGCAAAAAGATTATTACTCGTGAGACTATAATTTAATATAAAAGTTTTTTTAGTAATAGCAATAGTAGTACACAACCGAAATTAAGTTACTTAGGCAAATCTTTTACTATTCATTGTCTTTTTACTAATTTTTTTTTCGTTTTTAAAGCTCTCATAATTGTTTTTACACCACAATTAATAGCTTTAGCTGCAGCTACGATTGTGGGATATTTACCATAAACAGTACCATTTAAATTATATAAAATAACAGGTCTCGTGTTAGTAATACATTTTAATTTAGTTTCTTCAGACATAGGTCCTCTTTTAAGAGCTTTTTCTCTTAATTTTTCTATTGTTTCAGGAGAAAGTTTTTTACCTCTATTTAAGTTACCTATTCTTTCTCGTCTTTCATCACTATAAAGATTTTTCATTTTAATACGATCAATTTCTGTATGTTTATAACCAAAGCTAGATCCTGCTTCAGTTAATATATTATAATTAGGTAATAAAGTTTTTAAATATTTGTCTTCTAAATCCAATAATTCTTTGTTATTCTCTTTAGTTACAATATTAGGATATAATTCTAATATTAGAAAAGAAAAATTCTCTAATCCATATTTTTTTACAGCAGCTTTAACTACTTTACTACCTCTAAAATAAATAAGATGGTTACTATATCTAGCGTAAAATCTACCAGTCGACGCTGAACCTATATAATAATCCCCTGTTACCTTATTAATTATCATATATATACCACTTAAACCTGAAGTAGTTTTTCTAATATCTTGTCTAGTACTTTCTAATGTTAGATTTTCGAAAATATAAACAGGATTTAATTTTAATTCATTTATTAGGTTAAGTAATTTTTCAGACAATGAAGGTAAATCCGATTTTGTACTATAATATCTAGCTGTACTTAAACTAGAAACTCGGTGGTTGTTTTTATTTTTATATACTTTTATATTAAATCATATCGGGCTATTATGATAACCCAGGAAAGCTGTACCCATCATAAGTATAAGTATTACTGTACCTATAGCTCAAACTAATGTTCTTGGTGCTCTATATGACCCATAGTATATACCTCTTCCTATGTGTAAATACCAAATCTACCCTTTCGCCATTTGTAGTACCCTACAAAACAGGCTGAGTTAGGGTCCTTCTCCCTAAGCGGCATCTGATTACACATTTCTGCAGATAACCGCCCATTTAAAGACAATAAAGGTATAACCTTAGAACCATAAAAGAAAGTTCTTATAGTATTTGCTCCTATTTCTTTGCTCATTGGCTTAACCCTTTATTATCCTGTACTCTTTCGAGTAGGGTCTGACTATATCTTAAGCTTTGGGTCGGGGGACCGACCCTAGCCAACCACCGTTTAGTCGATGAACTGCACACCTTACTTCGGCCGGAGGGTGAAGTATTAGGCGCTTGGCTGCAGATTACCCATTTAACTTTCGTACATCAATTTCGATTTTACCTTACCTCGAGTCATTACCTGAGCCACAAACTGTGTTACCACGTTTGCTTGGTTGAAATTGCTTTAGGGTGTTCCCGCAATTTGATGGTTTATAGCAGAAGGTTCACTTCTACAAATTAGCCTAAAGAGTTTTCTCAATCCTCTTATTATATATCCATCGCCATATCCCCGCGGGTTACATGGCAATGGAAAATTTAGGCTTATTTAAGATTAGATTTACTTTCTTATTTATATTGTTGTATACTCGCGATATGACATTAAGGCAAATCTACTACACGTTTAAACACCAATTTTTGGCCATTATACTCAACAAAAGAACCATTTTCTAATCTTCTGTTTATAGTTCTAGTATGAACATTGAAGAATAAAGCACAATCTTTTATCGAGTTAAACTTAAACACTATTTCACCCTTGATATCTAAAACATTAACACCTACATTACCCCTACCCTTAAGATAAGTACCTAAGGATTTTATTAGTATTTTTCCATTCGCTTGTACTTCAAAATTCGAAGGACAAGATAAAAGTTTTAAGGCTCTTTCTTTCACCTCCGCTCGTGAAGCATCATCTATCGAGGTTAAGCTAGTAGATAATCTATAGTTATTCATGCCCTTGGCAATTAAATGAATCAGATTTTTACCTTCTTCCGTAAAATGTCATCCATGATTTATAAGAGATAAAATTAATTTTCAGTCAGTATAATCCTTAAATTTTTTACTTAGTCAAGTTAAACCGTCAAAAAAAGGTACAATTACATTAGTAATAAAATGTCTCTGACTTATAACTAACTGGGCCATATTTTTATGGTTCCTACTTTTGGCGGGGCTATATGTACCTAAGCTAACCAAGTTAGTATTATTTCTTTCAACGTAATGTTTAGCGGGTAAGGCTAAAAAAAATTTTTGAATAGCTTCTAGTACATCTACTTCCTGTGAAGTTTGTCCTATACCAAATCTTAAGCTGTAATCTGCTTTATTTGTAGAAAAATAACCCTCACCTTCTACAAAACCCAGCAACCAGTATGGAGTAATGCGTATTACGTGATCTATGGGTTGTTTAAATTCCACTCGATTTTTATTCATTTTTTCAGTAAAACTGAATTTAATTTCTTGTAATAGTTCTGGGGTGATATTAGTAGATTTACGATTAAAATAAAGATCATATGCTTGTCTAAACATCATATAATTTAAGTTTTTACTAGTATTAAGGGGTGTTTTGTCCAATATCCTAAAAATTACAAGTAAATCCTGTTTACTTGAAATAGTATAATTTACAGAGCGCTCTCTTAAACAGAAAGTACCTACACCTAATCTTTCTGCAATATATTTTATCAAAGGTGTTTCGTCAATGTGGAGACAAATAGTGAAAATTAACTTAATACGGTTATCCAGGTTTTGTATAAAAAAATTACCTTCAGCATCAACAAAACCTCTGAATCACTCAGCAAAGTCTTGATCCGAAGGGGAATCTAAGCTTTTAGGATTGGGAGTATCGGCTGATGTTTCACTTGTTGTACTTAGAAATCTTTTACTTTGGGACTTTAGCCCTATACTGTATATGCTTAATGTAGACGATAATGCTCTGCTATGCTTACCAATGGTAAATCGCGAGAACAGGGCTCTATTACCTGTAAATGTTGAAAAGTGTATACAACGTTTGTTTAAATTAAAGAAAGAGTTACACAACCCGAAGTAAATAAAACCTACATATAAAACAATGACTAAAAAGAAGAAAGCAGAAGCTGTATTACTATGTAAATAACGGATCAATCAACCATTAGATACGTCACGCATAATATGCTCTATAGAATTAAAAGCTTCTAATACACTAGGATTGTAATGCCAAATTTAGGCTTTATTTCTATCTATTTAACTCAGACAGTTTTTTATTAATTCCGCCACTTTCATGTCTCTTTCTTCAGAGCCAACCCAAAAAATATTTGAATTTTATTTAACAACTCTATATCCTTTTTATGTATGCAATAATAAATATGTTGTTTCAAGATATGAAAGTTACGATATTTTAAAACAAAAACTAAATGAAAATAAATAGGATAGAAATTGCCTAAAACCTTTACTCTTTCGAGAAGCTGGACTATATCATCATATAATAAATTTTGATTATTATACGTCTTACGTTTAGTCTCTGAAGGTTCAATTTAAATATAAATTTAAATTGCTTCCCTGCTGATTGTCCTAGGATTAGAACCCTAGGGTGTTCCAGCAATTTGTAAGATTTTATAGCTACACATTAAAAATCCCTAGTTAAAGTAACACCTTTGCTACCTCTGGTACTTGACTGGAATCTAGCATGTACCTAACCAGAGTAGATATGCTATAATTTCATATATTGGGTCTTATCTTGTACTTAATTACAATAAAAGATCCTGGCCCACGGGGGCCTGGATCAGTAACATACCGATCCTAAAGAAAAAATAGCACAAGAGTGGTTTAGCTAGCAATGTGTAGCCTTAGCAACACATTAATTAAATAACTTGCTGCACCAGAAATCTTCTCTGTTTTAGATAATTTCCTATTATCGAAGAGGGGCCTAAATTGTTTATCGTTTCCGTCATTTTCTTGGTTTTATTACTCATCAAAAACAACTTTTTTATACATAAAAAAGTGGTTACCTTTTTTTGTCATTACTGGAGTATTCTTAGTAATTCATCTACCTACTGATACTTTACTTACTTCAAAATACTTAGCACATTCTGCATTAGATTTAAATCTAAGAGTTTCAGAACTTTCTGTATTAGTAGCTAAAACATATGAACCTGATATGTGTTTTATGGAATAATTAGATACATCGTTTTGTTTTATTCCTAATATTCCTGTTGAATTGGATTCAATATAGTTGCTTTCACTTTGTAACAGATCCATAATTTCTTTATTTATTTCATAAGGTAAAGTACGTTTCAATCTCATTCTTGAATTTATTAAAGCTATAGCATCTTTTCCTTTAGATAGGTAGTGTTTTCCTTCAGAAATTAGTATAAACACTATAACTCAATCTATAAAATCTCAATACTTCACAGATAATCAATTTAGACTTATTAACAAATTTATAAAAGTATAAGCTGTACTATTTCCTTTTCCTACATATAAAACAGAATAAGGCTTTTGATTTAGTTTATCGGGTTTATAGTCAGTTATAGTTATAATCATACTATCTTCTAATTTTAGAAGATAATTTTGAATATTTTCTAAAACATAACGATTAACCGCAGTTTGAGATAATGTAAAACATACTGTTTTCTGATTTAAACGAAAACAACCCTCACCTTCAATAAACCCCAATAATCAGTCATTAGTTATAATTACTTCATGGTAATCAGGTAACTTGAAGTCAACTCTAGATTTATTCATAGTATTTTTTATACCGATTCCGGGGCCCAGAGGGCACTGGAATCAGGCCCCCTCCGGGGGCCCGATTCAGGCCCCCCAGGGGGCCAGGGATCTTTATAAAGAGGAATGTTTTTACCTTTCTCTTTTAATTCTTCCAAGTAATTATAATAAATCTTACGAGCTTCGTATCAAGCTAAAAAATCTAAAACTTTTGTCGTATTTAATCTACTAAAATAATCATACATATACTCTAGTAATTTATCAGTATCTTCTTTTCCACTAACAGTAAAAGTTGCCGAACCATTATTTACTACTATATTACCGATATTACCCAATAATTTTTGGATAGTATATAACACATCTACATCTTTTTCAGCTAAATGTATAACATAAGCAAAAACAATTCTTCTATGAGTAATTACTTCTTTTGTTGAGTTATTTAAAACTTTTCTGACGGATTTTCTTATTGAAAAATGCCCCTCCCCGTCTGTAAAGCCTCTTAATCATTCACGAAAGTCATAACTTTCTGGAGTTTTATTATGTTTTTCTAAACATATAGATAAAATTTTATTTTTTAATCTTGTATAAGAATAATTAAGCATAAACTTTACATTATATTGCACAGGATAGAACATTGGAATGCTAGAAGTAACATAGTCCATTGCTAATGTGATTCCAGTGGCTATCTGTATAATTAAACAAACTAATAATAAAGAACCAAAGTTTCATAAATAACTTATGTTACTTGGTTGTGATGCATCAATAAGATACGAATTAACTAATTTTAATAAAGGATGACTTTTTAATATTCTCATGTGTTTTTTAATAAAATAAGATGAAAATGGATAAAGATCATTAAACCAAACTACAAACCTCCTACAGCACACCAAACAATACATAACTTTATAATATATTATTATATTTAAAATAATTCTATTTTAATATTAATGTGCTAAACATTAAGCAGCATATAGTTACATTATAATGTATTGTACATACATATTGTACAACATATGATTTACTTAATTGTTTAAATACCCGCCTCTTACCCGTATATTATTTCAAACAAATAATGTTTGATTAATATACACTTTCAATTAACTTATTTAACTACTACCATTACTATATATCACGTTAACTTAAGTTAACGTAATGTATAATAAGCGCAGGAGCCACCGGTTACAAATATAACCTATAATTAGTATCTACCACCACCACCACCACCACCACCACAGAAGGCACCCTGCAGGTATTTATTAAATAATAATTGCCATTTTTTTTTTAATATTATAGTATTCATATTTTTAAATTCTCCATTTTAATATACACCATATCATACCAGCTACCACTTATATAGAGTATAAGATATTACCTAAAGCTATATTATTATATTAAAATAATAATCTAAAAGACTATTTAATTTTAATATATTTATTCAACCTACTCCAATATAGGCGGAGCAGATATCAAGCATACTAAATTATTCTAGAGTTATTAGAGTTTAATCAATATCATCTTATTATACATATAAATTATAGAGTTATCTATTAGTTTTTATTATTATAATTTATACTACTAGATAAAGTCTATGCGTTATTTTTACCATTATCACCTATTAATAAAAGTGAAATTATTAAAATAAGCGGTATATTAAATTGATTATAACTGAAAACTAAATACATAACTAAACCAATTAGTTGGGTCAGGCGTATTCCTGCCCACCGAACCGTACGTGATAGTCTCCCATCATACGGCTCTCCATCACTGCCACTGGCAATCTGCACCGCTGACATGGCGTCAGGTGTATCTTTATTACCGCTGCCACGTTTCGTCCCGAAGGACCGGCTGTAAGTATAACGTTCCACCTGCTTGACAGTGACTGCCACCCTTCCTGGATCAGTACTATGATGGCTCCGTCACCTCCCTTTTGGGACCCAGGAGCATATCCTGGTTCTTAGGCCTTCTCGGCCCTTAGGTGATCCCACAGTTCCTTGACGAGGGTTGTCATGGTTGGACCCCTGCACTTGGTGTTACTCTTAGTTAACACTTCTACTCTGCGTAGCTCCTATCACCTACATGCTCG
>Ga0207873_1000655_pt1 | contig 36872 bp, 37 predicted proteins | sample BGWIniCompost_FD_187373 | JGI IMG/M metagenome (GOLD analysis project Ga0207873, IMG submission 187373) | Cellulose adapted compost microbial communities from Newby Island Compost Facility, Milpitas, CA, USA - BGW Initial Compost (SPAdes)... ... | reverse complement strand
CCCGGCGGTGCCAATCCCGGTTGCTCCCCGGCCCGGCGACATGGTAGCTTCCAGGAACGACAACGCAAACCCCCAGAGGAAGTAAGGATTCGTGTCGATGGCGCCCAAGCGCGTTTTCAGCGGCGTGCAGCCCACGGGCGAGGCTCACCTGGGGAACTACCTCGGTGCGTTCAAGCAGTGGGTCGAGCTCCAGGACGTCGTGGATTGCATCTTCTGCATCGTGGACTACCACGCGATCACGGTCGCGTACGATCCGGCGGAGCTGCCGAAGCGTACTTTCGACATGGCGGTCAGCTTCCTGGCCGCGGGCCTGGACCCCGACAAGTGCACGATCTTCGTACAATCGGCGGTGCCGGAGCACACGGAGCTCGCCTGGCTCCTCAACACCGTGACGCCGCTCGGCGAGCTGGAGCGGATGACGCAGTTCAAGGACAAGAGCGCCGGGATGGAGTCGGTGCCGGCCGGGCTCCTCAACTATCCCGTCCTCCAGGCGGCAGACATCTTGCTCTATCGGGCGGATGCGGTGCCGGTCGGCGAGGACCAGCTCCAGCACCTCGAGCTGACGCGTGAGATCGCGCGTCGCTGGAACCGGCTGTTCGGCGACTACTTCCCGGAGCCGCAGGCGCTGGTGGGCAAGGCCGGACGGATCCGTGGCCTCGACGGCGAGTCGAAGATGAGCAAGTCCCGCGGAAACACCGTGGGGATGCTCGAGTCCCCGGAGTCGATCGCGGCCAAGGTGCGCAACGCGGTGACGGATCCGCAGCGCGTCAAGCGGACCGACCCGGGGAGGCCGGAGGTCTGCAACGTCTTCACGCTCCACGGCTTCTTCACTCCCGCCGAAGACGTTGCCCGGATCGCACAGGGCTGCCGGTCCGCGGAGCTCGGGTGCGTGGAGTGCAAGCGGATGCTGGCCGAGTCGATCGCCCGCACGTTCGAGCCGATGCGGGAACGGGCGGCCGAGCTCGCCGCGCACCCGGAACGGGTGCACGAGATCCTCGGCGACGGCGCCGCCCGGTGCCGCAGACTGGCACAGGAGACGATCCGGGAGGTGCGGGAGCGCATGGGCTTCTACAAAGGCGTGCCGGCCCCCGCACTCCCCTGAACCAGGGGGCGTCATGCGGGAAGAGCGCCGGGGCCCCGCCCCGAACGATCTGCCCAACGAACTGCCGGGAGAGCATCGGAGCCTGGAAGCGCTGCGGGCGCATCAGCTCAGCTCCGCGCCCGGCCGCGAGGCCCGCGGCCGGGTGGGTCGGCCTGCGGACGGCGTACTCGTCCAGGTTTGCCTGGAGTGCGGAAAAGAGTACATTTTCGACGAGCGGCCGCCGAGCGGCGACCTCGTCTGCGAGAAGTGCGGCAACGGCGTGTTCCGCTCCTTCTTTTCCGTGGCCGGGTACGACGACGTGGAAGCCGACTTCATCCGGTCGACGGAGCGCGACCTCGCGCCGAACGACGATGAGTCCGACGTGACCCGGTCCGACATCATCGACCTGAACAACCCCTGAGTCCGATGGCCGATCCCCGGTTCACCGGCGCCGCCGTGGCGCTAGTCACGCCTTTCGACGAGAACGGCGTCAACGAGCGAGTTCTGCGAGAGCTGGTCCGCTTCCATCACCGGGAGGGGACGGATGCGCTGGTGGTTTGCGGCTCGACCGGGGAAGCGGCCACGATGACGCCGGAGGAGCAGCGTCGCGCGATCGAGATCGTCGTCGAAGAGAACGCGGGCAAGCTCCCGGTCATCGCCGGGTGCGGCGGGAGCGACACGGCGCGGGTCGCGGAGCTGGCGCGCCAGGCGCGGGAGGCCGGCGCGGACGCGGTGCTCGTGAGCGCGCCGCCGTACAACAAGCCGACGCAAGCGGGGCTGATCGCCCACTTCCGGGCGATCATCGACGCCGCGGACCTGCCGGTCGTCCTCTACAACGTGCCCGGGCGGACGGCGGTCAACATCCTCCCTGAGACGATCGCCGAGCTCGCGCAGGACGAGCGGGTCATCGCGGTGAAGGAAGCGTGCGGCGATATCGTGCAGGTCGCGGAGCTGGCCCGTCTGGTCGGCGACCGGGTCGCGATCTGGAGTGGCAACGACGATCAGATCGTGCCGATCCTCTCGTTGGGCGGCACGGGGGTGATCAGCGTGCTCGCGAACGTGGCGCCGGCGGACACGAGCCGGATGGTGCATGCGTTCCTGGCGGGCGAGTGCGGCGAAGCGGCGGCGCTACAGCTCCGCTACCTCCCCGTGGTCCGGGCGCTCTTCGCGGAGCCGAACCCGATCCCGGTCAAGGCCGCGGTCGAGTGGCTGGGCTTCGAGGTCGGCCCGGTCCGTCTCCCCCTCACGCCGATCTCGGTCGGAGCCCGCGAGAAGCTCCTCGACGCGCTGCGCGAGGCCGGAATCCGCCCGGGACGCTGACCCGCATGGCCACCCGAATCGTCGTCTCGGGCGCCCGAGGGCGCATGGGACGGGCCGTGGCGGCGCTCGCCGCCGCTGCGGACGACATCGAGCTGGTCGGCGGTCTCGGCCGCGAGGCGGGCGAGCTTCCGGGCGCGTACGAGCGGATCGTGCCTCCCGAGGAAGCCGCGGAGATGGTCGCCGGATGCGACGTCGTCGTCGACTTCTCCGCGCCCGAGTTCCTCGCCCGTGTGCTCGACTCGGTTCCGCTGGACGGCCGGGCGCTGGTCGTCGGGACGACGGGGCTGGACGACGCGCTGCAGCATCGGATCGACGCACTTGCCGAGCGCGCGGCGGTGCTCGTCGCCGCCAATTTCAGCGTGGGCGTGAACCTGCTCCTCTCGCTGGTCGAGGAGGCGGCGCGGCGGCTGCCTGCGGATCGTTACGACGTCGAGATCGTCGAGGCGCATCATCGGGGGAAGGCGGACGCGCCGAGCGGCACGGCACTGGCGCTCGGCCGGGCCGTCGCCGAGGGGCGCGGGATCGACCTCGAGACTGTCCGGCGCGACGGGCGGACGGGCCGGCCGGGCGCGCGCCCGACCGGCGAGATCGGTTTCCACGCGATCCGCGGCGGCTCCGTGGCCGGGGCGCACAGGGTCCTCTTCCTGGGCGCGCTGGAGCATCTCGAGCTGGCGCACACCGCGTTCGACCGTTCTCTGTTCGCCGAGGGTGCGCTCGTCGCGGCGCGCTGGATGGCCGGCCGGACGCCGGGCCGCTACACCATGCGCGACGTGCTGGGGCTGGATCGATAGGGAGGCGGTTGTGGATTACCAGGCCATACGCGACATCATCGCGAACTCCAAGAAGACGACGCCGGTCAAGGTCTACGTCCGGCACGAGGGCGAGCTCGCCCTCGAGGACGGCGCCGAGCTCAAGGCATTCCCGACGGGCGCCGGGACCACGATCCTGGTGGGGGAGTGGGACCGGGTGCGTGAGGTGCTCGCGCGGGAGGCGCCGAAGATCCGCTACCACCACCTGGAGAACGACCGGCGCAACTCGGCCGTGCCGCTCCTGGACCTGAAGGGCGTCAAGGCGCGGATCGAGCCCGGCGCGGTCATCCGGGACGGCGTCGAGATCGGCGACCACGTGATCGTGATGATGGGCGCGGTCGTCAACATCGGCGCCGTGATCGGCGAATCGACGATGATCGACATGAACGCGGTCGTCGGCGCGCGGGCGATCGTGGGGAGAGACTGCCACATCGGTGCGGGCGCGGTCCTGGCCGGCGTGCTCGAGCCGCCGAGCGCGGCGCCCGTCGTGATCGAGGACGGCGTTCTGATCGGAGCCAACGCGGTCGTCCTCGAGGGATGCCGCGTGGGGAAGGGGAGCGTCGTCGCGGCGGGCGCGGTCGTGGTCGACGATGTCCCGCCGGGCGTCGTCGTGGCCGGGCAGCCGGCGCGGGTGATCAAGGCGGTCGACGACAGGACGCGCGACAAGACCGGCCTGCTCCGGGAGCTGCGCCGGCTCAACGACTGACGGACGGGAGGGGCTCGGTGGTTGCGCCGCAGTGGGTCGAGGGGCTCCAGGAGTGGAACCAGGCCCTCTCGTTCCTACGACTCGACCTCCTCTTCCGCCTGGTGCTGGCCGCCATCCTCGGCGGGGCCATTGGCCTAGAGAGGGAAGTCCGAGGGAAGGCGGCCGGGTTCCGAACGAACCTGCTGATCTGTGTGGGCGCCGCGCTCCTCATGGAGCTGTCCATCGGAGTGGCGGCGCTTGTCGATCCGGCGCAGACGAACGCGGATCCGGCGCGGATCGCCGCGCAGATCGTGAGCGGGATCGGCTTCCTGGGCGCGGGGACCATCATTCAATCCCGCGGGAGCGTGGTCGGGCTCACCACGGCGGCGACGCTCTGGGTGGTCGCGGCGATCGGCATGGCCGTCGGCGCGCGGGCGTACGTCGAAGCGGTCGGGACGACGATCCTCGTGTTCATTGCGCTGATCGCCCTCAGCCGGGTGGAGGAGTCGATCGTCCGGCGACGCTTCGAGCGCCGGGTCGTGGTGGTGATGGATATGAGCCCCGGGCTCCTCGGAGCGGTCCGCGAGGCGTTCCTCGAGGCCGGCTTCATCGTGAAGCTCACGGACGTCGAGCGGGAGCCGCAGCACGTCGTTGCGTCGTACGACATCTCCGGGTCGCGCGCCCAGTGGGCGGGCGTGGTGGATCGGCTCATCCAGATGGAAGGGATCCACAAGGTCACGCAGATCTGAACCGATCGTCCGTTCGAATTCTTCTCGATCACCCATGCGCCGCCTGGTCTTGGACTTCGCCGACACCCGTCCGATCTTCCGCATGCCCGACTGGGTTGCGGAGCGGCTGAGGGCCGCGCTGCCGTCCGACTGGAGCATGTACGTGGTCACCGCGCCCGCCTACGGCGCCGGAGACGGGGCCGGCGCCGCATCTGCCGAGGCGCTCGAGGCGGTGCGGGATGCGGAGGTCTACTTCGGCTACGGGATCCCGCCGGAGATCCTTCGCCACGGCCGCGGGCTGCGCTGGGTGCACACCGGCACGGCGGGGGTGGCCGGGTCGCTCACGCCGGAGATGCGGGCGAGCGACGTCGTCTTCACCAATTCCGCGGGCGTGCACGGGCCGGCGATGGCCGAGACCGTGCTCGCGATGATGCTGCACTTCGCCCGGGGGCTCGACTTCGCGGTGATGGCGCAGGCCGCGGGGCGCTGGGACAAGACGCCGTTCGACGGGGAAGATGCGCCCGTCCGCGAGATTGCGGGAAGCACCGTCGGGATCGTAGGCTATGGCGGGATCGGCAGGGAGGTGGCGGCTCGGGCCCGCGCCCTCGGCGCCCGGGTCGTTGCGCTGAAGCGGCGGCCGGCTCCTGCCGGCGATGACGTGGAGATCGTCTACGGCCCGGACGGGCTCCGTCGCATCCTGGCCGAAAGCGACTACGTCGTCCTTTGCGCGCCGGAGACGGCGGAGACGCGGGGGATGATCGACGCCGCCGCGCTGAGGCTCATGCCGCGGCACGCGGTCCTGGTCAACGTCGGGCGGGGTGGGCTCGTCGATGAAGCGGCACTGGCCGAGGCGCTGCGGACCGGTCGGCTCCGCGGCGCCGCGCTCGACGTCTTCGCGACCGAGCCTCTCCCGGAGGCAAGTCCGCTCTGGCGGCTGCCCAACGTGCTGATCACCCCGCACGTTTCCGCGTACACCCACAGGTTCTGGGAGCGGGAGCTGGCCCTGATCGAGGACAACATCGCCCGGTACCTCAGCGGGCGGCCGCTCCGAAACGTGGTCGACAAGGCAGCCGGTTATTAGATCGAGGCCGGCCGGGCCCCGGATTTCAGGCCAAGCTCAGTGAAGGTGACATGATCGAGATCCTGAAGTCGGCGATCCAGCAGGGCGCATCGGACATCCACATCAAGGCCGGGGATTACGTGCGGGCCCGGCTCAAGGGGGATCTGGTCCCGATCTCACGCCAGCAGCTCACGCCGGACCAGGTGAGGCAGCTTGCCCTGCGGCTCATCCCCCAGTGGGACCGGGACCGGATCGACGACCTCCGGGACTACGACTGCTCCTGGGGCGCGCCCGGGCTCGGGCGCTTCCGTATCAACCTCCTGCGCCAGCGGGGTACGCTCGGGATCGTCATGCGCGTGATCCCCATCGAGATCCCGACGTTGGAGCAGCTCAATCTGCCGCCGGTGCTGACGCGCATCGCTGATTCGGAGCGCGGCCTGGTGCTCGTGACCGGGGTGACGGGCTCGGGGAAGAGCACCACGCTCGCGGCCATGATCGGCCACATCAACCGGACGAAGCGGAAGCACATCATCACCCTCGAGGACCCGATCGAGTTCCTGCACCGGGACAACCTGAGCTCGATCACGCAGCGCGAGGTGGGGACGGACACCGAGTCCTTCGCGACCGGGCTGCGTGCGGCGCTGCGCGAGGACCCGGACGCGATCCTCGTCGGTGAGATGCGCGACACGGAGACGATCGACACCGCGATCAAGGCGGCCGAGACCGGGCACCTCGTCTTCTCGACGCTCCACACGCAGAACGCGGTGCAGACGATCTCGCGCATCGTGGCGGTCTTCCCGCCCGAGGAGCAGGAGATCGTGCGCGTACGGCTCTCCGAGACGCTCGTGGCAGTGATCAGCCAGCGCTTGCTCCCCCGGAAGGATGGTGCGGGCCGCATCGCCGCGTGCGAGATCATGATCACGACCGCCGCGATCCGGGAATGCATCCTCAATCCCGAGCGGACCGAAGAGATCTTCGAGCTGATCGCGGAAGGCCGCGAAACGTACGGATCGCAGACCTTCGACCAGCACCTCATGGAGCTCGTCTCGTCGGGCATCGTCGAGTACGAGGTCGCCAAGGCGGCGGCGAACAATCCGTCGGACTTCGAACTGAAGATGAAGACCCTTGCCTGACCGTGGCCCGTGGTTCGCCGGCATCATCGTGCCGGTGACGACGCCTTTCGACCCGGTGACGGGCGACATCGCCCCGATCCATTTCCGCGACAACCTGCGTCGCTGGGTCGCGCATCCTCTCGACGGCTTCCTCCTCTTCGGCTCGACGGGGGAAGGGATCCTGTTGGAGCTGGAGGAGAAGGAGCGGCTGCTCGGGTACGCCCGTGACCTGGTGCCTTCGGACCGGTCCATCATCGTGGGGATCAGCGCCGAATCGACGCGCTCGGCCATTGCACAGAGCCGTCGCCTGGCCGAGGCCGGCGCGGATGCCGTGCTGGTGCATCCGCCCGTCTACTTCGGTTCGGTCCTCACCGACGCCGCGTTGCGCGATTTCTACGTGGCCCTCGCCGATGCGTCGCCCGTTCCGGTCCTCGTCTACAACATGCCGAAGTACACGAGGATCAACCTGGAGCCGGGGCTGGTCGGCGAGCTCGCGCGGCACCCGAACGTGGCCGGACTGAAGGATTCGTCCGGCGACCTGAAGCGGTTCGCCGCGTACACGGAGGCGTGCGGGGGAGAGTGCAGCCTGCTGGTGGGGAGCGGCGCGCTCCTGTACAGCGCCCTCGAGCTCGGCGCGACGGGAGGGATCGTGGCGCTCGGGCTGCTCGCGCCGGCGGAGTGCACGGCGCTGTATCGCGCGTTCATCTCGGGAGAGAGCGCCGACGCGGGCCTCATCCAGGAGCGGATCGGCCCGGTCCACAAGGAGATCGTCGGCCGCTTCGGCGTGCCCGGGGTCAAAGCCGCGCTCGACCTGCTCGGCTACGCTGGCGGGAAGACGCGGCCGCCTCTCGTGAATCTGTCCCCGCGGGAGCGGGAGGAGGTGGCGCGGGTTCTGCAACGTGCGGGGTTGCTTTGAACTACGCGCTCCGGAGGTCACGGGCGGATGGAGTCCCGCACGGAGGCGAGGGGACAGCGAGCCGGGGCCGTTGACCCCGAGGTTGACGCGGCGCGCCACGCGATCCGGGTGCTGTCCCGGCCGCGCATGACGGGGAGCCCGGGCGCCGCGGAGGTGGAACTCCTGCTCCGTGGAGCCTTCGAGGAGCAGGGTTACGAAGTCCAGGAACTGCCCTTCCAGTTCTCTGCCTGGCCCGGCCGGTTCGGCGTCTCCGCCCTCGGCGCCGTGACGCTCCTCGGCCTGGGCGCGGCGACGTATGCCCTCGCCTCCAGCCGTCCGGGCACCGCCCTCATCGCCCTCGCCGGCGTCGCGCTCTTCGCCGGGCTCGCCGCCTTGTTCGCGCGCCGCGCGATCGCCGACCTGCCGTGGGGACGCATCGAGGGAAAGAACCTTCTCGCCGTGCGACCGGGCGCCCGGCCGCGCTACCTCATCGTCGCACACAGGGACAGCAAATCCCAGCCGATCTCGACGTTCCTGCGGATCGCGGCGATGGTCCTCGTCGGTTTCGCGTGGTGCGCCCTTCTCACGGTCGCGGCGATCGGGAGCTACGACACTGGTCTCATCTCACTTCCCCTCGTGCTCTCGGCCGGCTCCCTGGGCAGCGTCGGGGGCGTGCTCCTCGCCAGCTCGGTGGCCGGCAACGCCTCGGCCGGCGCGCTCGACAACGCCACCGGCCTGGTCGCGCTGCTCGGAATCGCCCGCCGACAGAGGGACTACGGCGACGTCGCCTTCCTCGTGACCGACGGCGAGGAGCTCGGCCTCGCCGGCGCCTGGGACGCGGCGCGGCGGCTCCCGCCCCTCGAAGGCATCATCAACCTGGACGGCCTGGACGACTACGGCGATTTCCGGATCACCGAGCGGGTCGGGCCGACGCAGCGGCGTGTCCTGGCGCCGCACCTGGCCGCCGCGCTCCTGGCGAGCGCGGCGTCACTGGGGGTGGGGGCCGAGCGCCGCGACCTCCCCCTCGGGATCCTCGTCGACCACATCCCGTTCGGCCGCGCCGGGTTCCCTGCGCTCACGCTCCTGCGCGGTACCGCCCGATCCTTGTTCAGGGTGCACCGTCGGAGCGACACGCCCGACCGCCTCACGGGCCTCGGCGCCATGCTGACCGTGTCCCTGGTCTGCGGCGCACTCGATCTCCTTCGAAGCGGACGGCTCCGCGCGTCGTGAGCGGCGGGGGCCGGGGACCGGGGGCCGCGTTCGGCATGGCCCGATTGACGCCGGGGTGACTGCCGGGCGCGTCGGGCGCCCGTTGCGACCCGCACAGGTTGGAGCTACCCTTCCGCGGACACAACACAACCCGGATGCAGGACGAGATGAACGGTTACAGGTGCCTCGTCGTCGTCGGCGCGCAGTGGGGCGACGAAGGGAAGGGCAAGATCGTGGACGTGCTGGCCAGCGAGGCCGACGTCATCGCTCGATATCAGGGCGGCGCGAACGCCGGGCACACGGTGAACGTGGGCGGCGAGGAGTTCATTCTGCACCAGATCCCGTCGGGGATCCTGCACGAGGGGAAGCGGTGCCTCCTCGGGAACGGCGTCGTCCTCGACATAGAGCAGTTCTTCGCCGAGCTCGACGGGCTCGAGGCCCGCGGGATCGACGCGGAGTCCAGGGTCGGCGTGAGCGGGCGCGCCCACCTGCTCCTCGAGTACCACAAGCGCCTCGACCAGGTGTCCGAGCTGGCCCGCGGCGCCGGGCAGATCGGCACGACCCGGAAGGGGATCGGGCCTGCGTACGAGGACAAGGTCGCGCGCCGGGGGATCCGCGTCGCCGACCTCCGGGTGGCCGACCGCGCCCGTGAGCTGATCCACGAGGCGGCGACCCGGGCGAACGAACGCCTCGTGGCCGCCGGAGCCGAGCCCGTCGACCCCGTGAAGATCGCGGACCAAGTCCTCGCCGTTCGCGACCGGCTCCTGCCGATGGTGACCGATGTCGGGCGCGAGATCATGCGGTCGCTCGCCGAAGGGCGGCGCATCCTGCTGGAAGGCGCCCAGGGCGCACTCCTCGACATCGACCACGGGACCTATCCGTACGTCACGTCGTCGACGACGACCGCCGCCGGCGCGGCCACCGGCACGGGGATCGGACCCACCGTGATCGACGCGGCGCTCGGCGTCGTCAAGGCGTATACGACGCGGGTCGGGAGCGGTCCGCTCCCCAGCGAGATCCACGGCCCTCTGGGCGACCGGCTCCGGGAGCTCGGCGGGGAGTACGGCGCCACCACGGGCCGGCCGCGTCGCTGCGGCTGGTTCGACGCCGTCGTCGTCCGCTACGCGGCCCGCATCAACGGGCTGACGGGACTGGCCCTCACCAAGCTCGACGTCCTCGATTCCCTCGACGAGATCCGCATCGCCACCGGCTATCGCATCGAAGACGTCGTGCTCGACGACTTCCCGGACGACCTGACCCTCCTCTCGAAGGTGGAGCCTGTCTACGAGACGCTGCCCGGGTGGAAGACCTCGACCTCGTCTGCCCGGTCCCTGTCGGAGCTCCCGGAAGCAGCGCGCGCCTACCTGCGGCGCATCGAGGAGATCACGGGCGTGCCGATCTGGTACGTGTCCGTGGGGACGGAGAGGGAGCAGATCATCAGGGTTTAGGGCGTAGGGGTTAGGGCGTAGGGGGTGGGGCCGCCCAAGCCCCGAGCCCTACGCCCTGAGCCCCGGGGGGAGGCAGGGGGCGGGAGCCACCCAAGCCCTAAGCCCTACGCCCTGAGCCCTGGGGAGAGGCAGGGGGCGGCGGGGGTTGAGGAAGGGGTGGGAATTGCGTATACTTAAAGGCTTTGGATTGCCAGCAGCGGCACCACGGACGCCATGTTCGACGAACTTTCGGAAAAGCTCGACGGCGTACTGAGCCGGTTCAAGCAGCGCGGCCTGCTCACGGAGCCCATGATCAGGGAGGGGCTCCGGGAGATCCGGCGCGTGCTGCTCGAGGCGGACGTGCACTATCAGTTGACCCGCGATTTCCTCGCGAAGGTCGAGGCACGTGCGCTCGGCGAGAAGGTGCTCAAGTCCGTGGCGCCGGGGCAGCAGATCGTCAAGATCGTCCACGACGAGCTGGTCGCGCTGCTCGGTGAGAAGCGCGAAGGGCTCAAGACGGCGCCGGTCGGGCCGACAGTGATCCTGCTGGTGGGGCTGCAGGGGTCCGGGAAGACGACGACGGCCGCCAAGCTGGCGAAGCGGCTGGCGCGCGAGGGGAAGAATCCGCTGCTGGCGGCGCTGGACATCTACCGCCCCGCGGCGATCGATCAGCTCGAGGCGCTGGGCCGGCAGGTCAACGTGCCGGTCGTGTCGGACCGCGAGGAGCGGGACGTCGCGAAGCTGGCCGTTCGCGCCCTGGAGCAGGCGAAGTCCGGGCGTCATCGCGTGCTCATCCTGGACACGGCCGGGCGGCTCCAGATCGACGAGGAGCTGATGGACGAGTTGCGCCGGATCAAGGAGGCGGTGCAGCCGACCGAGGTGCTCCTCGTCGTCGACGCAATGATCGGCCAGGAAGCCGTCCGGGTGGCGGAAGGGTTCCATCAGGCCCTCGGCCTGACCGGCGTGATCCTGACCAAGATGGACGGCGATGCCCGGGGCGGCGCCGCGCTCTCCATCCGCGGCGCGACGGGCGTGCCTATCAAGTTCATCGGGATCGGCGAGCGGCCGGACGGCCTCGATGTGTTCGACCCCTACCGCATGGCGGACCGCATCCTCCAGCGCGGCGACGTGGTCGGGCTGGTCGAGCGCGCGCAGCAGGCGTTCGACGAGGAGGAGGCCAGGCGGCTGGAGCGGAAGCTCGCGAAGGAAGGGAAGTTCGATCTCGAGGACTTCCTGGTCGCGATGCGCCAGCTCCAGAAGCTCGGTCCCCTCGAGGGGCTGCTCAGGATGATCCCCGGGGTCAACGCCAAGCTGCTGAAGGAGGCCAAGATCGACCCCAAGAGGATGAAGCACATCGAGGCGATCATCCTGTCGATGACGCCGCAGGAGCGGCAGCGGCCGGAGATCCTGAACGGGTCTCGTCGGGCGCGCATTGCGCGGGGGTCGGGACGCCCCATCCAGGAGGTCAATCGCCTGCTGAATCAGTTCAAGGACATGCAGAAGCTGATGAAGCAGCTGCGAGGGATGGGCCTTGGTGGCCGCGGTGGCCGCATGCCGATGATTCCCCGCTTCCCTGGACTCGGCTGACAGATTCTCGCAACGGAACCAGAACGAGAGACGCCATGCCTGTACGAATTCGCCTCCGGCGCATCGGCCGGAAGAAGCAGCCCAGCTACCGCATCGTCGTGGCCCATGGGCAGGCGCCCCGCGGTGGCGTGTACGTGGACAACGTGGGGTTCTACAACCCGCGCCGGGATCCGATCGAGCTGAAGATCGACCTGGCGAAGGTGGAGTACTGGCTCGCGCGCGGGGCGCAGGTCACGCCGACGGTGCAGTCGCTGATCCGCAAGGTACGTCGGGGCGAGGGTGAGGTGATCGGGGCTGCGGCGCCGGCCGTCGCCGAGGCGCAGGAGGCCGCCGCGCCGGCCAAGAAGCCCGCGCGCAAGACGACGGCGAAGAAGGCGGCCGCGCCGGCGGCGGAGGCGGCGGCGCCCGCGAAGACGAGGAAGAAGGCGGCTGCTGCGGCCGAAGCCCCTGCGGCTGCCGAGGAGGCGGCTCCGGAGGCCGCTGAAGAGGTTCCGGCGCCGGAGGCTGCTGCAGTCGCTGCCGAGGAGGCCCCGGAGGCAAAGGCCGAGGAGAGCGCCGAGGCCGAAGCGTCGGCGGCCGAATCGAGCGAGTCCGAGGCGGCCGAAGAGCCGAAGGAGTGAGGCGACGTGGCCGCGCACGGCGAGGATGAATCCCGCGCGGCGCGGCGCGATCCGGCCGGGGCGGAGCCCGACCACCTGGTCGTCGGCCATATTTCCAGGCCGCACGGGATTCGGGGCGAGGTGCTCGTCTCGCCCCTCACGGACGAAGTCGAGGACGTCTACGAGCCCGGCCGGGAGCTGAGGCTCGGTGACGAGGAGGGGGAGCTGGATGCGGATGCCCCCCCGCTCGTCGTCGAGCGCTGGCGGCCCTACAGGCAAGGGCTGCTGGTGAAGTTCGAGGGGTACGACGACCGCACGTCGGTCGAGCCGCTCGCGAAACGGTATCTCCTCGCGCCGATCGAGAGCCTGCGCCCGCTCGAGGAAGGCGAGGTCTTCTACCACCAGCTCCTCGGTTGCGAGGTCGTCACGGTGGAGGGCGAGGTCGTCGGCCGGGTCCGCGAGGTCTACGAGGTCGAGCCGGCCGATCTGCTCGACGTGAAGGGGGACGGCCGGTCGGTGCTGATCCCGTTCGTCGAGAGGATCGTGGAAGAGGTCGACGTGGAGGCCGGCAGGATCGTCATCAATCCGCCGCCGGGTCTGCTCGACCTTTAGGCGGGAGCGGATGCGGATCAACATCGTCACGATCTTCCCGGATTTCTTCACGGGACCGCTTTCGCTGAGCATCCCGGGGCGGGCGGCGCGGGCCGGGTTGGTGGAGTTCCGGGTGATCGACCTCCGGGACTTCACGCACGACCGGCATCGGACGGTCGACGACGAGCCGTACGGCGGCGGCACCGGCATGGTGATGAAGCCGGAGCCGTTCTTCGAGGCGATAGACGCGCTTCGGCCGAAGGGGCCGATCCTCCTCATGTCGGCCCGGGGCAAGCGCTTCGAGCACGAGGACGCGGTTCGCTTCTCGCTCGAGGAAGAGCTGACGCTCCTCTGTGGGCATTACAAGGACGTGGACCAGCGGGTCGCCGATCATCTGGCGACCGAGGAGATCTCGCTCGGCGATTTCGTCCTGAGCGGCGGTGAGTACGCGGCGCTCGCGATCGCCGATGCGGTGGTTAGGCTCCTCCCCGGGGCGCTGGGGACGCACGAGTCGGCGGCGACGGACTCGTTCTACGACGAGGCCCTGCTCAGTCCGCCGTCGTATACGCGGCCGGCGGTGTATCGCGGGTACGCGGTGCCGGAGGTCCTGCTCTCCGGCGATCATGCCAGGATCGCCGCATGGCGACGCGAGCAGGCCGAGAGGTTGACGCGAGAGCGCCGCCCGGACCTGTGGGAGAAACACACGAGGATGATCGAAGGGACTGCGGAAGGCTGAGCGAAGGCGCGACTTCCGGCAGACACGTTCAGGAGGCCACAATGGATATTCTGAGGGAAGTAACGCGGAATCAGATCCGGGATGACATCCCGGACTTCGGGCCGGGCGACACGCTGCGTGTGAACGTCCGGGTGCGCGAGGGTGACAAGGAGAGGATCCAGGTCTTCGAGGGTGTCTGCATCGCCCGCAAGGGTGGTCACATCAACGAGACGTTTACGGTGCGCAAGATCTCGAACGGGGTCGGCGTGGAGCGCGTCTTCCCTCTGCACTCGCCGATCGTCGAGAAGATCGACGTGGTCCGGCGCGGGAAGGTTCGCCGGGCGAAGCTCTACTACCTGCGCAACCTCCGCGGCAAGGCCGCGCGCATTCGGGAACGGCATCGGGGCTGATTTTCGCGGTTCTCGTGGCACGTGGTGCGCGAGACGGGAAGAGCGGAGCGCGGCGGAGCCCCGGGGCCGGGGACCCCGCCGCGCTTCTCGCTCTCGAGCAGGAATTCTGGGCGCGGGGGTTGATCCACGTGGCCGGCGTCGACGAGGCCGGCCGCGGCCCGCTCGCCGGCCCGGTCCTCGCCGCGGCGGTCATCCTTCCACCGGGCGGCTTCATCCCGGGCGTCGACGACTCGAAGCGTCTCTCGCCGGCGGTCCGTGAGCGCCTCGCCGAGGAGATCCGCCGGCGTGCTGTCGCCTGCGCGATCGGCGCCGCCAGCGCCCGCGAGGTCGACCGGCTGAACATCCTGCGCGCCACGCATCTGGCCATGTGGCGGGCGGTCTGCCGGCTCCCGATCCGCCCCGACCACGTCATCGTCGACGGACTCCCCGTCCCGCTCCTGGGCGAGGCGCAGACGGCGGTCGTGGAGGGCGACCGCCGCGTGCACAGCGTCGCCTGCGCCTCGATCCTCGCCAAGGTCACGAGGGACCGCCTCATGCGACGCCTCGCGGCGCGCTACCCCGCCTACGGCTGGGACCGCAACGCCGGGTACGGCACCGCCGAGCACCGCGACGCCCTCGCCCGTCTCGGTCCGACCCCCCACCACCGCCGCTCCTTCGCGCCCGTCCAGCTCACGCTGGAGCTCTAGGAGCGAGCGAACCGCCGCGGAGCGGTGATTTCCATCCGCGAACATCGGTCGCGACGAACATCCATCGGCGAAGCGGTCGCGGCTCCGGCGGTGGCGATGCGCGACGGTCGCCGGGCTGGATAGCGCGGCGTCGCCTTTCCGCGGCGGGTGCGCACGCCGACCCGTCCCCGGCACCGCACTCCCACGTTCCGGCCCGATCCGTGCGATGGATCGCACGGTCGGGTCCCGGCTGCGGGGTACGCCCGCCTCGTCCGCGAAGTCGGCGGTGGGTGGTTTGCCGCGGGCTTCGCGGAGCTCCCGCGCGGCTCGCAGCCACCTGGCCCGCACCGGCACGGACCTGATCCGTGGGGCCCGCGTCGATGCGACGCGCACCCACGTGGCCCGCAGGGCCGCACCTGCACGCGCCTCACGAGTGCGGTCCGCATCCGCCCTGCCCGCAACCTCGGGGCTCGCGGGCGCTGTAAGCTCGAACTTTCGCCGGATCGGGAAGTTGCACACGGAGCGTCTCGATCAACTCAACCCGCTCTGGGTCGCCGCCGGGTGGCTCGTGGCCGCGGCGGCGACGTCGCTCGTCGCCCTCGTGCTCGCGGCGCTCGGGCTCGCCGACACAGGACCCGACGGCGGCGCGGGCGCGGGCGAGATCGTCGCGGTCGCCATCGGGTTCTGGATCGGCGGGCTGTTCACCGGCTTCCGCGCGCTGCGTGCACCGATCCTCCACGGGATCGCCATCGGGGTCACGTCCCTGGTCGTTTGGGTCGTGGTAAACCTCTTCGCGCTCGTGATTCCGACGCTCCGCTGGGAAGGCCTCACACCGCTCCTCACCTCCGCGCTAATATTGGTTCAGATGACGACCGCCGTGGCGGGCGCGTGGGTCGGGCACCGGATCGCGCTGCGCGGCGGCGCAGAGCTGCGCGAGTAGGCGAGGTCGCGACGCAGCGGGTGGGAGACGCCGGGAGCCGCCCGAACCGGTTGAATTCGCGGGATGAATCCGCTAAATTCAATAGCTTGCACGTTTCAGGACACCGGGCCGGTAGCTCAGCTGGTAGAGCAGCGGACTTTTAATCCGAAGCGCGTGGGTTCGAGCCCCACCCGGCCCATGGGCGAGAGAACAGGCCGCGCCGTTCTCCACGGCGCGGCCTGTTTCGTTTTTTCGTTCTGCCGGCGAATGACCGCGGGACCATCGCCCGTGCCGGTGTCAGGCGCCAAGAGTGGCAACCACATTGCCCGTACAGTGGCGTTACAAGGGCTTCTGCGAACTGGGGGTACTCGATGATTCGCGAGAGAAGTGTTGCGCTGGCGGCGAGCGCGCTTGCCTTCACCCTGCTCGGGTGCGGGATGGCCTCGGTGGAGCCGCTCGAGGAGCCGTACGAGATCACGGTGGACTTCGGCGCGGCCGGTGTGGCCTCTGGCTGAGCTTCCCGCGTTTTCCACCTCTCTCATCCCCACCGCCCGCGTTCCCGCCATGGCCTGGCGCGCTCTCGCTCTCGCCGGTGCCGGCGTGCACGGGATCGGGCCGCCGCAGCACGTCGCCGCCTCTCATGAATCACCCGTTCGCGTCGGAGCGCTTCCTCGGGAGGGATGTGGGTGTCGTATGCCTCGTCGTAGGGGCTGGGCCCGAAGAGGGCGAAGGGGGACGGGCCGCCGCCCTCCAGGCCGTACACCATGCCGCCGCCCCACGAGACGGGCGGGTAGAACCCGCCCCAGGGGTCGGGGATCGGCTCCGCGGGCTCGCGCTCCCGACCCTCGTACGCCCATTCGGTGTCTCTCCGACGTCGCTCCTCCCGTCGCCGCTGCTCGCCCCGGGCCCATCGGCGTCCCTGGAGTTCGCGGCGGGGGCCGCGGTCATGGTACTCCCCGCTACGGTACTCGAAGTCGTATCGGATCTCTCGTCGGGTGCCTCGTCTTTCGGCTCGCACCGTTGCCTCCGCTGGCGAGAGTGACAGGATCATCGGTGGCAGGTCGCGTGCCTGGAAGGCGCGGAGACGCGTCCGGCACCCGGAACGGGGGTTGCAGTGGCAGGGCCCGGGCGCGCCGTGCGGCCTCGCGCGGCCTGGACCACGGGGACGGTGATCAGGAGGACGACATGGAAGGGCGCTCCACGCCGACGGAAGCGGACCTCGTCGCGGAACTGAACGATCTGCTGCAGCTCGACCACGACGCGGTGCAGGCCTATACGATCGCCATCGACAACATCGAGTCCGAAACACTGCGGAGTGCTCTCATGGAATTCCGCGGGGATCACGAGCGCCACATCTCGGACCTCACGCGCCTGATCCGCGAGCACGGCGGGATACCGCTCGATCTCGCGCACATCCCGACGGGCGCGTTCAAGGCCGCGGTCCAGAGGGTCGGCGCGATGGACGGCGACAAGGGGATCCTGCTGGCGTTCAAGGCGAACGAGCGGCAGAGCAGGGACAAGTATCGGCGCGCCTCGGAGATGACGGGCCACCCGCCGGACGTGGTCGAGGTCCTGAGCCGCAATGCCGCCGACGAACAGCGCCACTACGATTGGGCGGTGAGCACGCTGGAGTCGATGGGCGCCGGTGAGGACACATTGGTCGGGCGAGCGGAAGGCGCGTTCGAGGCGGCGCACGAGAAGATGGCGGACGCCATTGAAGGCGCCGAACGCCGGGTGATGGAGCGGGCGGAGGCCGGCCGTCGGGCGGTCAAGGAGGCGCCGCAGCGGATTCGTACGACAGCGGGGAGCGGGTTGGATACGGCGGCGAGCGCCATCGATCGGGTGGGGGGCTGGGTCGAGTCGCGCGACGGAGCCGTGGGTGGTCGCGTGGGCTCGATGGCGCACGGCCTGGCCGACTCGCTCGAGAACGCGGCCGACTACGTCCGGTCCAGGGATTTCGGGGAGATGCGCGCGGACCTCGAAGAGCAGATCCGGATCCACCCGCTCCGCGCGGCCCTCATCGCCGTCGGGGCCGGCTTCCTCCTGGGGCGGATCCTGCGCTGACGGGAACCCGGGACCCGGTCGGCGGCGGGATCTGTGGGCGCCCGCCAGGGTGACAGGGGCGCGGCGCATCCGGCCGTGCCCCGTTTTGACGCGTTCGTGTACCCCGGGACGCAGGCCATCGTGCGCCCGGGAGCCCACGCCTTCGGGATCCGGAGCCCACGCCTCGCGACCCCGAGCCGACGCCTCGCGCCCCGGAGTCCGCGCCTCGCGACCCGGAGCCCGCGACTTGCCCGGCCGGCCCGTGCCCCGCGCGGCCCCGCTCAGTCCTCGATCAGCTCCCCCAGCTCCGCCGGAGACTGGCCGTTGAGGAGCGCGGCGATCACCTCGCGGGCGTAGGACTCGGGATCCTGGTCGGGATCCAGCCCCCGGATGTGGGCAAGGATCAATCTCTCGCCGTTCGCGCACTCCAGTCCGATGTACGCGGAAGGGAAGATTTCGAGCTCGCCCAGGGGGGACTCGACCTGGTGAGGGATGCCGGCCACGCCCAGCCGGGCGTCTCCGCTCGAAAGCGCCGCCTCGACCCGCTCCCACGTCTCGTCCAGCGGGAACGACGTGGCCGCGAGGATCGTCGGCAACCCGCCGATGATGAGGCCTACATCGAGCTGTACTTCTGCCTCACGCTCGAGGACGTTGGCGCTGTGGAGGACCGGAAACGGTCCGGCAAGGAACACGGGAATCGCCGATGGGTCCATTCGCGCTGGCCGCCCGACGCGTCTCGCCTCCGTGGCGAACGGTCTTTCTTGGGACGTCGTTGCGTTGGCTAGAGGATACCCGCCCCGAAACGCATGGTTTCACTCGGGGGTTCGGACGAGTGCGAGCAGGCGCTGGAGGAGCCGGGCGAAACGGGCGGCTTCGCGCCCCAGGCCGATCGGGCCTAGCGCGGCGGTGTTGAGCCCTGAGTGCGCGAAGAGAGAGGTGACGGTGAGGCTGTCGCGGCACCGCTCCGGGATCGCCGCGCCGAGGTGCAGCGTCTCGGTGAAGGGAACGAGCCGGTCGTCGCGGCCGTGGGCCAGGAGCGTGCGTATGGGAACCTGCGGCAGCAGCGGGCTCGGATCGAGGAGCGGCTCGGCCGACAGCGCGGCATCGGCCAGCGCTCGCGCGAGCCACTTGCTGTTCGTCGGGTCCGGCGCCGCGTCGGAGACCGGTGCGAGGAGGTCGAAGATCTCCCGGTGGGAGGGGGAGAGCGTCGCCCTGAGCTCGCGCTTGACATCGTCGTAGACCGGGTCGCCGGCGAAGATGCGTCGGCGCCCGCTCTCGCCGGCGAGGCGGGCGAGGGCGTCGGCGACGTCGTCGTGGTCCCCGAGCCCCGGCACGAGCGTCAGGTAGTTCGAGCCCATGATCCACGCGCCGTAGGGGTCCGGCACGGTCCTATGGACCACTCCCTCGTACTCGTACTCGCCGGTGACGCCGAAGTGGAAAAGGCGATGCAGGTCGCAGTAGCCACCCCAGGCGGCGATGGCGCACAGCCGGGTGGCGAGCGTCGGGTCCGCCGCGGCGGCGGCGAGGATCTGCGTCGCGCCGAACGAGAATCCGAGTACGGCGATGCGACGCGGATCGGCAACCCCCATCTGGCAGGCTGCGTCGATGGCGGCGTGGACGCTCGGCCCCGTCACCGCCGGCGCTACCCGCAGGCGTCGCCACTCCGGGATCTCCGGGACGAACACGGTCGATCCGCTCGCCGCGACGGCGCGGGCGAACCGGTCGAGCGACGGATGGGCCACGCCGTGCCAGGTCAGCCCGTGGAGCACGATCCACGTGGGGAGCGGACCCCGGCGCCCGGCCGGACGGTATACCCGTGCCGGGAGCGTGTCGGCGCCCCGTTCGTAGGTCGTGTCCCGAACCTCCACGGCATGCGGGTTCGGACGGAGGTACTGGCGGAGGAACCGGATCGTCGGCGTCATGCTGCTCCCATACTACACGCGGCCCTCGTGGCAGGGCCAGACTGCGGCTCGGCCGCGTCGCTGCCGATACTCCGAACGGTGCAGGGTGCGGTCCAGCGGCGCCGCTTGACGCGGGCGCCGGAACGGGTTATCACGGTGTCCCTCCCCGGTGACCTTCGAACACGGCCGGTCACACCATCGCATGCAAGACGCGGGCGGTAGCGGAAGTCCGGGAATCGACTCCGTGACCACGATGGACGCCGCCATCGTGCGCGAAGCGGGGCGTCGGCGTGCGTCGTTCCGGTGGCGCCGCATCGCTCGGCGCCCGGCCGTTTCGGCCACCCTCCTCGCGCGGTCGGTGCTCTCGGCATTCACCGCCCTCGGCCTGAGCGAGAACGCGATCCTCTTCGGCTTCGCGGTAGCCATCGGGGTGGCCGGCGCCCTCGGGGTTGCCGCGTTCTACTGGCTCATCGACCTGGCGTACGGCGTTCTCTTCGTCTGGCCTGCGGGGCGGATCGGCCCCGACTCGCTCCCGCTCTACCGTCCGCTCCTGACCGCGGCCGGCTTTGCGGCGGCGTGGTGGATCATGCGTCGCCTGGCGCCCGGGCACGACGGCTCCGTCGTCCCCGATGTACAACTGGCCGTGGCGCGGCGCGGCGGGCACATCCCGACGAAGCCGGTGCTCGCGCGCACGGCGGCGAGCGCGGTGACGCTGGGGAGCGGCGGCTCTGCGGGAAGCGAAGGCCCGGTCGCCGTGCTCGGCTCGGCCATCGGCTCGGCCCTCGGGCGGGTGTTCCGGTTCGGCGCAGCGCGCGTGAAGGTATTGGTGGCCGCGGGTGCGGCGGCCGGGATCTCCGCCGCCTTCAACGCCCCGCTCGCGGGCGCTTTCTTCGCCCTCGAGGAGATCCTGGGCTCCCTCGCCGCCGGCGCGTTCCCGCCCGTCGTGATCAGTAGCGTGGTCGCCGCGATCGTCTCCCGTGCGATCTTCGGCAACCACCCCGCGTTCCCGATCCCGCTGGAGTACGGCTACACGCTCGCCCGGGAGGTCATCGTCTTCTATCCGCTGCTCGGTGTCCTGACGGGCCTCATCTCGGTCCTCTTCGTTCGTACCTACTTTCGCGCCAGCGACGCCGTGCGGCGACTCCAGGTCCCCGAGTGGGCGGTCCCGTGGATCGGCGGCGCGGTCGTCGGGCTCATGGTCCTGGCATCCCAGGGCGCCCTCGTGGGCCACGGCCACCTCGCCGTACGCCTCGAGGTCTTCGGGCGCATGCCCTGGTTCGCGCTGGCGTTCCTCGCCCTGGGGAAGATCATCGCCACGTCGATCACGCTGAACACCGGCGGGTCCGGCGGCGTGTTCACGCCGTCGCTCTACGTCGGCGCCGCGACGGGAGGGGCGTTCGGCGTCGCGATCGCCTCGCTGTTCCCGGACCTCGGACTGCACCCGGAGGCGTACGCCCTCGTCGGCATGAGCGCCGTCGTCGCCGCCGCCACCGCGGCGCCGATCACCGGGATCCTGATCGTGTTCGAGATGACCAACGACTACGCGATCATGCTCCCGCTCATGCTGACGACGGTGATCAGCTACGTCGTCGCACGGAGGATCGAGCAGGATTCGCTCTACAGCGGATGGCTGAGGCGCCGTGGGGAGCGGATCGAGCACGGCGCCGACCGGGACGTGCTGGCAGGGCTGTCCGTGGCGGATGCGTACGACCGCAACCCGCAGGTCATCGGCCACGCCGCCACGGTCGGCCTGCTCCTCGAGCACCTGGTGCCGGGCGGCCAGATGGAGTTCCCCGTCGTCGACGAGGAGCTCCGGTGCGTGGGCGTGATCACCATGGCGGACCTGGGACGCCTGGCCCGCGACCAGGACAAGCTGAAAGACGTGCTGGTCGCCGCGGACGTCGCGAGTCCCACGGAGACGGTCGCACCCAGCGACTCGCTCCTGGACGCGATCCGGAAGATGGGCGTGCGCGGCGCGTCCTCGCTCCCCGTCGTCGATCCCGAGTCCGGACGGCTCGTGGGGCTGGTCTCGCGCGCCCACATCCTCGCGCTCTACGAGCGCGCGGTCGCGGGGTCGCGGGACGCGGGAGCGGCGCACTGACGAGCGGAGACGCCGGCAGCGACGGGGGCGCCACAACGCACGGGGTGTCGGAACGATCGAAGGCGGGCCGGAATCCTTCCGACCCGCCTCCCGTTTTCGCATGCCGATCGGCGCCCCGCGGCGCGGGCCCCGCGCCGACTCCCGTCAGAACGCCCGGATCTCCTGGATCGCCTTCCAGACGTCGTGCGTCTGGGGAAGGATCACGTCCTCGAGCTCGGGCGAGTACGCCACCCAGGTGTCGAGGGAGGCGACGCGCTTCACGGGTGCATCCAGCCACGGGAAGAGCTCGTCCGCGATCCGGGCCGCGATCTCGGAGCCGATCCCCCACGAGAGCGCGTCCTCGTGGGCGATGACGACCCGGTTCGTCTTGCGGACCGAATCGGCGATCGTCTCCATGTCGAGCGGGTTCAGCGAGCGCAGGTCGATGACCTCGACGCTGATCCCGTGCTCCTCCGCGATCTTGGCCGCATCCAGGGAGCGCTTCACGACGGCGCCGCAGGTGACCACCGTGACGTCCGTCCCCTCGCGCACGACCTTCGCCTTGCCGAACGGGATCATGAAGTTCGGCCCGGGATACCGCCCCTTGTTGTAGACCTGGCGGTAGAGGTGCTTGTGCTCGAGGAAGAGCACCGGGTCCTCGCAGCGGATCGCCGTGCGGAGCAGACCGTTGGCATCGACGGCGTTCGACGGCATCACGACCCGCAGCCCGGGCGTGTGGGTGAAGAGCGTCTCCCCGGTCTGGGAGTGGTAGATCGCGCCACCCTTGAGGTAGCCGCCGTATGCAACCCGGATCACGACCGGAGCCGACCAGGCGTTGTTCGAGCGGTAGCGCATCGTGGCCAGCTCGCCGCGGATCTGCATCATCGCAGGCCAGATGTAGTCGAAGAACTGGATCTCGACCACCGGCTTGAGGCCACGCGTCGCCATGCCGGCCGCACGGCCGACGATGTTCGCCTCGGCGAGGGGCGAGTTGAAGACGCGGATGCCGCCGAACCGGCGTTGCAGACCCCACGTCACCTTGAAGACGCCGCCCTTGCCTTTGACCTTTTCGAGGACCTGCTCCCGGCTCGCGTCGGCCACGTCCTCGCCGAAGACGACGATGCGCGGGTCCCGCTCCATCTCGTCCCGGAGACACGCGTTGATGAGGTCGACCATCGTCGCCTCTTCGCCCTCGAACTGCGGATCGTCCTCCGTGTCGAAACGCTCGGAGGTCGGGTCGACGTCCGGCGAATAGAGGTAGAGCGTCGCGGTCTCCGGAGCCGGCTGCGGCTGCTCGAGCGCGCGGTCGGCGGCCTCCTGGACTTCCTGCTGGGCTTCCTGCTCGATCGCGTCCAGCTCCTCGGCCGTCGCCATGCCGCTCTCGATCAGCCGCTTGCGCAGGACGACGATCGGGTCGCGCTTGGCTTCCAGCTCGCGCTCCTCGTCGGGGCGGTACATCCGCTCGTCGTCCGACTGCGAGTGCGAGTACGGTCGGATCACGTGGGCGTGGAGCAGCGCGGGGCCCTTGCGCTGGCGCGCGTAGGCGACGACGCGCCCGGCGGCCTCATAGCTCGCCTCCACGTCGCACCCGTCGACCTCCTCGACGTAGAGGTGCGGGAAGCTCTTGACCAGCGCGCTGATCTTGCCGCCGGCCGTGTTCACCTCGACCGGGACGGAGATCGCGTACCCGTTGTCCTCGACCAGGAAGACGACGGGGAGCTTCAGGTTGCACGCCGTGTTGAGCGCTTCCCAGAACTCACCCTCCGACGTCTGCCCCTCGCCGGTGGTGACCAGGACGATCTCGTCGTCCTCGGACGGGCCGATCGCATCGCGCATCCCCTCCACCTGCTTGGCGCGCCACGCCGCCTCGGCACATCCGACGGCCTGGAGGAACTGCGTTCCGGTGGGCGACGACGTGCTGACAATGTTGAGCTCGCGCTTGCCCCAGTGCGACGGCATTTGGCGCCCCCCGCTCGCCGGATCGGCCGCGGCCGCGACGGACTGGAGCAGCTGCTCGTACGGTGTGACGCCCAGGGAGAGGGTGAGGGCGCGGTCGCGGTAGTAGAGGTAGAACCAATCTGAACCCGGACGGAGGTGCGGCGCGATGGCCACCTGGATCCCCTCGTGACCGGCGCCGGAGATCTGGAAGAAGATCTTGTTCTGGCGCTTGAGCTGGAGCTCTTTGTCGTCGATCCTGCGAGCCGTCACCATCGTGCGGTACATTCGCAGGAGCGTGTCCCGGTCCAGCCCGGAGGCGCGTTTCTTCCGGTCCGCGATCTTCGCTTTCGTCGCCATGATCCATCCATATCGTGACCGTTCGTCCCCGGCCGGGGGCACGGGGACCAGGTGCCCCGCGAGGGGCTCGTGCCGAACACCATAGTATACCCCGACTCGGCGATGATGGCCACCCCGGCCGGTGGGGCCCGAATCTGCGGCGGGCTGCGTGATCGGACGGTGGACCCGTGCCCGTCGAAACGGTGTACATGGACACTGCGGAGTGGCGCCGGATCGCCAAGTGTTGCCAAGGACCGCGGGATCGGCAATCTTTTTTCCAGCGCTCCGCCCGCCCCGGGGCGGATCCACCTGGCTCGAGGAGTGCACCCACTGACTACGTCCCGTTCCAGGATGCTCGTTCGGATCGCCGCGCATGTGCTCGCGCATCCGCGACTCGCATGGCTCCTGCTCGGTGCGGCGTGGCGGTTCCGGGCGCGGGATTGGTACAGGCGTCCTCCGTACCTGCCGCTCCCGCCTGCGGGATACTTGGAGTGGCGGATGCACACGGCCTACGGTGATGAGGCGGCGGTGCCGACACTTAAGGAACTGAGGCGCTACCTCGAGTGGGCGGCTTCCATGAGGCGGGTGGGTAGGTCCACCGGGTGGACGAGAAAGTGAAGAAGCTCATTCTTCTCCTGCTTGTTTTCGCCGGCGCGAGTGCCACGGTCCCCTCACTCCGCGAGCGTGTGGAGCCGCGGGTGGTGCCCGTGTGGGACTCCGCGTTGCGGCGTGCCGATCCTGTCATCGAGCGAGCGAGGGTCCCGATCGACCGGTGGGCGGCGCAGCACGAGGCGCAGGCGATCGCCCGAATGATCCGGTCACGGGGCGGTCTTCCGCGTCCGAGCGAGTTCCCGGACTACCTGCGTCAGAACTGGCGAGGGGGCCGGCAGGGGCGGGATCCCTGGGGCAACTGGTACTATCTGGTCGTGAGTCGCGACTCGATCACGGTGGGTTCCGCCGGCCCCGACCGCGAACGGAACACGGAGGACGACATTCGGGCCAGCGTCGAGCGGAGATAGCGCGCTCATGGAGTTCCTGCTCCAGGATATCGTCGCGCTCCTGCTCGGGATCGGGCCGTGGGTGGTGTTCGTCGTCGTCGCCGTCGAGACGGCCGCATTCGTGGGGCTGCTGGTTCCCGCCGAGGCGACGGTGCTCATCGCGGCGTTCCTGGCGGATCGGGGATATTTCGAGTTTCGCGACATCGCGGCCGCCACGCTCGGCGGCGCCCTGCTGGGCGACCAGTGCGGGTACATCCTGGGCCGTCTGGGCGGCACCCGCATGGTCTCGCACGGCAGCCGCCTCGGGCGCGTGTGGAGCCGCTACGAACCTGCGGCGTCGGGGCTGTTCCGTCGCCACTCGGCGCTTTCCGTCACACTCGCCCGCTTCCTCTCTTTCGTGCGGACACTCATGCCCTGGTTCGCCGGGATGAGCCGCATGCCGTACGGGCGATTCCTGGTCTTCGATCTTCTCGGCGTCCTGGGGTGGGGGCTCGGTTCGATCGCACTCGGCTACGTCGTGGGCGAGAGCTGGCGCCTGGCCGCCTCGACGCTCGGCACGGTGAGCGGGATCACGATCGGCGTTCTCGCGGTGGTCGGACTGGCGTTCCTGTACCACAAGCGGCGCCGGATGGTGCTGGCGCCGATGGACCCGGCCGGCGGCATCGAGGTGCTTCCCGCGCCGGAGGCCGACGCGAACGTTGCCATGCCGTCGGCCGGGGCCGCCGGCGGTGCGGAGGTGTGAGTGTTCCGCGTCGGCCTCACGGGGAACATCGCGAGCGGCAAGTCGACGGTTGCGCGGGTGTGGCAACGGCTCGGCGCTCCGGTCATCGACGCCGACGTCCTGGCGCGCCGTGCGGTTGCGCCGGGGTCCGTAGGGCTGCGGCGCATCGTGGAGACATTCGGACCCGGCGTCCTGGACGAGGCCGGGCGATTGGACCGTGCGGCGCTCCGCGACATCGTCTTCCGCGATCCCGAGGCGCGAGCGAAGCTGGAAGCGATCGTGCACCCCGAGGTCGGCCGGCTCCGGCGCGAGGAGGAGGCACGGCTCGAGGCTGCGGGCGAGAAGATCGTCGTCCACGACATCCCCCTCCTCTTCGAGGCCGGCCTGGACGAGGAGTTCGATGCCATCGTGCTGGTCGACGCACCGGAGCGGGTCCGCCTCGAGCGGCTCATGCGGGACCGGGGACTCACCGAGGACGAGGCGCGGCGAATGATCGACGCCCAGATGCCCTCGTCCCAGAAGCGCGACCGTGCGGATTACGTGATCGAGAACGAAGGCACGCTCGAGGCGCTCGAGCGCGCCGCGGAGGAGGTATGGCGGGAGCTTCGGCGGAGGGCCGACGCGTCAGGATAGACATGCACGTCCACACCCGTGGCTCGTACGACTGCCTGAGCGACCCCGTCGCGGTGGTCGAGCGGGCTGCGGCGCGCGGGATCGATTGGGTCTGCATCACCGATCACAACGAGATCGATGTGGCGCTCCGGATGAAGGAGCGCTATCCCGATCGCGTGATCGTCGGGGAGGAGGTCAGGACCGCGGAGGGCGTGGACGTCATCGGTCTCTTCCTGTCCGATCGCATCCCCAAAGGGACGCCGGCGCGGGAGACGTGCGAGCGGATCCGCGAGCAGGGCGGGATCGTGTACGTGCCTCACCCGTTCGCCGGAGGGAAGGGCGGCGGCGGACGGATCCTGCCCGAGATCGGCGACATGGTCGACGCCGTCGAAGGGTTCAACGGCCGCATCCACTATCGTCGGCTGAACGACCAGGCGGTGGCGTGGGCGCGGGAACGGAATCTCCCGCTCGGCGCAGGCTCTGACGCCCACACCCTCTTCGAGGTCGGTCGCACCTACGTCGAGGTGCCGCCGTTCGAGCACTCGCCGGGCGCGTTCCTCGAGGCGTTGCGGAACGGGCGAGTCCACGGCCATTACTCGTCGTTCCTGGTCCACGCGGCGTCGACGTACGCGAAATTCCACAAGCGCTGGGCCCGTTGAGACCCGTGCTGGCGCCGCCTGCTCGATCGCCCCGGGCCCCGGAAAAGGTGGGACACTGACGTGTTGGACATGATCGCGGTTCCGGAATCGCGGCGCCCCGCACTCGCCGCCGTCCTGGCGGCGCTCGAGTCCGCGCGCAGCATCGTGCTCACCACGCACGTCAACGCCGACGGCGACGGCGCCGGCTCCGAGGCTGCGCTCGGGGCGTGGCTGGCCGCGCGGGGCAAGCGGGTGACGATCGTCAACCCCACGCCGCTCCCGCCCGTGTACCTCCACCTGTTCTCGGAGCCGGTGGAGCTCGCCGAGGCGGGAACGGCGGAGGCGATGCGCGCGACCCGGGACGGCGACCTCCTCGTCGTGCTGGACACGAGCGAGCGAAAGCGCATGGGGCGGCTCGCGGATCTGGTCGACGAGCTCCCCACGGTCGTGATCGACCACCACCCTCCCGGAGAGACGACGGTCTCCGCCACCGGAATCCAGGATCCGTCCGCTTCCGCGACCGGGGAACTGGTCTTCGACCTGCTCCAGCTCGCCGAGCCCGGGGGGGAATGGCCGCCCGTCGTCGCGGAAGCGATCTACACCGCGATCGTCACCGACACGGGCTCGTTCCGGTTCTCCAACACCTCGCCGCGCGCCCACGCCATCGCCGGGGAGCTGCTCCGCCGCGGCGTGGACCCCGAGGACGTCTACCGCCGCCTCTTCGCCACCGTCTCGCTCCGCCGGATCGCGCTGCTCCGCTCCGCCCTGGAGCGGCTGGAAGCGGACACCGAGGCGCGCGTGTCGTGGATCTCGCTCCCTCGCTCCGTCCTCGAGCCGCTGAACGCGACGTCCGAGGACATGGAGGGGATCGTCGAGTACGCCCGCTCGATCGAGGGCACCGAAGTCGCACTCCTCTTCCGAGAGCTGCCGGACGGCTCGACCAAGGTCTCGCTGCGCTCCAACGGCCCGACCGACGTCAACCGGATCGCGCGGCAATTCGGCGGAGGCGGGCACATCAAGGCGGCCGGCGCGTTGATCCCGCGACCGCTCGAGGAGGCCCGGGCCCTCGTTCTCGACGCCGCCCGGAAAGCCGTTCGCAAGCTTGAGAAGCGGCCTGATTTCGGCTAAATTTCGGGGTATGAACGGATTCTACCGACGCCCGGATTTCCGAGAGGCGCGCTTCGTGAGCGCGCCTGACGCGCGTTTCGTGCCGGCTCCTGCCGACGGCGTGCTGCCGGAGGGGTTCTACTCGACCACCAACCTGCCGACCTACGTCAAGATCGGCGGCGAGTGGCGCACCCCGGTCGCGCCGCGGATGGATTCCGCCATCGTGCTCGACGCGGACGGCACGCTGCGCGTCCTCGAGGGGCGCTACGTCAAGGCCGGGCAGCTCGTCGCCGTCGGGTACGCCGAGGACGGGAGCGAAGGGATCTTCGTCCACGCCTCCGGATTCACCACGGGGCACGACGGCGCGGGCGAGGACGAGTTCCAGTTCATGAGCTCGGAGGTCAGTCGCGAGAAGCCCGTCGACTACGCCGAGATGGCGCGCCTCCTCGCGCAGGAGAAGGAGCGCGGAGGCCACGTGGTCTGGGTCGTCGGGCCCGCCGTCCTCCACTCCCGTGGCCGGGACGTCCTGACCTGGTTCATCGAGAACGGGTACGTCAACGCGCTGCTCGGCGGGAACGCCGTCGCCGTCCACGACATCGAGCAGGCGCTCATGGGGACGACGCTGGGGATGGATCGCACGGGGCGCCCCGTCCCCGGCGGTCATTCGTTCCACATGCGGGCGATCAACAAGATCCGGGCGGCGGGCTCGATCCGCGCCGCCGTCGAGCAGGGGATCCTACGCGATGGGATCATGCACGCCTGCGTCGTGCACAACGTCCCGTTCGTCCTGGCCGGCTCGATCCGCGACGATGGTCCGCTCCCGGACACGATAACCGACGTCGTCCGGGCGCAGGAGCTCATGCGCGAGCACGCGCAGCGCACGACGATGGCGATCATGATCGCGACGGCGCTCCACACGATCGCCTTCGGCAACATGCTTCCGTCCTACGTGATCGAGCCCGACGGCTCGTTCCGGCCGCTGACCACGATCGCCGTGGATTCGTCCGAGTTCGTGGTCAGCAAGCTCAAGGATCGGGGAACGCACCAGGCTTTCGGCGTCATCACGAACGCCCAGGACTTCCTCCACGTCCTGCGCTACTTCGTCGAGGCCGAAACCGCGGGCCGGGCGAAGGCACACGACGTCCGTCGTGCGCCGGCCCACGCCGCCGGCGGGGTGTGAACGCCGTAACGGATCGCGCCGGGGCGCCCGAGGTCGGGCACCTGGCCGCTCACCTCGCCGATCTGGCCGGTCGCGTTCCGGTCGAGTCGATCGACTGCCTCTGGATCTTCCCGACCCGGAGGGTGGCCGGGGCGTTCAGCACCGTCATCGTCGCCTCGCTCTTCGACGACGCGCACCCGGAGCGGCGGCGCATCGTCACCGCGCATTACACCGTGCGCGTGGACAAGCGCGGCCGGCTCGCCACCCAGGAGAGCGTGCTCGAGCACGGGGCCGCGCCCGCCGATCGACTGGGGCGTCTGATCGAGGGCGTGCTGCGTCGTCTGGACGAGGAGCTGCTTTCCGCACCGCCACGCGAGGTCGTGATCCAGGGCGACGCGTCCCGGTGGTCGGATCTGGTCGCATCGTGCTCCGACCCGGCGCCGGCCACGGCGCGGGACCTGGCCGGTGCCACGCCCCGGGATCCTCGCCGCGAGGAATAAGTATTATTCTTGAGGCGGCGCCAAGGGCAGGAGGGCACATGAGCTTCGTACACCTCTTTCGACGCTACCTGAGGGATCAGGGTCTGCCGATCACGCAGCAGCGCGAGGTGATCGCGGAACTGGTCTTCTCGTCGCCGGAGCACCTGTCCGTCGAGGAGATCGAGTCGCGCCTCCGTGCCCGAGGGGAGAAGATCGGCAAGGCGACGATCTACCGCACGCTGGAAATGCTGGTGCGGAGCGGTCTGGTCGAGGAGTACGACTTCGGCGAGGGGTTCAAGCGGTACAAGCACCTGTTCGGCCAGACGCTCGTGCGGGAGCACCTGATCTGCACGGAGTGCGGGCGGGTCCAGGAGGTCGAGTCGCCGGCGCTGGAGCGTATGCAGGAGGAGATCGCGCGGGAGCACGGGTTCAAGGCGGTGCGCCATCGGGTCGAGATGTACGGCTTGTGCGCGGAGTGCCAGGCGGCGGGTCGGACGCTCCAGTGGGAGGGGTTGACCTGCCTGATCGAGACCGTATAGTCCCGGGCGATGCCGAATCGGAGGGATGCGAGGGCCCCCGGTCGGGGGCCCTTTCGTACATCGACGTCAGGTGGAGAGGGAAGGGGCATGAAGCTGCCTGATTCGTTGCGGTCGCTCGGCTGGGAGCTGCCGCACAATTTTCTCGGATTGGACGAGGGATCCAGCGACTTCGAGCGCGCGCGGGCGGTGATCCTGCCCGTGCCGTACGAGGCGACGACGAGCTTCGGCGCCGGCACGGCGGGGGGCCCGGCGGCGATCATCGAGGCGTCGCGCTACATCGAGCTGTACGACCAGGAGCTGGACGCGGAGCCGTACGAGGTGGGCGTCGCGACGCTCCCGGCGCTGGAGCTCACGGGCGCCGGCCCGGCCGAGGCGATGGCGGAGCTGCGCGCGGCCTACGACGCGCTCCTGGACGCGGCTCCGGACAAGTTCGTGATCATGCTCGGCGGAGAGCACTCGATCACGAGCGCGCCGGTCCTCGCCTGGGCGGACCGGTTGAAGGAGAAGGGCGAGCGGCCGCTCACCGTGCTCCAGATCGATGCGCACACGGATCTGCGTCCGGAGTACGAGGGCACCCCGTACTCGCACGCGTCGGTGATGCATCGCGTCCACGACAGGGTGAACATCGTGGCGGTGGGGATCCGGGCGCTGACCCGGGAGGAGCGGGAGCTGGCGCGCCGCTCGGACCACATCCATCTGTTCCTGGCCGACGACATCCACGAAGGCGACGCGTGGATCGACGACGTCGTCTCGCGCTTGGGCGAGGACGTCTACATCACGTTCGACGTGGACGGGCTGGACCCGGCGCTGGTCCCGTCGACCGGGACGCCGGAGCCGGGCGGGCTGCAGTGGTATCCGACGATGAAGCTGCTGCGCCGGGTCTTCCGGGAGAGGAACGTCGTCGCCTGCGATGTCGTCGAGCTTGCCCCGATCCCCGGGCTGCACGCGCCCGACTTCCTGGTCGCGAAGCTGATCTACAAGATGATCGGGTACAAGTTCATGGGTTGAGGCGGAGGCGAGGGCGGGCGCTGGTTGTGACACCGGCGCCCGTGGTGTTTTCCAAGGCCTTCTCATGCCCTCGTGGGCGCGGCACTCGACAGCGGCCGCGCTGCCGGCGAACGCCCGGCGCCCTCGGGGTTCTCCGCGTACCTCCGAAAGAGCGGGTGCAGATCGAGGGGATCCTCGATCACGTAATCGTCGGGGATGAGGCCGGGCGGCGTCAGGATGAAGGGCCAGAACTGCCGGCCGCCGAGGGCGCCGTGGGCGCCGATCTGGTCGTCGAAGCAGATGCAGAGATCGCTGGCCGGGTCGTAGGCGCCGAAGAGGACCAGGTCGCCGGCGTTGGGGAGCTGCGCCAGGTGGACGATGGCCCGGCGCTCGACGGGCGACGTCGCATACGGCCACAGCGGATCCCGCCCCGAGAGGACGAACGCCTCGCCCTCGGGGGTGACGAGCGCGCGGCCGAACCGGTTCTCGACGTGGGCACCGTCCTGCATGCGGGTGATGACCAGCCCGATCCCGCGGTGCGCCACGAGGAAGTAATAGAGCGCGCGCCGCTCGGGGTCGGACCGGATCTCCTCGAAGCGGAGCGGCCGCTCGGGCTCGGTCCAGTAGACGTGGGCGAGGGAGGAGGAGTAGGTGACGACGAGGTGCTTGTCCCTCGCGATCCGGACCGTCTCGGCGACGAGGGGGAAGAGCCCGTACTGCTTGCGCAGCCAGCGGCCGAGGCGCAGCCCGAGCTGCCGGGTCGGCGAGATGGACGTGGCGGCAACCTCCTCCAGCTCCTGCACGAGGATGTCCATGGCTTCCCGGGGCCGCGCGTAGGCCCCGGTCTCCGCGAGGACGTGGACGCCGTAGTCGACGGCGGCTTCGATCGTGTCGCCGAGCGTCTCGCCGAACTCGATGCGGTACGGGACGGAGGGCGTCTGGCCGTGGTCGCTCAGGATGTAGACGTCGTACGGCCGGCCGGGGACACGGCGCAGCATGCGCAGGATCTCGCCGATGCGGCGGTCGAGGGCGCGCAGGCTCTTCATCGCGGTGCGCGACGACGGGCCGAAGTGGTGCGCGAATTCGTCGTAGACGTTGTAGGTGGTGTATATCGCCGGCACTCCGGTGTAGATATCGAGGAGGACGGCCAGCGTCTGCAGCTCCCGAAGGATGACGTTGCTGCCGATGTGCAGGAACGGCAGGTACCACCAGTAATGGGTGTAGCGCCCGCGGATGTGGCTGATGAGCCGGTCGCGCTCCTCGCGTAGGTACTCCCAGATGGTGGCGAGCCCCATGCGCAGGACGCGGATAGGGTGGAGCGCCAGGAGCAGAGCCAGGCGCATCCCGCCCATCTTCCGGAAGAGCGGCTGGCGATCGCGGGACGAGAGGGTGAAGACCGAACGAGACGCGCCGCCGTCGTAGAGGTTGACGTAGCTCGATCCTCCCGTCAGGATTCCGTCGGCGGGGAGCCGGTCGCGGATGTACTGCATGGATGCGGCCTGCGAGCCGATGATCACCCGCCGGTCGCGCTTCTCGTAGAACCGGAACGCCGGGATGCGGTCCTTGGTGCCGTAGAAGATGGCGGCCTGGGCGGCGGGGGTCGCGCTCGGCAGCCCGGCGGGGAAGCGACGGACCTGCCAGCCCTCGCGCTCGATGAGCCGCTGGAGGTGCGGCATGTGGCCGCGCGCCAGCGCCCGCTCGAGGTCTTCGTGGGCGAGGGCGTCGATCTGGATGACGATGAAGCCGCGTTTGAGCCGTTCGGCGCCATCGCCGTCGCGCCGGCGACGTCGTTCGGCGGCGAACGGCAGGTACTTCGCCTGGTAGTACCACCGGTAGAGAGTTCGCCGGAGGCGACTCCACCGGGAGTTTTCTGGAGGGGCCATGGATCAGCCGGTTTCTTTCGCGGTCGCCTTCACCGCGGGAGTTTTTTCGTTCCTATCGCCGTGCGTGCTTCCGCTCGTGCCGAGCTATCTCGGGTTCATCACCGGGATGACGCTCGACGATCTGAGCGCGGGGACTCGCCGGCGCACCGCCGTGCTCCACGCCCTTCTCTTCGTCGGCGGGTTCAGCCTGGTTTTCCTTCTCGTGGGCGCCACTGCGACGGTGCTCGGACAGATCATGTTCAGGTATCAGGCCTGGATCGCCCGGATCGGCGGAATCCTGATCATTATTTTCGGCCTGCACCTGCTCGGCGTGCTGCGGATCGGTGCGCTGATGCGCGAGCGCCGTGTCCAGCTCGCCTCGCGGCCCGCCGGTTACCTGGGCGCGGCGGTGGCCGGAATGGCGTTCGGCGCCGGGTGGACGCCGTGCATCGGCCCCGTGCTCGGCGCCGTGCTGACCTACGCCGCCACGCAGGAGACGGTGGCGTCCGGCGTCGCGCTCCTTGCGGCTTACTCGCTCGGCCTGGCCCTGCCGTTCTTGCTCGCGGCACTGGCGACGGGGCGGTTCCTCGAGGCGTCACGGCGCATGCGTCGCCTGATCCCGGTACTGGAGAAGACGTCGGGCGCGGTGCTGATCCTGGCCGGCGTGCTCCTGGCGAGCGGGACGTTCCCGGCGCTCGCGGGCTACTTCGTGCGGCTGACCCCGGATTTCCTGCTGGAGCGGATGTAGCGCGACGGTTTCTTGGGCGCGCTGGCGTCGGATCGCGCGCGTCCGGTCCCTTCACGTGCCCGGGGAGGCGCTCGTGCCGTCCGCATCCGTGCCTCCCGCGAGGCTTCCGGGTCCGCCTAATCCAATCGCATGAACTCGGGGACGCAGCGCAGGAGTTCCCGCGGCTGAACGGGTTTGGCCAGGAACGAGTTGCACCCCGCGGCAATACAGGCGCTCCGCTCGCCCGGGCCGACCCTCCCGGTCAGGGCGACGATGGGGGTGTCCCGCGTCGGGTGCCGCGCCCGGAGGATGCGAGCCACTTCGAGGCCCGGCCGGTCCGGGAGCCCGAGATCGAGCAGGATCAACGAAGGCGGGTCGATCGTGGAACGCTCGAGCGCCTCTGCCGCATTGCCTGCCTCCAGTACGCGATAACCCGCATCTTCGAGGAGGAGACGGAGGGCGTCACGCAGGAGGGGGTCATCTTCGACGAGCATGATGGGGCGCTCGATCGTGCTCATCGCCTGAAAGCTATCCCGCGGCCGGGGTCGCCGCAAGCGCACCTTCGTCCTGTTCCAGTCCTTCCTCCAGCAACTGGCGGCGCAGCAGCGTCGCGTACAGTCCGTTGCGGGCCAGGAGCTCTTCGTGGGTCCCCTGCTCTACGATCCGCCCGCCGTCCACCACCAGGATCTGGTCCGTACCCATCACGGCGGTGACGCGGTGGCTGATGATGATCGCGGTCCGCCCCTGGAGCACACGGCGCAACCCCTCCAGAATCCGCGTCTCCGTCTGCGTGTCGACGGCGCTGAGCGCGTCGTCGAGGACCAGGATCCGTGGGTCGCGGGCGATGGCGCGGGCCAGCGTCGTGCGCTGTCGCTGCCCGCCCGAGAGGTTCACGCCTCGTTCGCCCAGGAGGGTGTCGTAGCCGTGCTCGAAGCCCTCGATCGCGTCGTGGATCTGCGCGATCCGGGCGGCTTCGCGGACGCGCGCGTCGTGGTCCCCGTCGGAGGGCAGGCCGAGCGCGATGTTCTCGGCGATCGTTTCCGAGAACACGAATGCGTCCTGGGGCACGAGGCCGATCGCGCCGCGCACCACGTCCAGCGGGAGGTCGGTCAGCGGCACGCCGTCCAGGAGGACCTGTCCCTGGGTAGGGTCGTAGAAGCGCGCGAGGAGCGCGATGATGGTCGATTTCCCCGAACCGGTCGGACCCACGAGGGCGACGGTGCTCCCGGCCGGGACCCGGAACGAGACGCCGTCCAGCACGATCCTGTCCGTCCCCGGGTAGCGGAAGACGACGTCGCGGAACTCGATCTCTCCGCGCACCTCCCGCAGGCGCGTCGGCCGCTCCGCCTCGCGGACCTCGGGCTGGATCGAGAAGATCGCGTTCAGGCGGCCCATGGATGCCGCGCCTCGCTGGAAGAGATTGATCACCCAGCCGAGCGAGATCATGGGCCAGGTCAGCATGTTCAGGTAGAAGCCGAAGGCGATGAAATCGCCGACGGTGATCCGCCCCGCCATGGCCAGCCGCCCGCCGAACCACAGGACGATCACCATCCCCACCCCTGTCAGGAGGGTCAGGAGCGGGTTGAAGACGCCGCTCGTGCGGGCGAGGGCCATGTTCGCCCGGAGGTAGGAGGTGTTGAGCTCGTCGAACTCCCGTTCCTGCTGGCGTTCCTGGACGTAGGCGCGCACGATGCGCGCGCCCGAGAGGTTCTCCTGCACCAGCGTGGAGAGATCGCCGAGCTGTTCCTGGATCCGCTCGAAGCGCCGGTGGATCACGCGCCCGAAGCCGAGGGCGATCGGCGCCAGCGCCACCATCGGGACGAGCGCCGCACCGGTCAGCATCGGGTCGATCCGGACCATGAAGCTGAGGGCGAAGAGCGTCGTGACGAGGGTGTTGACCAGGTACATGACCGCGGGCCCGGCGGCCATGCGGACAGCCTGCGCATCGCTGGTCGCGCGGCTCATCAGGTCGCCGGTCCGCGTCCGGCCGTAGAAGGCCCGGTCGAGGCGGAGGAGGTGCTCGAAGAATCGCTGCCGCAGGTCCGTCTCGACGCGACGGCTGATCCCGTTCAGCAGCTCTCTCATCCCGTACCGAGCCGCGCCGCTCAGGATCGCGGCGACGATCACGGCGGCGGCGTGCAGCAGGATCAACCGGGTCGTGATGTCCGGGCGCTTCAGGGCGTCCACGGCCCGGCCGACGAGCCACGGCGTCAGGATCCCGAAGGCATCGGAGACGACCACCAGGAGGAGACCGAGCGCTATCCCTCGCCGATAGGGGCGCAGGTACGGGATGAGCGTTCGCAGTTCTTTCATTCTATTCGATCATCGCGTAGAGCACCGCGCGCCCGGGGGAGTCGCGCGGCCGTATGAAACACCGCGCGCCAGGAGTTTGCGCCGGGCCGTGTAAATCACCGCGCGCCCGGCGGCAGCGCGGAGCCGTCGCGGCGACATGGAGCCATCGCGCCGGCGCGAAGCCATCTCCGTGCCCGGGCGGTGCCCGCGCGTTGCCTTATCAGGTAGTGAAACCGGGCCGACGGCATCCCGACCCCTCGGATGTCCCGACGAGGTGGAAACCTACGGCCCGTTCTGGTATATACATTGCGACGTCGGACATGATGCGTTGCGCATCACGTGTGAAGTTATCCGAAACGTCCCGGCCGTTCAAGCGGGGACGAGACACCCGCGGAGGGGCACATGTCCAGGTACCTGTTGCGGACCGCCACACTATTGCTTTTTCTCCCGATCGCCGTCCTTCCGGTCGCGTGCGGCGACTCCGGCAACGAGCGTGCGGCACTGGAGGAGGACGAGCTGGACCGGGAGCTCGATCTGGCCCTTCAACGGGACACGGGGTCGGCCACTCTGGAGGACGCGCCGAAGGCGCCGGAGCCGGCACCGCAGCCCGCGGCGCGCCCGGCGCCGGAGCGGCAGCCGAC
>Ga0207873_1000651_pt1 | contig 37012 bp, 30 predicted proteins | sample BGWIniCompost_FD_187373 | JGI IMG/M metagenome (GOLD analysis project Ga0207873, IMG submission 187373) | Cellulose adapted compost microbial communities from Newby Island Compost Facility, Milpitas, CA, USA - BGW Initial Compost (SPAdes)... ... | reverse complement strand
CTCGGCGCCGAGGCCGTGGGTCCGGACGACATCTACGACGTGGACGTGGACGTGTACTCGCCCTGCGCCCTGGGCGGTACGCTCAACGAGCAGACGCTGCCGCGGATCAAGGCCAAGGTAGTGTGCGGCGCGGCCAACAACCAGCTGGCCAACAACGCGATCGGCGACGAGCTCGAGCGCCGCGGCGTGCTGTACGCGCCGGACTACGCGGTCAACGCCGGCGGCGTGATGAACGTGTCGCTGGAGATCGACGGCTACAACCGCGAACGCGCGATGCGGATGATGCGCACGATCTACCACAACCTCACGCGCATCTTCGAGATCTCCGAGCGCGACGGCATCCCGACCTACCAGGCCGCGGACCGCCTGGCCGAGGAGCGCATCGCCACCATCGGCAAGCTCAAGCTGCCGATGGGCCGCAGCACCCCGCGCTTCCAGGGGCGGATGCGGGGCGGCTGAGGCCCCGCAAGCGGCAACCAGCGTCGCCGCATCGCGGGCGCCGCACCTCCTCCTTCCCCCGTTCACGCGGGAGGGAGCCACAGCTGTTGCCCCCACCCCAGCCCTCCCCCGCACGCGGGGGAGGGAGCCGAAGCTGTTGGCCGCACGCCGCTGCCCCTTCCCCCGCTAGCGGGGAAGCCCGGGATGGGGCCACTTGGCCCTCGCCGCATCCCGGTTCCCCGTGCTCCGATGCCCCAACCCCAACCCTCCCCGCACGCGGGGGAGGGAGCCAATGAAGCCGCACTGCGCGCTCCTGCCCCTTCCCCCGCTTGCGGGGAAGGCCGGGATGGGGGCCGCCTGGCCGGCGCTTAGGCGTCCTTGTCCAGCTGCTCCGATGCCCCCTCCCCAACCCTCCCCCGCACGCGGGGGAGGGATCTGGAGGCTGGCACGCGGACTTGGCCGCTTTCGCGTTTCGGGACGCGCGAGTGGGTACGCTATCTGGACGCCGGCGATTGAAGCGCGCGCCGCACCGGGCCGCGGGCGGCATCTGCCCGGCCCCGCCCGGCAAAGTAGTAGCATGTGAAACAGTCCACCAGGGAGCACGGAATGCGGACGTTTCCGCTCGGGGAGGAGATCGACGCGCTGCGCGAGGCGGTGAGGCGGTTCGCCGAGGCCGAGATCGCGCCGCGGGCGGCACGGATCGACGAGGAGAACGCGTTCCCGCAGGACCTGTGGCCGAAGCTCGGCGAGCTGGGCCTGCTCGGCATGACCGTGCCCGGGGAATTCGGCGGCAGCGACATGGGCTACCTCGCCCATCTGGTGGCGATGGAGGAAATCTCCCGCGCGTCCGGCTCGGTCGGCCTGAGTTACGGCGCGCACTCCAACCTCTGCGTGTCGAACCTGTACGCCAACGGCAACCAGGCCCAGCGCGAGAAGTACCTGCCGAAGCTGTGCAGCGGTGAGTGGAAAGGCGCGCTGGCGATGAGCGAGCCGGGGGCCGGCTCCGACGTGGTCGGCTCGATGAGCTGCCGCGCCGAACTCAAGGGCGACCGCTGGATCGCCAACGGCAACAAGATGTGGATCACCAACGGCCCCGAAGCCGACGTGCTGGTGGTCTACATGCGCACCGCCAGCCGCGAACTCGGCAGCAAGTGCATGACCGCCTTCATCGTCGAGAAGGGCTTCAAGGGCTTCCGCACCGCGCAGAAGCTCGACAAGCTCGGGATGCGCGGCTCCAACACCTGCGAGCTGGTGTTCGAGGACTGCGAGATCCCGGCCGGGAACGTGCTCGGCGAGGTCAACAACGGGGTCAAGGTGCTGATGAGCGGGCTCAACACCGAGCGCCTGGTGCTCACCGGCGGGCCGCTGGGGCTGATGCAGGCCGCGCTCGACATCGCCCTGCCCTACGTGCGCGAGCGGCGGCAGTTCGGGCAGCCGATCGGCAGCTTCGGGATCATGCAGGCCAAGATCGCCGACATGTACACCGCGCTGCAGTCCTCGCGCGCCTACGCCTACCAGGTGGCGCGCGACTACGACGCCGGGCACCGCTCGCGCATCGACGCGGCGAGCTGCCTGCTGCACGCCAGCGAGGCCGCGGTGCAGGTGGCGCTGGAGGCGATCCAGGCGCTGGGCGGGAACGGCTACATCAACGAGTACGCGACCGGGCGGATCCTGCGCGACGCCAAGCTGTATGCGATCGGCGCCGGCACCAACGAGATCCGGCGGATGCTGATCGGGCGGGAGCTGTTCGCCGGGAATCATTGAGCTGCCCTCCCCGCAAGCGGGGGAAGGAGCGGACTCGAGGATCGCGTTGCCCCCTCCCCCGCTCGCGGGGGAGGGTTGGGGTGGGGGCAGCCGGGCGGCGAAGACAATCCAGCGCGCCTGCGGCGCGCGCCCCCATCCCGGCCTTCCCCCGCAAGCGGGGGAAGGAGCGGAACTTGCGGATCGCGTTGCCCCTCCTCCGCTCGCGGGGGAAGGAGCCGGCACCTGCGGATCGCGTTGCCCCCTGCCCGCAAGCCAGGGAAGGAGCGGATGCGCAGCGGTGCGGTCGGTCAGAAGGCGAGGACGTACTCGATGCGCGCCATGCGTTCGTCGCCGCGCGGGCCGAAGCGCTGGTCGAAGCCGAAGGACAGCCAGCCGTGGCGGCCCAGTGGCGCCTCGGCGCCCACGCCCAGCAGGCCGCCAGACTTCGCCGCATCGGCCATCGGCAACGGTGCCCAGCTGTCGATGCCGGTGAAGGTCGCCAGCACGTCGAAACCGTCCGCGCGCAGGGTCTGCTGCCACTCGCCCCAGGCGCGCAAGGTCGTGCCGCGCCAGCCGCGTTCAAGGCGCAGGCCCGCGATCGCCTGGCTGCGCTCGAGTTCGCCCGCCTCCACCTGCAGGGCGAACCCGGCACCGCCGGTTTCCTCGAAGGCTTCCGTGCGCAAGGTGTCGTGGCTGGCGCCGAGGTACGGCGTCAGCTCCAGGCCACCGAGTGCGAAACGCCGGCCCCATTCGATGCCGAGGCTGGCGTAGTTGCCGCCGTAGCGGCTGAAGATGCCGTCGCGCGCCGCCTCGCCCGCGAACAGGCTGCGCTCGATGCCGCGGTCGAAGCGGCCGGCGCCGGCCTGCACCAGCGCGTAGGCATCGCCCGACCGGCGCCCGGCGTACAGCTGCGCCATCGCCATGCGCTCGCGGCTGCGCTCGCCCGCGACGCCGAAGCGTTCCAGCGCCACCGCCTCGCCGAAGGCGAAGCCGGCCACCAGGTCGCCGCTGCGGTCCTCGCGCCCCATCAGCCAGCCGTCGAGCGCGTGGTCGCCGCCGGCGAATCCGGTCGCCCCGCCCCGCCCCAGCGCCTGCTTCCACGCCACCGGACCGGCCGCCTGCTCGCCGTTGCCGAAGCGCGACGCGAGCGCGCGCCGGCCCATGTCGAGGGTGTCGAGCGCCAGCGACGTGGCGCGCGCGTGGCCCGCGCCCGAGAGGCTGTCGAGCGCGGCCTTCGCGGCCGCTTCGTCGCCGATGCGCTGGAACGCGCCGGCCACGCGCAGCAGTTCGGGATCGGCATCGGACGCCTGCGCCACCAGCGCGTCCAGCCTGCGGAATGCGCGTTCGACGCGTTCGGCCGAGGACAACGTGGCCGGCGAGGCGCTGGCGAACTTGCGCACCGTCGCGGCGACGTCCAGGCGCGTGATGTCGAGCCAGATGTCGTTCTCGCCGTAGTCGAGCGTGCCCTCGAGGAACAGCGTGTCCGCCCAGCTCAGGGCGTCGAAGCGGCCGGTGATGCCGTCGCCCGCGCCGAGGATCCACTCGCGGTCGGTCGTGGTGAAGTGCGGCGCGAGCCCCATCACGTGCAGGGTGCCGCCTTCCAGCAGCGCATGCCCGCCGACCCGCAGCACCTGGCCGAGTTCGACCGCCAGGGTGGCGCCTGCGCGCTGGCGGAAGTCGCCGGCGGTGACGGTCTCCTCCGCCCCCGGTCCGGAACCGCCGCTGGGGACTTCCAGGCGTCCGGCGTTGTCGATGTCGCCGTCCGCGCCGCGGGACATGACCAGCCGGCCCGCGGAGCCGATCCGCACGTCGCCGGCGATCCCGGCGCGGGCGTCCACGGTGCCGCCGAGGACCTGGATGCCGCCGGCGTTGCCCGCCTCGCGCTCCAGCACGAGCGTGCCGCTGCCGTCCTTGACCACCGCGCCGTCGCCCGAAAGCGCATTGCCCCAGGTCGAGGTGATCTCGTCGAACCGGACCCGCACGTCGCCCCAGTCCAGGCGCGCCGGGCCGAGCGCCGCCGCGCCGACGTCGAGCCGGCCATGGCCGAACACCGCGTCCACGCCCGGCGCGCCTAGGTCGGTGGCGGTGCCGAGCAGGGTCTGGCGCACCAGGTCGTTGTCGAAATACGGGAACGCCTCCCAGACCAGGGCCGCGGCGCCCGAGACGATCGGCGCGGCGAACGAGGTGCCCGACCACCGCCAGTATTCGGGGGCATCGGGCGGATCGTCGGTGCCGGTGACCACCACCGTGCCCGGGGCGACGAGGCAGTAGTCCATCGCCACGCCGCAGGCGTTGGAGTAGTAGGCCAGCTGCTCGGGGCTCTCGTCGCTGAGCGCCGCCACCGCCAGCCAGCCGCGCTCGAGGTCGGCGGCGGGCCGGGATCCGCCGCTGCCGGCCTGGCTCGGCAACGCGGCGGTGTCGGACGGATCGTCGAAGCCGGAGTTGCCGGTCGAGAACACCACCAGACCACCGTGGTCGACGATGAAGGGCCGGTACTCGGCCGCGATTTGCGCGGTGACGGCCAGATTGGTCCAGTACAGCCCGCCCCAGGAGTTGTTGAGGATCCGGGCGCCGCGCGCGATCAGGTCGTCGTGGATCGGACCGATCCCGAGCGGCCCGTTGATCTCGTTGCCGCGCCCGCTGCCGTCGTCATCGGGTGGCGAGTCGCTGATGATGCGCGCCGAAACGATCTCGGCGCCCGGCGCCAGTCCGCCGGGCCAGCGGCCGAACGGCCGTCCCGCGATGACCTGCGCCACCGCGGTGCCGTGGCCGACCACGTCGTCGACCGACAGGTCGTTGCGGCGCGGGTCGATGTAGGTGAGGTTCGCGACCACGCGCCCGGCGAGCGCGGGATGGTCGCGGTTGACGCCGCTGTCGATCACGCCGATCCGGATGCCGCTGCCGTCGAGCCCGGCCTCGTGCGCCGGTCCGGCGTTGGTCCAGCTCAGGTGATGACTGTAGGCCGGCTCCGGGGGCAGGACCACCGGCGGACCCGGCGGCGGCGGGGGCGGTGGCGTCGGTGGCGGGCCCTGCGGCGGAGGATCGGTCCGGGTACCACCGCCGCCGCCTCCACAGCCGGCCAGCACCAGCGCGACCGCGACAGCGGCTGCCAGGCGCGACAGCCCCCTGCTCCCGTGCGACATCCCCGTCTCCCTTGCCAGCTGCCCGTTCGCGGGCACCCCGCAATCTATACGCCCTCGTCGCCCGACCGCCAGTGGCCGGCGCCGTTTGCCGCGGCGCAGCGCCGGGCGCGATAATCCCGAGGCTTTTCCCCCATTCGACCGGAGTCACGCCATGAGCGACGTCGTCATCGTCGGTGCCAAGCGCACCGCCATCGGTTCCATGCTCGGCCAGTTCACCGGCGTGCCCACGCCCACCCTCGGCGCCGCGGCGATCCGCGCCGCCGTCGAGCAGGCCGGGGTCAAGGGCGAGGACGTGTCCGAGGTGATCATGGGCTGCGTGCTGCCGGCCAACCTCGGCCAGGCGCCCGCGCGCCAGGCCTCGCTCGCCGCCGGCCTGCCCAAGTCGGCCGGCTGCACCACCATCAACAAGGTGTGCGGCTCCGGCATGAAGGCGATCATGCTCGGCCACGACCTGATCAAGGCCGGCTCGGCCACGGTCGTCGTCGCCGGCGGCATGGAGTCGATGACCAATGCCCCGCACATGGTCTCGGCGCGCCCGGGCCTGCGCTACGGCGACGCCAGGCTCGTCGACCACATGGCCTGGGACGGCCTGACCAACCCCTACGACGGCCAGTCGATGGGCGTGTTCGCGGAAGCCTGCGCCGACAAGTACGGCTTCACCCGCGAGGAGCAGGACGCGTTCGCGATCGAGTCGGTCACGCGCGCCAAGGCGGCGATCGAGTCGGGCGCGTTCAAGGACGAGATCGTCCCGGTGAAGGTGGCCTCGCGCAAGGGCGAGGTGGAGGTCGCCACCGACGAGCAGCCGGGCAAGTCCGACGTGGCCAAGATCCCGACCCTGCGCCCGGCCTTCCGCAAGGACGGCACGGTGACCGCGGCGAGCTCCTCGAGCATCTCCGACGGCGCCGCGGCCACCGTGCTCACCAGCGCCGACGAGGCCGCCCGCCTCGGGCTGGAGCCGCTGGCCCGCATCGTCGGCCACACCACCTGGTCGCAGGAGCCGGAGTGGTTCACCACCGCCCCGGTCGGCGCCATCCGCAACCTGCTCGACAAGGTCGGCTGGAAGGTCGAGGACGTGGACCTGTTCGAGGTCAACGAGGCCTTCGCGGTGGTGGCGATGGCGCCGATCCGCGAACTCGGGATCCCGCACGACAAGCTCAACGTCAACGGCGGCGCCACCGCCCTGGGCCATCCGATCGGCGCCAGTGGCGCGCGCCTGGTGGTGACCCTGCTCCATGCCCTGCGCGCGCGTGGCGGCAAGCGCGGCATCGCCTCCCTGTGCATCGGCGGCGGCGAGGCCACGGCGGTCGCGCTGGAGCTGCTCTGAACCCGGATCTCCAGGCAACCTTAACGGCACATTGACAAAACGCCCCGAGCGTGCCGCTTGACACGTGAAATGGGCTTGTCATCATGTTGTCGGCGCGCAAGCTTGCGCGTTTTTCACCTTTTGACGACGAGGAAGAACGACATGACCATCAACAAGGCTCTGCTTGCGCTGGCCCTCGGCTTCGCCCTGGCCGCCTGCAGCAACCAGCAGCAGGCCCAGAACGCCGCCGCCGACGCGGCCGAGGAAGCCGCTGACGCCGCCGAGGCTGCTGCCGACGCCGCCGGCACCGCGACCGAGGACGTCGCCCAGGCCGCCGCCGACGAGGCCGCTGCCGCCGCCGACGCCGCTGCCGACGCTGCCGCCGACGCCGCTGCCGCCACGACCGACGCCGCCGCCGAGGCCGCTTCCGACGCCGCCGAGGCTGCCGAGGACGTCGCCGAGGCCGCCGCCGACGCCGCCGAGGAAGCCAAGCAGTAATCCGGCGCCGCAAGGCGACGAACGCAGTACGGGAAGCCGCCGGTCTCCGGCGGCTTCTCTTTTTCTGAACATCCGCTTCCCCACAATGTTCCGGCGGCCACGGGGAGTCCGGGGCCGGACGTGACATCCACCTTGCATCGGAGACACCCCTTGAACACCAAGCTCATCGCCATCGCCGCCGCCAGCGTGCTCGCCCTGGCCGCCTGCAAGAACACCGCCGAAGGCGCCAAGCAGGACGCCGCCGCCGCTGCCGAGGCCGCCGACCAGGCCGCCGACGAAGCCGCCGCGGAGACCCGCGAGGCCGCCGCCGAGCTCGAAGCGGCCGCCGACCGTGCCGCCGCCGAGGCCGAGCAGGCCGCCGACCAGGCCGCCGACGCGACCCGCGAAGCCGCCGCCGACGCCGCGGGCGCGGTGAAGGACGCCGCCGCCGAGGCCGAGGAAGCCGCCCGCAACTGATCGCGGCTGGCGTGAGTCGACGGAAGGCCCGCCCAGTGCGGGCCTTCTTGTTTTCGGCCCCTTGTACGGCCCCCTTGCCCCTCTCGCGGGGCAGGGAGCATCGATCTGCCCTGCTCCCTTCCCCGCAGTCGGGGTGAGGACCCGCCCTTCCCCCGCGTGCGGGGGAAGGAGTGACGACCTGCCCCTTCCCCGCTTGCGGGGGACGGTTGGGATGGGGGCACGCTGCAAGCGTGAATCATCTGCTCCACACGGGCGGCCCCCACCCCGGCCCTCCCCCGCACGCGGGGGAGGGAGCGACGAGCGGCCTGCTTGCTCCCCTGGTCGCGGGGGAGGGAGTCGTCGGACCGGGGGCACCAGCGGACCTGGAGCCGGCTCACGTATCCTTCGGGTCCGCCCAACCGCCAAGTGCCCATGACGGTCATCGAATCCCGGCTCGATCCCCGATCACAGGAATTCCGCGACAACGCGCAGTACCACCGCGCCCTGGTGGAGGAACTCGAGCGTCGCCTGGCGCGCGCCGCGGACGGCGGCGGCGAGGCCGCGCGCCGCAAGCACACCGAGCGCGGCAAGCTGCTGGCGCGCGACCGCATCACCGCCCTGCTCGACCCGGGCTCGCCCTTCCTGGAGATCGCGCCGCTCGCGGCCGAGGACATGTACGACGGCGCCGCGCCCGCGGCCGGCATGGTCTGCGGCATCGGCCGGGTGATGGGCCAGGAGGTCGTGGTCGTGGCCAACGACGCCACGGTCAAGGGCGGCACCTACTTCCCGATGACGGTGAAGAAGCACCTGCGCGCGCAGGAGATCGCGCGCGAGAACCGCCTGCCGTGCGTGTACCTGGTCGATTCGGGCGGCGCCTTCCTGCCGCTGCAGGACGAGGTGTTCCCGGATCGCGAGCACTTCGGCCGCATCTTCTACAACCAGGCGCGGATGAGCGCGGAGAACATCCCGCAGGTCGCGGTGGTGATGGGCAGCTGCACCGCCGGCGGCGCCTACGTGCCGGCGATGTGCGACGAGAGCGTGATCGTGAAGGAACAGGGCACGATCTTCCTCGGTGGCCCGCCGCTGGTGAAGGCGGCCACCGGCGAGGTGGTCGATGCCGAGGCCCTCGGCGGCGCCGACGTGCACACCAGCGTGTCCGGCGTGGCCGACCACTTCGCGGAGGACGACCGCCACGCACTGGAGATCGCGCGCCGCATCGTGGGCCACCTCAACCGGCGCAAGACCCTGCCGGTCGCGGTGCGCGAGGCGCGCGAGCCGCTGTATCCGGCCGAAGAACTCTATGGCGTGGTGCCGAAGGACACCCGCCGGCCGTTCGACATCCGCGAGGTGATCGCGCGCATCGTCGACGGCAGCGAGTTCGACGAGTTCAAGGCGCGCTACGGCAAGACCCTGGTCACCGGGTTCGCCCACCTGCACGGCTATCCGGTGGGCATCGTCGCCAACAACGGCATCCTGTTCTCGGAGAGCGCGCTCAAGGGCGCGCACTTCATCGAACTGTGCAACCAGCGCGGGATTCCGCTCGTGTTCCTGCAGAACATCACCGGCTTCATGGTCGGCCGCAAGTACGAGAACGCGGGCATCGCCAAGGACGGGGCGAAGATGGTGACCGCGGTGGCCTGTTCGAGCGTGCCCAGGTTCACCGTGGTGATCGGCGGCAGCTTCGGCGCCGGCAACTACGCCATGTGCGGCCGCGCCTACGGGGCGCGCTTCCTGTGGATGTGGCCGAACGCGCGCATCAGCGTGATGGGCGGCGAGCAGGCCGCGAGCGTGCTGGCGACGGTGCGCCGCGATGGCATCGAGGCTCGCGGCGGCCAATGGAGCGCGGAGGAGGAAGAGGCGTTCAAGGCGCCGATCCGCGAGCAGTACGAGACCCAGGGCAGCCCGTGGTACTCGACCGCGCGCCTGTGGGACGACGGCATCATCGACCCGGCCGACACGCGGCGGGTGCTGGGGCTGGGCATCTCCGCCTCGCTCAACGCGCCGATCGAGCCGGCGAGGTTCGGGGTGTTCCGGATGTAGTGCCTGAGGGCTAGCGGCATCGCTGCGGCGACGTCCTGCCCCGGTCTCCGGGTTGCGACAGCGACCGTCCCGCACTCCTTCCCCCGCTTGCGGTAAGGGAGCCTACGACTTGCTCCTTCCCCGGCTTGCGGAGAGAGAGCCTACGACCTGCTCCTTCCCCCGCTTGCGGCGGAAGGTCGGGATGGGGGCGACTGCCGGAGAGGCGCTGCGCGGTGCGTCTGGTACCTTCGGCCGCTCCCTGGCTTCGTTCCGGTGACCATGCTCCAGCCTTCCCGTCGCGTCCTGCACGCCTGCACCCTGCTCCTGTCCATCCTTGTGCTGTCGTCCTGCACCGGGCAGCGGCAGCCACTGCAAGCGCAGGCCGGCGCGGGCGGCGCCGCCGCGGACGCGGGCGCCGCGCATACGGGCCACTACCCCAACCTGTTCGTGGAAGCGGGTTACCCGCGCGACGAGGTCGATGCCCGCATCGAGGCCGCGTTCGCGCAGCTCTTCCACGGCGACCCGGCCAGCGAGGCGGTCTATCACGAAACCGGTGGGAACGAGCACGGCCCGCTCGCCTACATCCACGACGTCAACAGCGACGACGTGCGCTCGGAAGGCATGTCGTACGGGATGATGATCGCGGTGCAGATGGACCGGAAGCGCGAGTTCGACGCGATCTGGAACTGGGCCCTGACCCACATGTACCACGCCGACCCGGCCCATCCCGCGTACGGATACTTCGCCTGGTCGGTGCGCACCGACGGCACCCCGATCGACGAGATGCCCGCGCCGGACGGCGAGGAGTACTTCATCACTGCGCTGTACTTCGCCTCGGCGCGCTGGGGCGACGGCGAGGGCCGCTACGCCTACCGCGAACACGCCGACCGGCTGCTGCGCGACGTCCTGCACCGCGAGTCGATCACCGGGCCGACCAACCGCGGAACCATGACCGCGATCAACCTGTTCGACCGCGAAGCGAAGATGGTGCGCTTCACCCCGGACGTGGTGAACGCCGCCCACACCGACGCCTCCTACCACCTGCCCGCGTTCTACGAGGTCTGGGCGCGCGTGGGCCCCGCGGAAGACCGCGGCTTCTGGCGCGAGGCGGCCCAGGCCAGCCGCGACTACTTCGTCGCGGCCGCGCATCCCCGCACCGCGCTCACCCCCGACTACGGCAACTTCGACGGCACGCCCTGGGCCGCCCCGTGGCGCCCGGAAGCGGCCGACTTCCGCTACGACGCCTGGCGCACGGCGATGAACTGGTCGATGGACTGGTCGTGGTGGCGCGCCGACCCGCGCCAGGTCGAACTGTCCAACCGCCTGCAGGCGTTCTTCCTCGACCAGGGCCTCGACGACCACCAGAGCCTGTACTCGCTCGACGGACAGCCCCTCGGCGGCGGCCGCACCACGGCCCTGGTGGCGATGAACGCCACCGCCTCGCTCGCGGCCGACCATCCGCGCCGGCTCGATTTCGTGCGCGCCCTGTGGGACCTGCCGGTGCCGACCGGCCAGTACCGCTACTACGACGGGATGCTGCAGATGATGGCCCTGCTCCACCTCTCGGGCCGCTACCGGATCTGGTGGCCGCCCGGCACTGCACCCTGAGCACACGCGGCCCCGACTCAACAAGATGCGCCAAGTGCTTGCCACGAAACGGATTTGGTGAGCCCCGTCACAGCGTGAAGCCCGTGTGTACGTGGTAGGCTCGGGTCATTCCCCCGTCCGGCCGGGCGCTGTCCCGGCCGTCCCTGTCCAGCTCGAGGAAATCCGCGAATGGCCATCTTCAACACCCAGAGCAACGCCCCCAGGAAGGACCAGCCCTCCTTCGCCGCCGACACGCCGCCGGCCGCCGCGCCGCAGCGCGAGGCGCCGGCCGTCGCCGATTTCACCCCGACCCAGACCACCCCGCCCCGCCCCGCCGCGGCGCCCGAGCCGGTGGCCAAGGAGTCGCTGATCGCAGCCGACCTCACCATCGAGGGCAAGATCGAGGGCAGCGGCCACGTCCGCATCGCCGGCCGCTTCAAGGGCGACGTCAACGTGCAGGGCAACCTGCGGGTCGAGGAAGGCGCGAAGCTCAATGGTGGCGTCAAGGCGCGCCAGGTCGTGGTGGCGGGCGAGCTGGACGGCAACATCCAGTCGGCGGAGAAGGTGGAACTGCTCGCCTCGGCGGTGCTCACCGGCGACGTCAAGGCCGGTTCGCTGACGGTGGCGGCGGGCTCGAAGATCCGCGGCCACGTCGAGTGCGGCTGGGACGCGTCCGAGGCGTCGGGCCGTCGCGGCAAGGCCGAGGTGGTGGAGCAGCGCGAGCGCGCGACCGGCTCCTGATTTCCCGGTGAGCACCCCGAAGCCGGGCACGGCAGGTGCGACCCGCACCTGCCCCCACTGCAAGGCCACGATCCTGGCGAGCGCGGCGATCTGCCCGTCGTGCAAGCACTACCTGCGCTTCGATTCGCCGCGCGCCCAGCCCGGCGCCGCGCCGGCCGAGAGCACCACGGCGCTCCAGGTCGAGGGCATGATCCGCCACCCGGCCGAAGGCGGCGCCTGGGAATACTCGGTGGTGCTGACCGTGCGCGACGACGAAGGCAACGAGCTGGCGCGGCACGTGGTCGGCGTCGGTGCGATGCACGCGGGCGAGGAACGCACCTTCAACCTGTCGGTGGAAGTGACTCCGACCAATGACATGCGCCGGCCGCCGAAGGCGCCCCGGCGGGTGTTCAACAAGCACTGATCGCAAGCCGAACGCACGGCCCGACGCAAGCGCGTCGGGCATGCCGTCGTTTCCGGTCGCGGACGGGGTCCCGCGGCACGTTTCCCCCCGTCCACGGGGGACCGTCGGGTCGGGGCACTTAGCGAAGGCGTGCAGTCCGGTTGCCACGTCGACTGCCCCCCACCCCGGCCCTCCCCCGCGCGCGGGGGAGGGAGGGCTCGCCCGGGCGGCAATCGCACGGTTGGCCGACCCTTTCCCGCGCGCGGCGGGAGGGTTGTTGTCATGGCCTGGCGCGCAACACCGTCCACCCGAGCGCGGAACGGACCTGCCGATCCGGCAGAACCAGAATTCCGCGCCTCATGGCACCCCTTCCCGGTTCGCGGGGCAAGGGCGGGATGGGGGTACGAAGCGAAGCCGCGCAGCTCCTTGCCACCTCGACTCGTCTCCACCCCGGTCCGGCCCGGCGCCGCGCGGCGGGCGTTCGGATGGTCCTCGCGCCGGGCATGCGGATCACCCCTCGCGCCCTGCACGTGGGGAGGCGGCTGTGGGCGGCCGGCCTGCTGGTCCGGCGCGCCCTCCCCGTGCACGCGGGACAGGGCGTGGCGATGGATCCGCGGCCGGCATGAGATCCAGCCGCGCGCCATTCCCTTCACGGGAAACAGGGCCGGGCGGCGCCCCGAGTCCGTCAGCCCGTCGCGCGCGAGCGGCGGCCGGTCAGCCAGAAGCCGAGCGCCAGCACCGACAGCACCACGACCTGCGCGATGACGCCCTGCTGGGTCGGGTACACACCCAGCCACTCCAGCCGCGGCCAGCCGTGGAGCCAGCTCACCGGCAGCCAGCCGGCCTCCTGCAGCGCCGAGACCGCCTTGCCCGCCAGCACCACCGCGAGCAGCGCGATCAGGCAGGCGCTGTAGCGGAAGAACTGTGCGATCGGCAGACGCCGGCTCCAGCGCATCAGCGCCCAGCCGACGACCGCCAGCGCCAGCGCGCCGGCCGCGCCGCCGGCAACCACGCTGCCGCGGCTGCCCTGGCTCCACAGCGCGGCGAAGAACAGGATGGACTCGAACACCTCGCGGTACACGACCACGAACACGAGCAGCAGCAGGAACACGCCCGAGCCGCGGCCGAGCGCGTGGCCCAGCTTCTCGCGCACGTAGCGCTGCCAGGCGTCGGCCTGGCCCTTGCCGTGCATCCAGATGCCGACCCAGACCAGCACCAGCGCAGCCAGCAGCGAGCCGAATCCTTCCGACAGCTCGCGGCTGGCGCCACTGATGCTGATCACCCACGTCGCCAGCACCCAGGTCAGCGCGCCTGCCGCGAGCGCGGCCACCCAGCCGCCGTGCACCCACGTCAGCATCTCGTCGCGTCCGGCCTTGCGCAGCAGCGCGATCATGGCGATCACGATCAGCAGCGCCTCCAGCCCCTCGCGCAACAGGATGGTGAAGGCGGCGGCGAAGCTGGCCGCGGACGAGGTGCGCCCCTGGCCGAGCACCTGCTCGGCCTCGGCGAACAGTCCGTCGAGCGCGTCCACCTGGGCCTGGAGGGCGTCGGGATCGGCATTGGCGGCGAGCCCGGAGCGCAGTTGCGCCATCGCCGCCTCGATCCGCACCATCAGCGGCTTGTCGCGCGCGGCCAGCAGCGGTTCGACCGGCTCGAATCCGTCGAGGTAGGCCGCCAGCGCCAGCTGGCGCGCCCGCGCCGCGTCGCCGCCCCGGTACGCATCCATCGCCTCGCGCAGCAGGCCGCGCGACGTGGCCAGCGCCGGCCCCTCGCCGCCGGCCGCCGCCTGCAGGGCCTCGGGCGCGCGGCGCAGGTAGGCCACGATCGCGGCGGCATCCTCGGCCGAGCCGAGGTCGGCCGCCAGCTCGGCGGGGGTTTCGCCGACGAAGCGTTCGAGGTCGAACGTCGCGCGCAGCGCCGGATCGCGCTCCAGCAGCGCCCTGCCCGCGTCCGCGAGCGATTCGGGATAGGCCAGCGAACCGCTGTAGGTCGCCAGTGCCCACAGGTCGTCCTCGGGCAGGCCGCGATAGCTGGCCATCGCGGTGCCTTCCAGGCCCTGCTCGATCACCTGGTAGAGCGCGAACACGCTGCGCTCGTCGGCGCGCTCGCGGTCGGTGAAGTCGATCGGCGGCGGGTCGAGGCCCGCGCCGGCCGGGCCGTCGCCGGCCCCGGTCGGACCGTGGCAACTGGCGCACAGCCGGGCGTAGAGCTCGGCCCCGCGTGCATGGCGCGGCGGGGTGTCGGGCACCAGCGGAATCGGGTGCGCCTGCACCAGCAGCCCCGCCAGCCCGCGTGCGCGGCGGGCGATGTCTCCGGGGTCGGCCCGGTCCGCGATCGCCTGGCGCAGTGCTTCGGCCTCGGCCTGGAGCCGGCCGGCTTCGGGCGTCTCCGGCAGGGCCGCGATGGCCTCGGCGGCGGCCTCGGAGAACTCGAGCATCTCGTCGTACTCGAGCTGGTTGACCACTTCGCCGTCGGCGACGGCTTCGCGGTAGTCCACGGCGATGTAGTCGAGCAGCCGCCAGGTGGTGGCGACGCTGGCGCCGGTGGCGCTGGCCGGGGCGCAGGTCAGGATCAGGGCGATGCCGGTCAGCAGCATCGCCAGCAGGAGGCGTGGGGACATGGCGGAGTTGAGAATGCGTCTTATCCAGTTTACGCCATGTCCCCGGCCCTGCGTAGCGGCTCGCCTGTCCAGGCCAACTTGTGGCCCGTTTCGCGAAGGGGGCTGTGGCTATGATGGCCGCTCTCGTCCGCCCGCCCCTGCCTGCCATGACGGAACCGCTTTCGATCCGCCGCGCGGGGCCGGTCCTGCACCTGGTGCTCGACCGCCCTGCCCTCCACAACGCCTTCGATGCGGACCTCATCGCCCGCCTCACCGGCGCACTGGAGGCGGCCGCGGCGGACGAATCGGTGCGCGTGGTGGTGCTGGCGGGCGCCGGCGCCTCGTTCTCGGCCGGCGCCGACCTGAACTGGATGCGCGGGATGGCCGCCGCCGGCGAGGCGGAGAACCGCGCCGACGCGCTCGCGCTCGCCCGACTGATGCGCACCCTCGACGAGCTGCCCCGGCCCACCATCGCCCGCGTCCACGGCGCGGCCTTCGGCGGCGGCGTGGGCCTGGTGGCCTGCTGCGACATCGCCATCGGCGTGCCCGGCGCGAAGTTCGGCCTGACCGAGAGCCGGCTCGGCCTGCTGCCGGCGGTGATCTCGCCCTACGTGGTGGCCGCGATCGGGCCGCGCCAGGCGCGGCGCTGGTTCGCCACCGCCGAGGTGTTCGACGCGGCGCAGGCACTGCGCATGGGCCTGCTGCACGAGGTGGTGGAACCCGAGGCGCTGGACGCCGCGGTGGAGCGCCAGGCCGGGCTGCTGCTCAGGGCGGGCCCGATCGCCTCGGCGCGCGCCAAGCGCCTGGTGCGCGAGGTCGCCCTGCAGCCCGACCGCGACCTGCTCGACCGCGCCAACGCCGACCTGATCGCGGCCCTGCGGGTCTCGCCCGAGGGCCAGGAGGGACTGGGCGCGTTCCTCGACAAGCGCGCCCCGCGCTGGGTACAGGAGGACTGAAGGATGATCGACCACATCGGCCTCACCGTCGCCGACTACGCCCGCAGCCGTGACTTCTACGCGCGCGCCCTGGAGCCGCTGGGCTACCGCATGGTGATGGAGGTAACGCTGGAGGAGACGGGCGGGCATTACCAGGGCGCCGGCTTCGGCGACCGCAAACCGTATTTCTGGATCGGGTCCGGAGGCGACGGCAAGGCGCCGACGACACCGATGCACGTCGCTTTCGTCGCACAGCGCCGCGCCGCCGTCGATGCCTTCCACGCCGCGGCGCTCGCCGCCGGCGCGCGCGACAACGGGGCGCCGGGCCTGCGGCCGGAGTACCACGCCGACTATTACGGCGCGTTCGTGATCGATCCGGACGGCCACAACATCGAGGCGGTCTGCCACCTGCCCGAGGACGCGAGCCGCTGATGTTCCGCAAGATCCTGATCGCCAACCGCGGCGAGATCGCCTGCCGCGTGATCGGCACCGCGCGCCGGCTCGGAATCCGCACCGTGGCCGTGTATTCCGACGCCGACGCCGACGCGCTGCACGTGCGCCTGGCCGACGAGGCCTGGCCCATCGGCGGCCCGCGCCCGGCCGAAAGCTACCTGCGCGGCGACGCGATCGTACGGGCCGCCCTCGACAGCGGCGCCGAGGCCATCCACCCCGGCTACGGCTTCCTGAGCGAGAACGCCGACTTCGCCGACGCGGTCGAAGCGGCGGGCCTGGTGTTCATCGGGCCCAAGGCGGCATCGATGCGGAAGATGGGCAGCAAGGCCGGCGCCAAGGAGCTGATGCAGGCGGCCGGCGTGCCGGTGGTGCCCGGCTATACCGGCGAGGACCAGTCGCCGCAGACCCTGGCGCGCGAGGCCGGGCGGATCGGCTTCCCGCTGATGATCAAGGCCGCGCACGGCGGCGGCGGCAAGGGCATGCGCATCGTGCGCGACGCGGCGGAATTCCTGCCCGCGCTCGAGAGCTGCCGGCGCGAGGCGGCCAACGCATTCGGCCGCGACCGCGTGCTGCTCGAGCGCTACATCGAGTCGCCGCGCCACATCGAGATCCAGGTGTTCGGCGACGCGCACGGCAACGTCATCCACCTCAACGAGCGCGAATGCTCGGCCCAGCGCCGCTACCAGAAGGTGCTGGAGGAATCGCCCTCGCCCTTCCTCACGCCGCGGCTGCGCGCGGCGATGGGCGAGGCGGCGGTGCTGGCCGCGCGCGCGATCGACTACACCAATGCCGGCACGGTCGAGTTCATCGTCGACCCCGACGGCGGCTTCTACTTCATGGAGATCAACACCCGGCTGCAGGTCGAGCATCCGGTGACCGAAATGACCACCGGGCTGGACCTGGTGGAATGGCAGCTGCGCGTCGCGGCCGGCGAGCCGCTGCCGCTGGCCGCGGAAGCGGTCCGCAGCCACGGCCACGCGATCGAGGTGCGGCTGTACGCGGAAGACCCCGACGCCGGCTTCCTGCCCGCCTCCGGGCGCCTGCACCACCTGCGTCTGCCGCGGCCGTCGCCGCACGTGCGCATCGACGCGGGCGTGGCGCAGGGCGACACGGTGAGCATCTTCTACGACCCGATGATCGCCAAGCTCATCGTCCACGACCGCGACCGCCCGGCCGCCCTCGCCCGCCTGCGCGAGGCGCTGGCGGCCTGCTCGGTGGACGGGCCGAAGACCAACATCGCCTTCCTCGAGGCGCTGGTGCGGCATCCCGCGGTCGTGGAGGCGCGGATCGACACCGGCTACCTCGACCGCCACCTCGACGAGTTCATCGCCGCTGCGGCGGTGGACGAACCCGCGCTGCTGCTGGCGGCCGCCACCGCGTACCTGCTCGACCAGGAACGCGCGCAGCGCGACGCGGCCGCGGCGTCCGCCGACCCCACCTCGCCGTGGGCGCTGGCCGACGGCTGGCGCCTTGGCCACGCCGGGCAACGGCCGCTGGCGTTCGAACACGCCGGCGGCCGCATCGACCTGCTGGCGCGCGGCCACGGCGGCGACTACCGCATCACCCTGGACGGGCGCACGGTGGCGATCGAGGGTGCGCGACTGTCCGGGGATGCGCTCTCGTTGCGTATGGACGGCAAGGGGACCCGTTTCCATCTCGCACTGCAGCCCGGACGCATCGAGGTGCACGACGGCGACCGCCGGCTGTCGCTGCGGCCGCTGGCGGCGTACCGGCACGAGGATTCGGGCCAGGCGTCGGCCGAGGACCGCGTGCGCGCGCCCATGCCCGGGCGGGTGGTGGCGCTGCGGGTGGCGGCCGGGGACCGGGTCGAGGCAGGACAGGAGCTGTTGGTGCTCGAAGCGATGAAGATGGAGCTGGCGCTCAAGGCGCCGCGCGCGGGCGCGGTCGCCGAGCTGCGCGCGGCCGCCGGGGAGTTCGTCGAGGCCGACAGCGTGCTGGTGGTGCTCGAGGACTGACATGGCCCTGCCCGCCCGCGTGCGCATCGTCGAGGTCGGCCCCCGCGACGGCCTCCAGAACGAGAAGGCCATGGTCCCGACCGCGGCCAAGATCGAGCTGGTCGACCGCCTCTCCGCCACCGGCCTGCAGTCCATCGAGGCGACCAGCTTCGTCAGCCCGAAGTGGGTGCCGCAGCTGGCCGATGCCGCCGAGGTGTTCGCCGGCATCACCCGGCGGCCCGGCGTGTCCTACCCCGTTCTCGTGCCCAACCTGCAGGGCTACGAACGCGCGCTCGCGGCCGGTGCGCGCGAGGTGGCGGTGTTCACCGCCGCTTCCGAGGCCTTCAACCTCAAGAACACCAACGCCGGGATCGATGCGTCGCTGGAGCGGTTCGCGCCGGTGCTCGAGCGCGCCCGCGCCGACGGCGTGCGCGTGCGCGGCTACGTCTCGACCGTGCTCGGCTGCCCCTACCAGGGCGAAGTGCCGCTGGCCGACGTGGTCCGCGTGGCCCGCGCCCTGCACGCGATGGGCTGCTACGAGGTCTCGCTCGGCGACACCATCGGCGTCGGCACGCCGGTGCGCGCGCGGGACATGCTGCGCGCGGTCGCGGCCGAAGTGCCGATGGCGGCGCTGGCGGTGCATTTCCACGACACCTGGGGCCAGGCGCTGGCGAACGTGCTGGCCTGCCTGGAGGAAGGCGTGACGGTGGTCGACAGCGCCGTGGCCGGCGCCGGCGGCTGCCCCTACGCGCGCGGCGCCTCGGGCAACCTCGCCAGCGAGGACCTGGTGTACATGCTGCACGGCATGGGCATCCACACCGGCGTGGACCTCGACCTGCTGGCCGACACCGGCCGCTGGCTGGCCGGCCTGCTCGGCCGCGAGACCGGCAGCAAGGCCGGACGCGCACTGGCGGCGAAGGAATGACGGCGCCGGACGTCCCCGACACCCCCGACCCGCCGGAGGATGCGGCGCGGCTCGTGGCCGGGCTGGAGGCCGCCTGCCGCGACCCCGCGCTGCCGGCGGCCACGCGCGGGCTGCTCGCGCAGGCGCGCGACGCCCTCGCCGCGGCCACGCGCGAGGCCCGCGATGCGCAGCTGAGCTATCGCGCCCTGTTCGACGCGGTGCCGGATCCGGTGAGCATCATCGACGAGAACGGCATCGTGCTCGACCTCAACAAGGCCGGCATGGCGGCCTACCGCCGCCCGCGCGAGGAGATCGTCGGCCAGCCGATCGAGGTGCTGAACCCGGACCTGCCGCGCGACCACCTGGTGCCGGTGCTCGAGGCGCTCGACCGCGGCGAGACCTACGTGATCGAGGTCGCCAACATGCGCGGCGACGGCAGCCGCTTCCCGGTCGAGGTGCACTCGGCCGGGTTCATGTACGAGGGCCGCCGCTGCATCGTCGCGGTGGCGCGCGACCTGACCGCGCGGCGCATGGCCGAGTTGCGCTACGGCCAGCTGATGGAGGTGATCGACAAGGGCGTGCTGGTGCTCGACAACCGGGGGCGGCTGGTCCAGGCCAACGCCGCGGCGATGCGGATCCTCGGCGCCGAGGGCCAGCCGGACCTGCGCAAGTGGTGGAACCCGGACGACTGGACCATGGTCGACAAGGACGGCCGCCCGCTCACCTTCCGCGAACTGCCGCCCGCCCGCACCCTGCGCACCGGCCGCGCGACCGGCAGCGAGGTGGTCGGCCTGTACCACCGCCCGGAACGGCGCCTGCGCTGGCTGTCGGTGAGCAGCGTCCCGCTGTTCGCGCCGGGCGCCAAGCGTCCGATCCAGGCGCTGTCGTTCTTCAGCGACGTCACCGAACTCAAGCGCGACAGCGCGCTGTTCGACCGCGCCCAGGCGCTCGCCCACATCGGCGGCTGGGAATGGGAGGTCGGCCGCGACGCGCTGTACATGACCGAGCAGGCGCTGCGGATCCTCGGCGGGCGCCCGGTGCACGCGATCGGCGACCTGCTCGACGCCCTGGTCGACGAGGACCGCGCGCGCCTGGAACAGGCGCTGCGGGCCGCGGCCGCGGGCGGCGATCCGGTCGACCTGGAGGTGCAGGCCTCGCGCGCCGACGGCAGCCCGCTGTGGCTGCGCATCATCGGCGAGGCCGAAGACAACCGCAGCGAGGGCACCAGCATCACCGGCACCCTGCAGGACATCACCGAGCGCATGCTCGAGCGCGAGACCCTGCGCGTGCGCGCGCGCACCGATCCGCTGACCGGCCTGCTCAACCGCGACGCGATGCTGTACGAGATCGAGACCCGCCTGCGCGAGCCCACCCACGGCGGCCTGGCGGTGCTCTACATCGACCTCGACCGGTTCAAGATGGTCAACGACGTGCTCGGCCACGCCGCCGGCGACGAGCTGCTCGACGCCGCCGCCCGCCGGATCGCGCGCGCGGTCGGCACCGAGGGCCTGATCGCGCGCTTCGGCGGCGACGAGTTCCTGGTCGCCTGCAACACCCGCGACGACCCCGCCCGGCCCGAGCGCATCGCCGACGCGATCCTCGACGCCTTCGGCGAGGGGTTCCGCTTCGGCAGCGAGGAGTTCGCGATCACCGCCAGCATCGGCATCGCCCGCGCGCCGCGCGACGGCGACCGGCCGCAGCTGCTGATCCAGAACGCGGACGCGGCGATGTACGACATCAAGCGCCGGATCCGCAACGGCCGCCAGGAGTTCACGCCGGAGCTGGCGCAGTCGCAGGAAACCCGGCTGCGGATGGAGACCCAGCTGCGCCGCGCCACCGACAACGCCGAGTTCCGCCTGCTCTACCAGCCGCAGGTGGACCTGCGCGACGGCCGCACGGTCGCCGCCGAGGCGCTGATCCGCTGGCACAACCAGCAGTTCGGCGGCATGCGCCCCGACCACTTCATCAGCCACGCCGAGAGCACCGGCGACATCGTGCGCATCGGCGGCTGGGTGCTGCGCGAGGCCTGCCGCCAGGTCGCGCAGTGGCGCGACGAGGGCCTGGGCCTGGTGCGGGTGGCGATCAACGTCTCCTACCGCCAGTTCCTGGTGGAGGACCTGGCGCGCGCGGTGCGCGAGGCGCTGGACGAGCACGGCCTGCCCGGCTCGGTGCTGGAGCTCGAGTTCACCGAGCGGGTGCTGATCGAGGACGCGCCCGACACCCTGCGCACCTTCGAGGCGCTGCGCGAAATGGGGGTGATGCTGACCATCGACGACTTCGGCGAGGGCTACAGCGCGCTCAACTACCTGCGCCGGCTGCCGATCCACGGCCTCAAGCTCAGCCAGCTGTTCGTCGCCGGCGTGCCCGGCAACCAGTCCGACGTCGCGGTCTGCCAGGCCGTGGCGGGCATCGCCCGCAGCCTGGGCCTGGGCCTGGTGGCCGAGGGCATCGAGTCGGACGCCCAGCGGCGCTTCATGCTCGAACTCGGCATCCAGCTCGGCCAGGGCTTCCTGTTCGCACCGGGCCTGCCGCCCGACGAGTTCGCGCGCCGCATCGCCGCCGCCTGACGCGCCCGCGGGTGCCGGCCGGCCGCCGCCGGCACGCTAGAATGGGCGCCTGTTTCCTTTCGGCGATACCCCGATGCAAGCCAGTTCCGTACGCGCCATCGTCACCGGCGGCGTTTCCGGCCTCGGCCTGGCCGTGGCCCGGCGCCTGGTCGCCGACGGCGGCCGCGTGGCCCTGTTCGACCTCAACGACGAGCGCGGCGCGGCCGCGGTCGCGGCCCTGGGCGAGGCCAACGCGCGCTATGTCAGGGTCGATGTCTCGAGCGAGGACGCGGTCGCGTCCGCGGTGGACGAGGCGGCCGGGTTCCTCGGCGGGCTCAACGTCGCGGTCAGCTGCGCCGGCGTGCTCGGCGCCGGGCGCGTGCTCGGGCGCGAGGGCGCGATGCCGCTGTCGCTGTTCGCCAACACGGTCTCGGTGAACCTGGTCGGCAGCTTCAACGTCGCCAAGGCCGCCGCCGCGCGCATGCAGCACAACGAGGCTGGCGAGGACGGCGAGCGCGGCGTGATCGTCAACACCGCGAGCGTCGCGGCCTACGAAGGCCAGATCGGCCAGGCCGCGTACTCCGCCTCCAAGGCCGGCGTGGTCGGCATGACCCTGCCGATGGCCCGCGAGCTCGCGCGCTTCGGCATCCGGGTCAACACCATCGCCCCGGGCATCTTCTGGACGCCGATGGTCGACGGCATGCCCGAGCAGGTGCAGCAGTCGCTCGCGGCCTCGATCCCGTTCCCGTCGCGGCTCGGCCAGGCGTCCGAGTTCGCGGACCTGGTCGCCACCATCCTGCGCAACCGCTACCTCAACGGCGAGACCATCCGCCTCGACGGCGCCGTGCGCCTGGCGCCGAAGTAGGCCCGCGACCGGCGGCGTCGCCCACCCGAACCCCACCCGACCACCACTCCATGAAAGCTTCCGAGATCAAGAAGGGCAACGTCGTCGAGTACAACGGCGGCATCTACCAGGTCCGCGACATCGAGCGCAGCTCGCCGCAGGGCCGCGGCGGCAACGTGCGCTACCGATTCATCATGTACAGCGTGCCCGGCGGCAACAAGCTCGACGCCAGCTTCGACGCCGAGGACCCGCTGACCGAGGTCGAGCTGCTGCGCCGCCAGGCCACCTATTCCTACCGCGACGGCGACGCCTTCGTGTTCCTCGACGACGAGGACTACACGCCCTACACGCTCGACGCGGATGCGGTGGGCGATGCGGCCGGCTATATCACCGACGGCCTGTCCGGCTGCTACGTGCAGCTGATCGACGAGCAGCCGGTGGCGCTGCAGCTGCCGCAGCACGTGGTGCTCGAAGTGGTCGACACCCCGCCCGAGCTCAAGGGCGGCACCGCCACCAAGCGGCCGAAGCCGGCCAGGCTCAGCACCGGGATCGAGATCATGGTCCCCGAGTACATCGGCAACGGCGAGCGCGTGCTGGTGAACACCACCACCGGCGAGTTCGGCGGCCGCGCCGACTGAAGGCCCGGCCCCGGCTCAGTCCGGCGCCGTCGCGGCGAGCGCGCGCAGGCGCTCGCCGATCCGTTCCAGGTTCTCCTCCGTCGCGCGCAGGCGCCCGCGCTGGCGCTCCGGCAGCCAGGCCAGCGCCGCGTCGTACAGGCCCGCCTGGGCCGCGCGCAGGCGCGCATCCGTATCCGGGACCCGCGCGGCAAGCAGCCCGCGCTCGTCGTCCTGCGGCAGCCCGTAACCCGATCCGGGCAACAGCGCCGCGGGCCGGCCCGCGCCGGCGCCGTCCGACCACAGCGCCTGCAGCAGCGCCTGGATCCTGCCGTCCCCGTCGCCCCCGCGGCGGTAGCGACGGCGCAGGGTCTCGCGTGCCCGCGCCTGCTCCTGGCGCAGCGCCGCCTCCTCCAGCACCAGCAGCGCCGCGGTGGCGCGCAGGCCGCCGCGCTCGAGCCATTCGCCGCGCACCGCCGGGTCGAGCCGCAGCCAGGCATCGGCGTCGCGGGCCGGCAACCCCAGTTCCGCCGAGGCGACCGCGTACATCCCGCCGAAGTGGCGCGACAGCGAATCGAAGCGATGGCCCAGGCGCAGCGCCTCGGCCTCGTCGTCGAGCACCGACGCGTCGGCGATCCCGGCGCGCTCCAGGCGCCGCAGCAGTCCGCTCGGCGTGATGCTGCGCAGGCGCGGGCCGTCGCGCCCGGGCAGCGCGTCGTTGAGCAGCTTCCAGGCTTCGACCGCGCAGTTGTTGCCGACGAACCGGTAGCGGCCGTCGTAGCTCCAGTGCACGCGCGCGGCGCGCTCGAGCAGGCGCGCGACCTCCTCCGGTGCCAGCCGCAGCGGCACCGAGCGCAGGCCGCGCAGTTCGACCCGCGTGTACTCGTCCACGACCCGCGCCAGCGGCAGCACGAACAGGCGCGAGGGATAGCCTCCGGTCAGCCCGCGCCAGTTCGACACCTGGACCTCGTCGACGAAGGCGCGGAACGAGAGCACCAGGTGGTGTTCGAGGTCGAGCCGGCAGTCCGGCCCCGGCGCGCGGCCCGGCGCGCACACCACCAGCCGCAGCATGCCGTGGCCCCAGCGGCTCATCGGCGAGGCATCGGCTTCGGCCAGCAGGTAGTCCACGCCGGCGACGCGCGCCGGATCCACCGCCAGCAGCTGCAGCCCCGCTCCTTCGTTGCCGGCGGCCACCAGCGGCAGCGCGCCATCGCAGTCGGCGCCGCGCGCCGACGGCGGCGTGCCGAGGCGCGCGACGAAGTACCGGTGCAGGTCGGGCCGGCGACAGGCGTATTCGGGGTCGAGCAGGAAGTGTTCGAGGTTGACCGCGAGGAATTCGGCCGGGGACGCCAGTTCGTAGGGATCCGGGCTGCGGTCGCGGAAATCGTTGCGCCCGGTGCGCAGGCCCAGCCGCAGCGGCCGCACTGGCCAACCGGCGAGGTCGAGCAGGCGCGGATCGCGCGACAGGCCGCCCGCGGGCGAACGGTCGAAGACGTGGGCCAGCTCGTGCAGCAGCGTCGCCAGCGCGATCCGTGTGCCCGGATCGCGGTCGTCGGCCGGGTCGCGCGCCATCCAGCCGGCCAGCAGACGGCGGTCGAGGCCGATGCGTCCGTTGCGGGCGCGCCCGTGCACCTGCTCGGGCAGGTCGTCGCGCCAGCGCAGCGCCACCTCCCGCCCGAGGCCGTCGGCAATGCGCGGCGGCAGGCGGGCCATCGCCGCCGCGACGAGTTCACGGGTGGCGGCCTGCTCCGCCGGGGACAGCCCCTCGCCGTCGACCGCCACCCGCGGCTGCGCCGCGGCCGCCGCGGTGCAGGCCAGGAGCCCGGCGAGGCAGGACGCGCGGAACCGTCCGCGCACGGGGATCAGCGGCGGGCCAGGATCGCCCGGGCCAGGTCGAGGTCGCTCGCCTCGCGCGCCGCCGCGTCGCGCTCGCGCAGCTGGCGCAGGGCGGCCTCCAGGCGCGCGCCGCGGATCGCGCCGTCGCTGGCCACGAACAGCGCGGCGTCGTCGCGCGCGGCCAGCACCAGCTTGTCGTCGCCGGAGCTGCTGCCCGACGAGGCGGACGTCCCGGCGGACGTGGCGCCACCGGTGGTGCCGGCGAAACTCCCGGCAAAGGCCGGTGCGGTGCAGGCCAGCAGGGCGGCGGCCAACAGCAGTCGCTTCATCGCGGATGTCCAGAGGGGAAACCTGGCGAAAGCATATCGCGGCCCCTGCGGCGGCGGCTGAACAGCGCTCGCCCGGCGGGCCTCAGGGATCGAACAGCTTGCCCGGGTTCATCAGCCCGTCCGGATCGAGCACGCGGCGGATGCCGCGCATCAAATCGATTTCGGCCGCGCTCCGGGTCGAGGACAGGTAGGGCTTCTTGACCAGGCCGATGCCGTGCTCGGCCGAGATGCTGCCGCCGTGGCGCTGCAGCGACTCGGCCAGCAGCCTGGTCACCCGTTCGCAGTCGGCCACGAACGCGTCCTGGGCCATGCCGTCGGGCTTGAGCACGTTGATGTGCAGGTTGCCGTCGCCGATGTGGCCGAACCAGACCACCTCGAAGTGCGGGTACTCGCGCGCCAGCAGGGCCTGGGTCTCGGCGAGGAAGGCCGGCATCGCCGAGATCCGCACCGAGACGTCGTTCTTGTACGGCACGTAGCGCGCCACGCTTTCGGTGATGCCCTCGCGCAGCCGCCACAGCTGCGCGGCCTGGGCCTCGCTCTGGCTGATCACGCCATCGACCACCCAGCCCTCGCCGACGCAGTACTCGAAGGCCTCCAGCGCCGCGGCCTCCTCCGCCTCGCCGGTGGCGAACTCGGTCACCACGTAGAACGGGTACGTTTCGGCGAACGGCGGCTGGGCGCCGTGCGCCACGACATGGTCCAGGGCGCGGTCGGTGAGGAACTCGAAGGCCTCCAGCCGCAGGCGCGCGCGCAGGGTGGAGAACACCTGCATGAGCGCCTCGAAATCCGGCAGTGCCAGCAGCATCACGCTGGTCGGCGGCGGCGGATCGGCCAGGCGCAGGGTGGCCTCGACGATGATGCCGAGCGTGCCCTCCGAGGCCACCGCCAGGTGGCGCAGGTCGTAGCCGCTGGAGTTCTTGACCAGGCCGCGGCCGAGATCGAGCAGTTCGCCGCGCCCGTCCACCAGCTTCAGCCCGGCCACCCACTCGCGGGTATTGCCGTAGCGGATCACGCGGATGCCGCCGGCGTTGGTGGCGATGTTGCCGCCGATGGTGCACGAGCCGCGCGAGGCGAAGTCCACCGGATAGGCCAGGCCGTGCTCGCGGGCGGCGTTCTGCACCGCTTCCAGCGGCATGCCGGCCTGGACCGTGAGCGTGCGGTCCACCGGGTCGAAGCCGAGGACGCGGTTCATCCGCTCCAGGCTGACCACCAGCTCGCCGTTGGCGGCGACCGCGCCGCCGGACAGCCCGGTGCGCCCGCCCGAGGGCACGATCCCCACGCCGGTCCCGCGCGCCCAGCGCACGATCGCCTGCACCTCGTCCACCGTGGCGGGAAGCGCGATCGCCAGCGGCGCGGGCGTCCAGCGCCGGGTCCAGTCGCGCCCGTAGTGCTCGAGGTCGGCGGGATCGGTGAGCAGGCGCAGGTCGGGCAGCGTCTGCACGAGCCCGGCCAGGCGGGGATCGGTCATCGTCCGGGGAGGGTGCGGCGGGAGCGCAAGCGTGCCAGTCGCGGCCGCGGGCGTCCAGTTGCGAGGGCGTCCCGGCCGCCGCCCGCAGGCGTTCGTTTCCAGCGCAACGGAAAGCCGCGACGCGAGTGTTCCGTCCGTCGTGCCCGGTGTTCCGCGCAGCGACGCAAACCGGCGCTTGTGCAGCGCGGAAAACGCGGCGGCTTCTGGGATAATGCGCGTCTTCGCCAACACGCCATCGGGAAGCCTACGCGCATGACGCCCCTGAAGACCTCGTTCCCCAAGCAGGACATCCGCGTGGTGCTGTTCGAGGGCATCAGCCAGAGGGCGGTGGACGTCTTCCACGACGCCGGCTACGAGCAGGTGGAGCTGCTGCCCAAGTCGCTCACCGGCGACGAGCTGATCGCGAAGGTGTCCGGCGCGCACATCATCGGCATCCGTTCGCGGACCCAGGTCACCGCCGAAGTGATCGCCCACGCGCGCAAGCTGATCACCATCGGCTGCTTCTGCATCGGCACCAACCAGGTCGACCTCGAGGCGGCGCAGCTGGCCGGCATCCCGGTGTTCAACGCGCCCTACTCCAACACCCGCAGCGTGGCCGAGCTGGTGGTGGCCGAGGCGATCATGCTGATGCGCGGCATCCCGCAGAAGAACGCCGAGTGCCACCGCGGCGGCTGGAGCAAGTCGGCCGCCGGCAGCCACGAAGTGCGCGGCAAGACCCTGGGCATCATCGGCTACGGGCACATCGGCACCCAGGTCGGGGTGCTGGCCGAGGCATTGGGCATGCACGTGCTGTTCCACGACATCGAGACCAAGCTGTCGCTGGGCAACGCGCGCGCCGCCGCCAGCCTCGACGACCTGCTCCAGCGCTCGGACGTGGTCACCCTGCACGTGCCCGAGACCCCGGCCACGCGGATGATGATCGGCGCCGCCGAGCTGGCGAAGATGAAGCGTGGCGCGCACCTGGTGAACGCCTCGCGCGGCACCGTGGTCGACATCGACGCGCTGGCCGCCGCGCTCGAAACCGGCCATCTCGCCGGCGCGGCCGTGGACGTGTTCCCGGTCGAGCCCAAGGGCAACGACGACCGCTTCGAGTCGCCGCTGGTCCGCTTCGACAACGTGATTCTGACCCCGCACGTGGGCGGCAGCACGCTCGAGGCGCAGGACAACATCGGCGCCGAGGTCGCGGCCAAGCTGGTGCGCTACAGCGACAACGGCTCCACCCTGTCGGCGGTGAACTTCCCCGAGGTCACCCTGCCCGAGCACGCCGGCAGCCACCGCATCCTGCACATCCACCGCAACGTGCCGGGGGTGCTGTCGCGCATCAACGAGCTGTTCTCGCGCGAGGGCGTGAACATCGACGGCCAGTTCCTGCGCACCGACGCCAAGGTCGGCTACGTGGTGATGGACATCGCGTCCACGCCCGAGATCACCTCACGCCTGCGCACCGCGCTCAACGGCATCGAAGGCACGCTGCGCACGCGCGTCCTGTACTGAGCATCCGCGGTCGCCGGCGCCGACCGAGCGGGCGGCGGGCGGACTCGCCCTGCCCGGGGCGCCGGGGCATGGCGGCCGGGCGCTGCCATCGCGCCTTCATCCGCGGTGGCTATGCTGGACCGGCCCGCCCGGCAGCGGCGCGCCGCCCGCGCCGCCCCGGCCCGCGACGATGCCCAACGCAGAGGAGTCCGCCATGCCCCGAGTCCCCACCGCGTTCCTGTTCGACCTCGACGGCACCCTCGTCGACAGCGTCTACCAGCACGTCCTGGCCTGGAAGGAGGCGCTCGACCGCGAAGGCGTGGACCTGTCGGTGTGGCGCATCCACCGCAAGATCGGCATGAGCGGCGGGCTGTTCACCAACATCCTGCTGCGCGAGACCGGGCTGGAGATCACCGAGGACCGGCTCGAGCGCCTGCGCGCCTGGCACGCCGAGGCCTACAACCGCCAGGCCGAGGCGGGCGCGATCCGGCCGCTGCCCGGCGCGCCCGAACTGCTGGCCTACCTCAGCGCCGAAGAGATCCCCTGGGCGATCGCCACCAGCGGCCGGATGGAGACCGCGGCGCCGAACATCGCCGCGCTCGGGGTCGATCCGGCCAGGGTGCCGGTGATCACCCGCGACCAGGTGCGCTATGCCAAGCCCGACCCCGACCTGTTCATCGCCGCCGCCGAGCGGCTGGGCGTGGACATCGCGCACTCGCTGGTGATCGGCGACAGCATCTGGGACATGCTCGCCGCGCAGCGCGCCCGCGCCCTCGGCGTGGGACTGCTCTCGGGCGGCTACGGCCGCGAGGAGCTCGAGCGCTCCGGGGCGTTCCGGGTGTACGACGACCCGGCCGACCTGCTCCGCCACGTCGACGAGGTCGCGGCCCGGCGCTGAGCCGGTTCGCTCGGGATCAGCCGGGCTCGGCCACGCCGGCCCGTTCATCCAGCCAGCGCCGCGCCATGCGCCGCAGCGAGCCGTCCGCGCCCGCGTCGCCCGCGATGGCCTCGACCGTGCGCCAGGCCAGCGCCAGCGATTCGTCGCTGACCTCGAAGGCCTCGTGTGCCCCGGCGCGCACGACGTAACGCACGTCGTAGTGCCAGTGGCCCGGCACGCCGCGGTGCTCCGGGATCCAGTGCCGGTCGAGGTCGAAGATCTCCGGCTCCACGCGCAGGCCGCGCAGGCCGGTCTCCTCTTCCGCTTCGCGCAGCGCCACCCGGGCCAGGTCGCGGTCGCCGTCGGCATGGCCGCCGGGCTGCAGCCACCGGTCCAGCTTGCGGTGGTGGACCAGGAGCGCGCGGGTGCCGGTGCGATCGACGAGCCAGGCCGACGCGGTGAAATGGCCGTCCAGGCGTTCGCGGGCGAACGGGTCGAGCGGATCGTCCAACAGGCTTGCGAATTCAGCGGCCACACCCGCCTGTCCAGGGTGGCGGCTTCCGAACGCCGCGAACGCCGCCGCCAGTCCCGACACTCCGTCCCCGCGCATTCCCGTCTCCACTTCGCCGCTCCGGTCTGCCATTCTCCCCCGTCCCGGGCGCTGTTGTGCGACGCACAAGCGCCGGGTATGGTCGCGAAGGTAACCTTTCGCCCTTGCGCCTCGCGGCGACATCCATCCTTACTCGAATCGGGGAACCGCCAATGTCGAAGAGTCTGTTCAGGGTCAAGCCGGTCGAACCGGCGCCGCATGTCGATGCCGGCGAACCGGTCGAAGGAACCCTGCAAGGCGAAGCGACGCTCAAGCGGACCCTGACCGCCCGCCACCTGGTGCTGCTGGGCATCGGTGCCATCATCGGCGCGGGCATCTTCGTCATGACCGGCCAGGCCGCCGCCAACCACGCCGGCCCGGCGATCATGCTCAGCTTCGTGCTCGCCGGCCTGGCCTGCGCCTTCGCCGGTCTGTGCTACGCCGAGTTCTCCTCGATGATCCCGGTCTCGGGCAGCGCCTACAGCTACACCTACGCCACCCTGGGCGAATCTGTGGCCTGGTTCGTCGGTTGGAGCCTGGTACTCGAGTACCTGTTCGCGGCGTCGGCCGTGGCGGTGGGATGGTCGGCCTACACCGTCAGCCTGATGGAGTCCGTGGCGCAGATGTTCGGCAGCGACTGGAAGTTCCCCGCGCTCCTCGCGTCGGCGCCGGTGACCTACGCCAACGGCAAGTTCGCCACCACCGGCTCGCTCTTCAACCTGCCGGCGGTGCTGATCGTCACCGGAGTGGGCTACCTGTGCTACATCGGCATCCGCCAGTCGGCGACCGCCAACGCGATCATCGTCGCGATCAAGGTCACCGTGATCCTGGCCCTGATCGGCTTCGGCGCGGCCTACGTGAACCCGGAGAACTGGGTGCCGTTCATCCCCGCCAACGAAGGCGGCGACCGCTTCGGCTGGCCAGGCGTGCTGCGCGCGGCCTCGATCGTGTTCTTCGCCTACATCGGCTTCGACGCGGTCTCGACCGCCGCCCAGGAAGCAAAGAACCCGCAGCGCGACATGCCGATCGGCATCCTCGGCTCGCTGGTCGTGTGCACGCTGCTCTACGTGGTCGTGGCCGCGGTGCTCACCGGCATGCTGTCCTACACCGAGCTGGGCACGGCCAAGCCCGTGGTGACCGCGCTCGAACGCTACCCGGCGCTGGGCTGGCTCAAGCTCGCGGTGGAGATCGGCGCCGTGGCCGGCCTGACCTCGGTGATCCTGGTGATGCTGATGGGCCAGCCGCGGATCTTCTACGCGATGTCGCGCGACGGCCTGCTGCCGCGCTTCTTCGGCGCCGTGCACCCGCGCCACCACACGCCGCACAAGGCCACCGTGGTGGTCGCGATCATCGCCGCGATCCTGGCCGCGTTCTTCCCGCTGGGCGTGCTCGGCGACCTGGTGTCGATGGGCACCCTGCTGGCCTTCGCCACGGTATGCATCGGCGTGCTGGTGCTGCGCCGCACGCGCCCCGACCTCAAGCGCACCTTCCGGGTGCCGTTCGCGCCGGTGATCTGCATCCTCGGCGCGCTGTCGTGCCTGTCCCTGGTCGGCTTCATGGGCTGGTACAACTGGCTGCTGCTGGCCTGCTGGACCGCGGTGGGCTTCTTGATCTACTTCGGCTACGGCTACCGCCACAGCCGACTCAACCCGCCTGTCGGTGCCGGCGGCTGACCCGCCGCCGGACCACCGATCCCGGCCAGCGAGCGCCACACCGCATTCCAGGGGCCTTCATGAGCGTTTCCGCCACCCGCGCGCCCAGTCTGCTGCAGGCGCTGACCCCGCTGCTGTTCCTGGTCGCGCTGCTGGTGCTGGGCATCGTGCTGTTCGCGGACGACGCGGTGTACGGCGCCAGCCAGATCGCGCTGCTGCTGGCCAGCGGCGTGGCCGCGCTGGTCGGCTTGCGCAACGGGATGCGCTGGAAGGAGATCGAGGACGCGATGGTCCAGGGCGTCGCGCACTCGGTCGGCGCAATCCTGATCCTGCTCTCGGTCGGCGCCCTGATCGGCAGCTGGCTGCTCAGCGGGACCGTGCCGACCCTGATCGTGTACGGCATGAAGCTCCTGCACCCGGCCTACTTCTACCCGGCCGCGTGCCTGGTCTGCGCCGTGACCTCGCTGGTCATCGGCAGCTCCTGGACCACGGCCGGGACCGTCGGCGTGGCCCTGGTCGGCATCGCCCAGGGCATGGACATGTCGCTGCCGATCACCGCCGGCGCGGTGATCTCGGGCGCGTACTTCGGCGACAAGCTCTCGCCGCTGTCGGACACCACGATCCTCGCGCCCGCGGTCAGCGGATCGGAGCTGTTCTCCCACATCCGCAACATGGCCTGGACCACCCTGCCCTCGCTGCTGATCGCGCTGGGCATGTTCACGACGGTCGGCCTGCTGGGACAGACGCCGGCCGGCGAGGCGACCTCGGCCGGCATGGCCGCCACGCTGGAAGCGCAGTTCAATCCGGCCTGGTACCTGCTGCTGCCGATGGTGCTGGTGTTCACGCTGGCCTTCCGCCGCTTCCCGGCCTACCCGACGATCCTCGTCGGCGCGCTGGTGGGGCTGGTGTTCGCGGTCCTCTTCAACCCGGACCGGGTCGTGGCGCTGGCCGGGAACGAGGCGCTGTCGCGACCGCTGGCGCTGGTGGCCGGTGCCTGGACCGCGCTGTTCAACGGCTACCAGGCGCAGACGGGCAATGCCGCGGTCGACGAACTGCTCAGCGGCGGCGGCATGTCCAACATGCTCAACACCGTGTGGCTGGTGATCTGCGCCATGTGCTTCGGCTCGGTGATGGAGCGCACCGGACTGCTGGAGCGCATGGTGCGCGGCGTGCTCGGCTGGGCGACCACGGCCCGCTCGCTGATCGCCGCGACCCTGGTGACGGCCTTCGGCACCAACGTGGTGACGGCCGACCAGTACATGTCGCTGGTGCTGCCGGGCAAGCTCTACCAGTCCGAGTACGCGCGCCGCGGGCTGTCGCCCCTGAACCTGTCGCGCGCGCTCGAGGACGGCGGCACGATCACCTCGCCGCTGGTGCCGTGGAACACCTGTGCCGCGTTCATGGCCGCCACCCTGGGCGTGGCGACGCTGGACTACCTGCCGTTCGTGTTCTTCAACCTGGTCAACTTCGCGCTGGCCTTCCTGGCGGCCGCGGTCGGGTTCCGGATCCTGCCGCGCCAGCCGGACGAGGGCCCGGCCACGGCCTCCACGCCCGGGGCGCCCGTCGCGGGGGCCGCGAGCGGCCACTGAACGCGCGCCGGATCGCCTAGAATCGGCGCATGAGCGACGTTCCCTACGACCGCCAGCGCCTGGCCGTGCTCGCCGACGAGATCATCGCCAACGTGCGCGAGCTCGCGGCGCTGGGCTGGACTCCGGCCACCAGCAGCAACTTCTCCTCGCGCCTGGACGCCGGGCATGCGGCGATCACCGTGTCCGGCCGCGACAAGGGCCGGCTGGTACCCGCCGACATCATGGTCGTGGACCTGGACGGCAAGGCCGTCGGCAGCGACCACCGGCCCTCCGCCGAGACCCTGCTCCACACCCAGCTGTACCGGCGGTTCCCGGACGTGGGCTGCATCCTGCATACCCATTCGCGCAACCAGACCGTCGCCTCGCGCCTGTTCGCCGGCGTCGGCCACGTGCGCCTGGCCGGCTACGAGCTGCTCAAGGCGTTCCGCGGCAACGAGACCCACGAGACCGCGCTCGACCTGCCGGTCCTGCCCAACAGCCAGCACATGCCGACCCTGGCGGCCCAGGTCGATGCCCTGCTCGACCGCGGCCCGATGTGGGGCTACCTGATCGACGGCCACGGCCTGTACGCCTGGGGCCGCGACATGGCCGAGGCCCGCCGCCACCTCGAGGCGTTCGAGTTCCTGCTGGGCTGCGAGCTGGACCTGCGCCGGCTGTCCCCGGTCCGCTGACCGCCCGCGTTGCGGCCCGCGAACGCCGGTGTTGCACCGGTGCCGGTCCCGGCGGCGGCGCCAGCTGCTAGCCTGTCCTCCTGCCCCACCGTCCCTGCGAGGGAGCCCGCGATGAGCCGACTGCGCATCTTCCCCGACACCAACCCCGACACGCCCGAGTTCACCAGCCACGACGGCGACGAGATCGCGCGCGAGCTGGCGAAGATCGGCGTCCGCTTCGAGCGCTGGCAGGCCAGCCAGCCGGTCGCGGCCGGCGCCCCGCCCGAGGAGGTGCTGGCCGCCTACAAGGCCGACATCGACCGGATCTCGGCCGAGCGCGGCTTCACCACCGTGGACGTGATCAGCATCAGCCCGGACAACCCGAACAAGGACGAGCTGCGGGCCAAGTTCCTCGACGAGCACTACCACAAGGAGGACGAGGTGCGCTTCTTCGTCGACGGCTCGGGTCTGTTCACCCTGCACGTGGGCGACAAGGTGTACGAGATCGAGTGCGTGAAGGACGACCTGATCGCGGTCCCCGATGGCACCACCCACTGGTTCGACATGGGCCCGGAACCGAGCTTCGTGGCGATCCGCTTCTTCCAGCAGCCCGACGGCTGGATCGGCCACTTCACCGGCACCGACATCGCCCGCAAGTTCCCGCGCTACGAGAAGCCGACCGCGGCCTGAGCCGGGACGCCCTCCCGCGCCGCCCCGGGGCCGTGCGCCCGGCCGCGGCGCGCCGGGTTACGCTATCGCCATCCCCGCCTCCGGGCCCGACATGCGTTCCGTGATCCTCACCGACATCGAGGGCACCACGTCCTCCATCTCCTTCGTCAAGGACGTGCTGTTCCCGTACGCGCGCCGCGAACTGCCGCGCTTCGTCGCCGAGCACGGCCACGACCCGGAGGTGAGGCGCTGGCTGGACCAGGTGGCGGTGGAGAACGGCGGCCTGTGCCAGGACGCGATGATCGTCGAGACCCTGCAGGGCTGGATCGACGAGGACCGCAAGCACACCGCGCTCAAGGCGCTGCAGGGCATGGTGTGGACCGCCGGCTACCGCAACGCCGATTTCACCGCGCCGGTGTACCCCGACGCGGTCGAGGCGCTGCGGCGCTGGCACGACGACGGCCACATGCTCGCGGTGTACTCCTCCGGCTCGGTGCCGGCGCAGAAGCTGCTGTTCGCGCACACCGACGCCGGCGACCTGACCGGACTGTTCTCGGCCTGGTTCGACACCACGGTCGGCGGCAAGCGCGAGGCCGCCAGCTACACCCGCATCGCAGGGGAGCTGGGCGTCGAACCGGATCGGATCCTGTTCCTGTCCGACGTGGTCGCCGAACTCGACGCGGCGCGCGAGGCGGGCCTGCGCACCACCCTGGTCGACCGCGCCAGCGACTACCCCGAGCCGCGCACCGGCGCCGCCACCGGCGGCCATCCGCGCGTGACCGGGTTCGACGGAGTCGTGGTGGACTGATGGCGGCGCGGACGGCCGCGACCGCACTGCGCGGGCCTCGACGGGCGCACGCGGTCCTGCCGGCCTGCCTCGCCCTGCTCCTCCTGCTGCCTGCGGCCCTGTTCGCCGGCATGTCCGGGCAGGCCGCGCCCGCCGCGCAGCCGGAACCTGCCGGCCAGGCCGTGGAAAGGTCCCGCGACCGCGAACTGATCGACGAGCGCCTGGCGGCGATGCCGGCCCAGCGCCCCGGACAGGTCGACCTGTTCGCGCTGGCGGTGGCCGGCGACGGGCGCGAAAGCGTGTTCCGCAACGAGGCCGCGTATTTCGAGGAGCTGGCGAGCGCGCGCTACGGCGCGGCCGGCCGCACCCTCGCCCTGGTCAACCATCCCGACAGCCTCGGCGCGACCCCGCGGCCGCTGGCCAGCCTCGACAGCCTGCGCCACGCCCTGGCCGGGATTGCCGCGCGCATGGATCCGGACGAGGACATCCTGCTGCTGTTCATCACCACCCACGGCACGCGCCGCCACACCCTGGTCCTGCACCAGCCGGGCGCCTTCGACGAGACGCTCACCCCTTCCGGGCTGCGCGCCGCGCTCGACGACGCCGGGATCCGCCACCGCGTGCTGATCGTGTCGGCGTGCTTCTCCGGCGGCTTCATCCCCGCGTTGGCCAACCCGGACAGCATCGTCATCACCGCCGCGCGCCACGACCGCAGCTCGTTCGGCTGCGGCGACACCGCCAGCGCCACCTGGTTCGGCCGCGCACTGCTGGTGGAAGGGCTCAACCGCGACGGCGGCCTGCTCGACGCCTTCGCCTACGCCCGGCGCCAGGTGGAAAGACGCGAGCGGATCGAGGGGCACACCGCGTCCTGGCCGCAACTGCACGTCGGCGAGGACATGCGTGCGCGGCTCGAGGCCTGGGAAGCGCGGCTCGAACGCGGCCCGCCGCTGCCCTATCCGCATCCGCTCTAGGCCGGCGTCCACCGGTTACCGCGCGCGAGCTCGGGCTGGAAACGTTTCCGCGCCACCGCGGACCGCCCCTGTCCCCTTCCCCTCGCCGAAAGCGTTAGCCATGATGGCCCGCATGGGGCGCGGGCGGGAGCGCAGGGTGGAACCAGCGATGGACCGGGACTCGCAATGACGATCGTGCACAGGTGCATTCTGGCCCTGCTGGCGCTGATGCTGAACCTGCCCGCCGTCGCCGGGGCGCCACTGGAACTGGTGCCCGGGACGCGCAACGTGGCGCTGTCGCCGCACCTGAGCTACCGCCACGACCAGGAGTCCAGCGACCGTCCCGAAGATGCCTGGCGCCGCGCGGCCGACGGCGCATTCGAACCGCTGCCCGGCGGCAAGGACACGTTCGGGTTCCAGCGCGGCGCGTTCTGGTTCCACGCCACCATCGTCAACCGCGACCCGTCCGAACCCCGCTGGCTGCTGGTCCAGGAGTACCCGCTCAGCGACCGGCTCGAACTGTACCTGCGCTACCCGGACGGACGCGTGGTCGAGCACGTCGGCGGCGACCACGTGCCATTCAGCGCCCGCAGCGTGCGCTACCGGCACCCGAACTTCCTGGTCGACCTTCCGGTCGACGTCCCGGTCCAGCTGCTGCTGCGGGTCAAGAGCGAGAGCTCGATGCAGGTGCCGCTGCAGCTCTACACCCAGGCCGCGTTCACCGAGGTCTCGCGCGATGCGCAGCTGGCGATCGGGCTGTACTACGGCATCCTGCTGGCGCTGTTCTTCTACAACCTGGTGCTGTGGATCTCGCTGCGCGACAGCAGCTACTTCTGGTACCTGTGCCACATCACCGCGTTCGGGCTGGTGCTGTTCACCCTCAACGGCCTGGGTTTCGAGTACCTGTGGCCGCGCTCGCCGTGGCTGGCCGACCACATGGTGCCGATCTCGATCTGCCTGGCGCTGGTGGCGATGCTGCAGTTCGCGCGGATCTTCCTCGAGCT